>ERZ1292644.1598-Hain-H14-01um-R2-1598-length-11450-cov-4_pt1 | contig 11450 bp, 19 predicted proteins | sample MGYA00564402_ERZ1292644 | MGnify/ENA primary metagenome ERZ1292644 (study PRJEB36523, sample SAMEA6512644) | groundwater metagenome | collected 2019-01-09 | study: AquaDiva: Metagenomics assemblies of 32 groundwater samples | reverse complement strand
GGAAGATTTCTGTCTTTCTTTTCCCGCAAGCCCTTAACCTCTATCTCGCGCTTGTAGTTTTCTGCGCGTTGCCGTTCCTTTTCCGCCTCTGCTTTCCAGTCTTTCTCTGGCTCGGCTGGCGATTCAGGAACAACTGGAACTTCAGGTTCTACGGGAACTACTGGCTGTTCTTCGGGAACAACCGGCGTTTCGTCTGACATACAGTTAAAACATTTAAGGTCACTTGTTTTAGATGGGATGACCGCCCCATTTGTTTTAGCTGAAGCCCATGCGCCAGTGTCTCCAGAACCCTAGCGACTGGACTCCAACCGTGAATTGTAATGTACTACGGCTTTGCTTCGACGAAATTGGCGCGAAAGAGACTCGGATCGACAGTGGTCACAACTTGCACGCCGATGGGTTTACGGTATTTAAGCCACAGGTGATCTTTGATCTCGTTCCCTTCGGCATCCACTTCGAGCACGATGTTTTTGTTTACGACTTCATAGGACTTATTCGCGCTGATCGGAACAATTCCCCCGTCTTCAGGGTTCCCAAGCTGGGAGTAGAGATACTCGGCGTGTTCTTCGTTCTTGAATTCGTTGATGCCGGGGCGCAGGTAAACTACCTCTGACTCGCTGTAATTGGTGTGTTTTAAGATTAACCGCCTTTCGTTCTCATCCTTAGCATCCTCGACACGCTTGCCGGTCGGTTCGGGAGACGCCGCGGGGTTACTTACTGGATTCTTCGTGAGACGAAACTCGAACTTTTGTTTACTTGTATTCATCAATCTAATCATTTTCTTGGAATTAGTTACTTAGACTTTTTCTTCTTCATCTTTTGCTTTTTGTGTCCGGGACTGGATTTGTATTTCCCGCCTGTAGTATGAGGCATATATTTAGTTAATTTCAGCTTCTAATTCTTCGACCTTTAATGTCTGTAATGCAACATGCATATTCTTAAAATCAACTTCGCTCTCCCAGCCCCAGAGCAACAGATCGTTTTGGCGATTATTCAAAAGAACAAACTCCAAGGTCTTCAGTAGGGCAAGATCAAACTTATTAAACAGTTGATTCATATCCCGAGTCTTCGATTAAAACTTCCTTACTTGATTGATCGTTTAGTTGCTCGATACGCCTCAAAATCGTCTCCGCAAACATTGAAATCCCAAGGTATCTCTTGTCGTCAGTCCTGCCGTAGAGAACGTATCCGCCCTGTCGCTGCAATTCAAAGTAATCTAGTATCCCTTCAACCCGCGCCAGTTCCGTTATAATTCGTTCCTCTTCGTCAGCGGACAGGCTGATTAACCTTGTTGCGCGGTAATTGAGTAATCGCAAGAGCCATCTCATAAGGCGGGCATTTTACTCATCGCTCCTCCAATCGCGGGTATCTTCGGCATTGAGGATGGACGACCTTTCGCGGGAGGAGCTCCTGCTGCTAGGGCTTCTAAGGGATTCTGACCGACACCTTGCTGCGGCGAACTCAACTTGAACTTAGATACGTCTTTGTTGAAGGCGCGGTTAAGCTCTTCAAACCCAGCGTCCCGGTTGAACATATCCGGATAGAGTTCAATCGCCGTGCGCTGCCAGTTAAGCTCCAGTATCTGTTTCTGTTGCTCGTTCATCTTGATGGACGACTGCGGCACTAATTCTGATTCCCATTCCCAGTTACGAAGATACTCCGGAGTGATTTCAGCGTATTCGACATTACCGATCGCTTGAGACTTCTTCTGTAAAACCCGCTCTTGATTCACTTCTGGGACTATATCGATATTCATTGTTCCGACTTCATTTGTTGAAAGCTGCGCATTCTTCATTACTACGCGCCTAAACTTCAATTCGTTCTCGTCTCCTTCGTGGATCGGCATCGAGTAGAACTGCAAGATATTGGGGAAGCGCAGCCGATGCTTATCCTTCACGCCCGCCTCCATCATCGAAAGAAACAGCGAGACCAACTGCATCGCGCCAAGCATCTCGTTGTCAGACTGCGTGGCTGTCTTTTGTCTAGCCGAACGCCCGCCGATTACTTCGGAAGTCATGCCCGACTGCTCAAGGTTCTGGTGCAGTAGATTATAAAGCGTGACTGAAATGGCCGGTGGGTCTGGAATTGGCACGACTTCAAAGTTCGGTCGCCCGTTAGACCAATCGGTCTGAATCACGTTGTTCGGCTGCAAGAACCCGCGCGTAGCCGAAACCGCACTCCCGTCCGTGAGGACTGGACGACTGACGGCGATTACCATCTGGTCGAGAATACGGTCGAGCAGCGCGTCCTTGGAGTCCACGAAGGAGATGAGTGTGTCAATGAACGAGCGTCCGTAGAAGAAGTTAGCGTCAAGCGGCTGGTAGACCGCAGCCCAGAACGGCAGCATCTTGTGATTCCACGGGAGAGGAGAGACTGTCGCCTTACCGACAGGGTTAATCCAAATGCCATTCGCCAAGATGACGTACTCGTCACTGCGCTTGTTGAAGTACCGTAAGACCAAGACCTCCTCTTTCCCAATGCTCTGCGACTGTTTCCAGAACGGAGTTGAGTTATTAACGAGCATCTCTGCCGATGTCTGAACTAATTTTGCGTCTGGGAACTTTCCGAATGTTTCGTCAAACTCATCCTTACTCAAGATTGACCGCAGGAAGCAATCGTCCATGTCCTGAATCTTTCCTGGACGAACGAAGATATTACCCGGATAAAAGTCCTCTATATTGACAATCTGTGAGCGAACGTCATTCCACTTCTTGATAATTTTCTCCTCAAAGACTAACTCTCCTGTCTCTGGGTCTTGTGACTTAACATCTCGCACCTTTGCCTTGCCGTGGTGCCAGTCCTCAAAGCCGATGACGGTTCCTTTCTCCGCCGCCTCCAGCATCTCGAGAATGATCTGAAAGTCGTCATCGTTCTTGATTGCTGCTTTACGCAGAAGGACGTTAGCGACCCGCTCGCGTAGCAGTTCCTGAACTGATGGGTCTTCAAGCGAAGTAATCCGCGACTCCATTCCCTTGGTGGCTAGTTTAGAGAGGATACCGATCAGTTTCTCGTTTGGAGTGGACGAAGCGAGATTGCTCTGCCAGTCCTTCTTGTGCGCGGGTCTGCGCTTAAACTGGATGAACCGCTTAATGTTGTCGTCAAGAATCTGCTTCAGTGTCCTGTCGCGAAACAACGGCTGACGATTATCGCGCATCATCGCCTTCTTCCAGAACAAATCTTCAACCCACCCCGCTACTTCAGCGCGGGCTTTAGACTGCGGAGACGCAAGCACGGTTTCTTCGTCTATTTTTTCACGAATTGTTGACATTCACTTGACTTCGTTACTGTTTCACTTTCACACTTTGAACGCTCTTTGTTTTCAGAAACTCCGTGGATGCACTTCATAGACCTTTAGCGTATTCGTACATTTTATCTGCCACTACCCGCTTAGTGTTATCGTCCTTGAAGGCGATGGCGAGCAGTTCCTTGATCTCGTGCTGGAGCGTCAGAATCTTGTCCTTGTGAAACCCCCTGTCTACCACATCGTAGTAATCTGTAGACATTGTGCCGAGTTCGTCTAATCGCTTCATCTTCTGGTTAAGCAGTGAATCCAACTCTCGTCTGCGCCAGTCCTTGTGCTGAATGCCGATGAACGCCTGCTGCACACCGCGCTTTCTAATAGGTTCCGAGGCCGTAGTCGCCAGGTTCCCAGCGTTCTTCAACACCATATTTAGCCGCGAGTTCTTTAGGATCGTTAAACTTATGGGCTTTCTCGGCGATTTGTAACTGGTACGCTGCAGCGTCGCTCACGTCGTCGTGGATTGATTTCGGAAACGTGAGCAATTCTTCTTCCAAATCGTTACACTCGCCTTTGATGTGATAGATAGAGCCGCTTGCATAGCGCGGGATCAGCCCCCTGATGCGCGTCTCTTTGTTCACCTGCTGGTGCTGGAGTTCCACTATCGGCAGGAACACCCCACGCTTCCGCATCTCGCTGTCCAGAAACGGCTTCAGTCCCCAAGTGTAGGCCGTCTTCTCGATGCCGATCTTCTCAAAGCTTCGTTTAGCGTGAAGAGTAAAAATGTAATCAATCAAGTCTTTGGCGTTTAGTCTCATCCTGTAAGCCGCGACGTTCCAGTTGTTCTCGTGGTCAATGTAGTTCTCGCAGAAGCCGGTGTAATCTGCGGCGGTTTTCTCACTCATCGCCGTGTCGATCGTCAGGACATTGCGCGTGTTGAGTCTTTCGACGAATGACCGCTCAACCTGCTTAATCCATTCCTGCTTAATCTCCTGGTTGGCGCTTAGAATTGGCGACTGCTGATACAAGCTGTTCCAATCATACGGTCCGAGCGCATTCTTAATGCTTTGGAGTTCTTCGAACGGGTATCGCATCGGCCACAGCGCGTCTCCTGTCTTCCTGAATTGCTCGTCGTGTTCAGCTATGGCTGGAAATGAGATGAGTTCCACTTTCTTCGCGAGTTCTTCATTTGCAAGCACGCGTCCGGCCAGATCGTCTAAGTGCCACCTTGTAATGATGATGACGCATACGCCTCCGGGTTCAAGCCGCGTGTACGCAGTTGAGATGAAGAAGTCCCAGTGCTTGTCTCTAATCAACCTCGATTGAGCTTCTTCTTTGTTCTTGATCGGGTCGTCTACGATCAGCAGATCAGCTCCCTTGCCCGTTAAAGCGCCGCCGATACCAACCGACGTGTAGCCGCCCTCTTCTTTCGTTACCCAGTGCGCCTTGGCTTTCTCGTCTTCTTTGAGAGTTACGCCGGGGAAGATTCTCTTAAACTGCGGGCTGTCTACCTTCGTCCGAGTCTTGCCGCCGAAGATTTGAGCCAAGTCTCCTGAATAAGAACAGGTGATAACTTCACGCGTTGGCTTCCTGCCGAGGAACCACGCCGGGAAGTTGATGGTGGTAGTGAGACTCTTTCCGTGGCGAGGTGGCATCTGAACAATGAGAATCTTCTTGCCTCTTTCAATGAACTTGCCCGATTCTATCTCCTGTAGCTTGTTTGCAATTAGCTCAAGGTGCCAGTTAGAGACGAATTCTGGATCGGTGGCTATGCAGAACGAGATCAGTTCTTTACGCGCCATCGCGTCAACCATTCTAAACTGTTCTTCCTTTGTCAATGATTCTTTGGGCGATAGACGCAAGTTGCTGGTCGGCATAATCAAACAATCTTTCTCCCTCGGGTCCTGTTACTTCAACGGGATTGGGAAGCAGGCGGTTAATCGCCTTCTCTGCCCAGAATAACGCACGAGGATTTACAGGCTTACCAGCGATGTCGTCTTGAATGGCTTTGAGCAACTTCTTCCTGGTGCTCATTACCAATACCCTGTACTCGCCGTCCTGGCCTCTTCCAGAACGACCCTTCTTACCGTGAAAGTTTGCTGGAACTCCAACCCTTGGCATAAAGTTTCTAAAACTCTGTTTTCCTTTTAATTCAAGATTTCAAATAATCTTTCTTTACCTGCCTAAAAAGACCCTTAAAATTCTTTCTCGCAGCTTCTAGGAAATAATAATTTCTGTCAGAACTGGCCGGACTCAACCTTTCCATGTCTTGAATACGTTTTAATAATTGTTTACGCAATAATTTTACTTTTGTTCCACGCATATATAAACAAACCCGCCGTTTGACTGGCGAGCTCATTTAAGGCGGCTGGATAACGGAGGTGAGTCAATTACCCAGTCAACCTTGAACAAGCTAACCAGTCATTCTCACCTCCTTTTGTGAAGAAGTGTTATTTACGTTTCTTGCGATTCTTTTTGCTTGGCATAGAAAAGTGGATGAATTTCACGCTGTTTCGCATCCATTGCTAAATTGAAAAGTGTATCACGGACGGTTTCGACGTATCTTACTCTGAGGCCGTTTTTCAATATCTCGGCACACCGTTTGTCGCCTACGGAACACGGAATTTCCTTACAAAGATGAAATCGCATAGATTTATATCAATTCTACCTCTGCCTCCGTATTGCTAATATTTAGCGCTAGACTTGTGTCCGTGTCTTTCAGGTGATGGCACTTAAAACCTTTTTTTCCTTCTGGGGCACGGACGTAGATATTGTCCGTATGTCTATCACACAACACTTCCGACTCGTAAAAACTACTAAGCGTGCCGAAGCCTGACGCGTTAGTCCTGAACTTGGTTCCTTTAACTAACTTGTCGCGGAGTTGTGCTAAGAGAGCCATAGACGATATTTAGCATTATACGCTTGCTTTTTAGTTTGTCCTACTAAAATCATCAAACTAACTGAACAAAGGAGGTCCCGATCCTAAACCTTGAGTTGTGTGATCTTCCTCCACTGTTCACTCAATTTGAGTGGCTTCTTAAAGAACCAGAATACCGTTCCGAAGTCCGAACTAGTATTCCAGTTACTTCTAATTATATTATAAATGTTTTTAATCAAAAAGTCAACTGTAATTATTCACAGTTTATTAGCTTTTATTTTAGAAGCAAAATATCGCTTTACGTAATAGCTCTTATCGTGTTTTGGAGAATGATTACTAGCATTCCATTCATCGGCAGAATTTCCATGCTGATATTTCAAAATGATTCCCTCCAGATTCAATTTTGGAATCCTAAACTTACTCTTTTTGCTACTTCCTTTTCTAACCCACGACATTGCGACCATGCAATCGGAAGTGATTGTTAGCGGACGCTCTTTTATGTGTTCAACCGCCCATTTGATTGCTTCATATTCTGCAATTCCACTCCATAAATCTCCGATATTTTCGGCAAAGTGAATCAAATTTCCAACATCATCGCAAACACTAAAATAAGCATCGTGGAATTTATAGTGAGGCGGTTCAACAAATGCTCCTCCGTCTACATGAACTGTTTTCATAATTCATCTATTGGTCTTAGAAAACCTTGTTTTAATCTCTCTTTATTCTTCTGTTTTGCCATTTGTATTAGTTCTTTTCTATAACTTCTTAGTATTTTACGTTTCACTTTTCTGCAATCTTCACATCGTAAATCTGTCCAAGATAATAATTTCATAAATAACCGGTCACCCCTTCTGATTAGGGAAGGGTTAATATAAAGGTTATGTATTCGTAAAAGGATTCTATCTTTTGAAGCATTGAGATATTAACCTCAAACTCGGTTGGTTAAGCCGCTTCTGTCTTCAAAGATTCGAACCGTAAATGGACAGTGAAAGGCCGTGTAGTTCAAATCTCCAACACGGCTGGGGACTATCCATTTGGGATCGCGGACGCAAGTTTACATAGTGATGCGTCGACAGCACTATTTTACGAAATTGTACTTGAACTATCTGCTTACAATTACAGTATCGATGAAAACAAAAAAGAACTGTTTGTAGCAATTTTTTATAGACGGATTATGCAGAACGTCTCTGTTAATTGAACGCAAAAACCGCAGCGGTTAAGCTACGGTCGATGCGATGATACAATCAAAACTATTTGGTTGTACGGTCGTACTACTAAATTGGTTTTAATTGATATCATACTTATAGTATAGACTACTCTAGAAAATAAGTCAACCCCTTCTTCTTAATAAACTGTGAATAACTTGATGTAATTGATTTAGACATGGATTTTAGTTTGACTAATTTACAGAGTTTATTTGACGATTGATATGTTAGATTTAAGCTAATCTTAAAGCAAAAAACTAGTTATTCACAGTCTAGGGGTTGACAAGAATCTAATAGTATGCTATTATATAAACAGTGGATCAAGACAAGCGTGAATAGGCGGGTACATACTTCGGCTGGCTCAAGCTGGCAAATAGCATGTAAACTCGCCTTAGCAAGGGCGAGTTTTTGACTTCAGCCCCGCGATAAATAGGATGCGTCTGTCTTGATCCTCCTCGACAAAACGTACCCGCTTTTTTATCGCGGGACTAAAGTATGAAAGGAGGTGAGAAAAATGAAACTTAGACACTCTTGGACTAAAGATGAAATCAAATCGTTAGTTTCTCTTTGGGAGACTAAAACCGTTGATGAAATCGCTGAGGAATTAAAACTTCAGAGGCAACAGATTACTTACATGGCGGGGCGCATACGCCATAACGGATTTAAATTGACAAGACATCACCGAGACGGCGTAACTGCGCTACTCGTTAAAGAAGCGATGAAAGAACTAGGTCTAAAGAAATAACTTGCGTGCAGAAGTGGAGTAGCCGGTGTTCCGCACGAAAGTCATCGGCTCTCCTCTCCTTGAAGATTAAAAATATGAACTACAAAAAATACGGCTGGAGATATCACCAAAGGTTAATCGGCAAAGCTATTCTTAAACGAATTCACGAACACTTGCTCTATGTTCAATCGGTATAACCCTAACGATCACTTTGAGTCTGCGATAGCTCTTTCGGACGCTGTGATGGATAAAATCATTCGCGAGTGCAAGCACGAATTTGCAACCGTTACCCAAATGATTGATGATTCTGACGGGCGGGAGATGGAGATAGAGGACGAGGTGTGTGGGGAATGTCATATTAACAAATCTCTAATCGCTTAAAACAAGCTATATGCAAGAAGCCCCAATCTGCGGACAACACAACACGGCGATGGTCTGGAAAACAGGTAATGCTAAAGCAACTGGACTGCCGTACGCTTTCTATTCTTGTTCAGTCAGGGGTCAAGATGGTTCGTTCTGCAAGTACAAGGCGCCACCGGCGAATCCCGCGCAAGTTCTTTCAAGTCATCTCCAACCTCAAAACAGCGATATGACGACGCGGTTAAGAGTTCTCGAGATAGCGGCGATGTTATACGGAACGAAACTTGACCCGGCGATGGAATCACACCGCGCGTTGTTTTACGATATGGCCGCAGACTTGCTTGACTGGGCGAAAGGGTTGAAAGTTTCGCTGGCAACAACTCAACGAAACGCTGAAAAAATTATCGAAGACCACATAAACTTGGCCGATATCCCCTTTTAATGGACTTAAAAACTACAATAAAAAGCGCTGTTCTGGACATGATGAAGAAGGTGTCTTTCAACGACGAAGACCACACGTACAAGAACAACGAGACCGGAACGTGGTTGCAAGGGGTATCTTCAGTGTCGTCTATCGTTCCGAAGGACTGGCTTGCCGCGTGGGGCGCAAAGGAGGCGGTCAAGGCATTGGGGTACTCTGATTACGCTGGAGATACCGTTCTGGCAAAGGAAATGATGGCTAAAATTGCGGCGTACACAACACCAGAGGCGTATATCAAGTTATTGAAAGAGGTTAAGGGCGCATCAGGCCGCAAGGGAAAACAGGCGCTGGTGGACGGGAAACGTGGCCACTTGTTTTTAGAGCAACTGGTAAAGGCTAGAATTAGACACCAAAGAGATTTGACGGTTTGAATAGTATGTCATATACTATTATTATGGACAGTATAAAATTAGATAGTTTAGGAAGAAGAATTCCTAAACGAACAGAATCGTGGAAAAAAAACATTGGTAATGCGAACCGAAAAGGCATTTGGCGAGAGTGTAAGTGCGGAAAAAAGTTTTGGGTATTTCCCTCTAGTTTTCATATACAAAAGAATTGTTCAATGGTCTGTCAGAGGAAATTTAGAAAATATGGGCAAAATAAAGGAAAAAAATGCCCGGCAGGAAGTGTGGCAAAATTGAAAGAAAAAAACCCAAGATGGAAAGGAGATAGTGCGAGCGTGGCAACAATACACGAATGGGTAAACAATAATTTCAAGAAACCCTTACATTGTGAAATATGTAAAAAAGAAGCCGTCTATAGGTTAGATTGGTCAAATAAAAATCATAAGTATTCAAGATTACGCGAAGATTGGCACTATGTTTGTCGAAAGTGTCACCGCAAGTGGGATATAAGAAATAATAACGGGCTATTAAATAGTGGTTTATTCAAAAAAGGTTCTACTAAACCAGCAAATGCTTATGTTTTTCCGAAAGGGCATAAGTATTATGGAAAAAGTCGTGAGAAAATAGTATGAAACATTATAACGAATTAACAAAAGAAGAGAAGATAAAATATGGCTACCCTGAATTACCGGTAGATAATTTGCTACGTCCAATTTCACAATTTTTAGACTGGGAGCAACAAAATGTCGCCGCATGGATTTTGTCCGAAGCTCGAGTCGCATATCCCGAAAGAGGTTACGCAGGCACGTTAGATGCAGTAGCTATAATGATAAAAGACGACGACAGCGCGCTGCTAGATTTCAAGTTCGCCAATCACTTTTCCGAGGACCATAGCCTCCAGACAGCCGGTTATAAAGCCTGTTTCGAGCCGTACGGGATAAAGTTAGACAAGCGCATCATCGTCAGGCTTCCCAAAACACTGACGAAAGAAGAGTGGAATCCCCAGAAATACTGTTACGAAATCATTGAGAACTCGTTTGAGGTGAAAGAAATTGACACGCCGTACGAACTTGACCGCGACGCTTTCTTTGCAGCTTTAATCGTCAAGCGCTGGATAAATGCCGTTTGTAAAAAATGAGGCAAGATCGTGAATGTTGGTACTGTGGTTTTCCAGAGAACGTGCGCGCCGTCGAACTACACCACGTTGAAAAACGAAGCACGTCGCCTGATAAAATAAAAGATAAGACGAATCTGGTGCTCCTTTGTTGGGCGTGTCATCGCCGCACCGAAACAAGTGAAGAATTCTATCGGTTAATACAAAGACTATGGCGACAACATCAGCCGCAGAAATAATCCGCAAGTATCAAACGGCCGCCCTGGAAGAAGTCGGAGAACAGCCGCCGGCTCTAATTGCTACGGAGATCGTGCTGCTCGCGGCGAAGATACACGAGGCGGCTAGTTTGACTCTCGTTGCCGAACAGAGGTTCGCTGCTCGCTGGATGGATATGCGCACGGAATTAAAAACCGACGGTCAATGCGACAAGCGCGCCAAATCAACTACCGAATACGCAGATCTTCATAAAGCGCGCACTAATGAGAAAACGGTACTCGAACTAATCCGGTCTCTGAAAAAGCTTCTCGCTTCAAAGAGCGAAGAAGCGCGGAACCAATACTGATATGCGCCACGCCAACTCACTCATCTCTCTCCTCCTCTGTCTGCTCCTGCTCTTAAATCTGGCTGCTTCTATCGGAGTTTTCGGACGCTTGGATTGTATGCCCTCCGACCTCGCCGGTAGTGGCGACAGATACGTAACCTGCATCGTGGACGGTAAGGCGAAGATATATCAGGAATCTTTTAAGGATTAACTATGACCAAACACCCAGACATCGGCAAAAGAGTGAAATGGAGGAACGCTTCAGAAACCGGCTACGGAACACTGATGGCTGTGGACTGCGACGATACGAGCACCGCCCACCTCGTACAGAGAGATGATGGCAGTGGTTGGACTTTGGAAACGTACGCTGTCAGTCCTTGGCATGAAAAAGCTCGAAAACAAGGCGTTAAAGACGGAACAGAGGATTTGTGGTGGGTAAGTGAATACAAAGTTGTTGGTAAGCATAAACACTCCTACGTCTGCGAGTGTGGGAAGGAGAAATAATATGAGCCCCGACAGTTTCTGCGAGTGCGGATACAAAGCCGCTAGAGGCAAAGATTGTAAG
>ERZ1292644.1595-Hain-H14-01um-R2-1595-length-11461-cov-4_pt1 | contig 11461 bp, 16 predicted proteins | sample MGYA00564402_ERZ1292644 | MGnify/ENA primary metagenome ERZ1292644 (study PRJEB36523, sample SAMEA6512644) | groundwater metagenome | collected 2019-01-09 | study: AquaDiva: Metagenomics assemblies of 32 groundwater samples | reverse complement strand
TCGCGCGGCTCCTGCCCCCGTCCTACGCATACTGGTCGTACTGGGCCTTGATGTTCTGCGTCTCGGGGATACTGTACCTCTTGGTTGTGTTGATGTTTACTTGCCCCGCCAAATCCGCCACGTCCTGGATCGGCATCCCTCGTTGCAGCAGCGTGGTGATGCGGGTGTAGCGGAACAGGTGGGTCCAGATGCGCCGCTCTATGCCGGCGCTCTTGCAGGCCACCTTGACGATCTGCCATACGTCCGCCCCATGGAGCGCGCGTCCCCGGCCAGAGACAAACAGCGTGTTGTCCACAACGCGATAGCGTCCGCGCTCCTCTCTCCACCTCGCGAGATCCTGCCCGCACTCCTTCGTGTACACCACCGTCCGCTCCTTACCCCCTTTCCCCCACACCCTCGCGGTGCGCTCCTCCAGATCGATGTCCGCAAGCTTTAGCTCGGCCACCTCGGTGGCACGCAGCCCGGTGTCGACTAGCAGGTGGACCATCGCGCGGACACGGGGGCCGTAGAAATCGCCCGCCGTAGTGCCCACCTCCAGGATCCGCTCAATCTCTGCAGGAGACAGCGGCGTCGTGGGTTGCTTGACCCCCTGCGCCCGGGGCGCCTTGAGCAGGAGGAGCGCCTGGAGCAGCGCGCTGGCGCGGGGCCGGCCTTGGAAGCGGTTCAGCCAGATGAGGAACTGCCTCACCGCCGCATGACGCTGCTGAATGGTGGAGGCCGAGAGGCTTCGGTCCACCATCGCGGCATGCCACGCCTGGAGGATGGTGGGACTCAGGGCCGCGATGGACCCTACCCCCGTGTCACGTAGGAAGTTGCGCGCCTCCCGCGCGTAGGTGCGCTTCGTCACGGGCTGGAAGTCGCTGGAGGTGCGGAGGTATTGGGCGAACCCCTCTAGGGTCTCGCGGAGCGCGTCCTGTCGTCGGGTGGTGGCCACGTCACCTCTCCATCGGATGCAAGAGCCTTTGTATCACATTCTACCCCCCAGCGCTTCACCACGCCACCCCTTGAGGGTGTGTCAGGTGGGTAATGCGCAATATCGGCGCACGCCCCAGCAGGATGCCGCAGACTATCGCAGGGGGCAGCAGGAAGGGAGTCTGGGGGATGTCACGTTAGCTTAGGGGGGCGCTGCGGGGACCATAGCGCCGGGTGGCCTTACCCTCGCCCTGCAGGGGGAACCCTCCGAACGTCCTTGCAATAACGGCAACGCCGCTCCCAGCCTGGTCTGTCCCTTGATGAACGCTCGTACACACCCTTCTTCCCACAAGCGGGACAGAGGCTGAACTCATGTGGAAAGTTCTCGCGACCCTTGTACCCACCCCTACTCATAGCTAACCTCTTTCTAGCGGCAACGCCACGCCCTCCAGCCTCTTCACCTCCAGCATGTGGCCATCGCCTCGCCGGCTCGCCCCACGCGCCTGTACCTACCCCCTCAGCTCTGGCGGGCTCCATGGCCACCCCAACAAGCGGAAGACCACCTCCTCCTCGGGGCACGCGATCTCCTCGCCATCGGGCCCCGTCACCCCCCCGTAGGCGTGGCCCTCCATGTCGAGTCGGCGGAACCGCGCCATCATCCTGACGTTCCAATCTTTCGGTCCCGTCCGCACCACCATGGCCATGCCCCAGTTTTCGCTACTTGTGGCGAAAAGGTCCAGAGGGATACGGCTGGACATGTGGACCAGCAGCTTGTTTAGGGGGCCGTAGGTACTGTGCCCGAGCGTGTTAAGACGATAGCCCAGCACACCGTCTAGCAGCAGCTTCCACACGAGCTGCTCAAACTCCTGGTAGGCACCCGGCGGGAACAGCTCTACAGGAGGCGGCTTCGGCACACAGAGGATTTCGATGTCCCCCACGGTCGCCTTCTGCCGCCTGATACTGCCGGCGATCTCGATTCGCGAGCACGTGGGGCGCAGGACGTCCACGAGCCGCGTCGCCACCTCCTGGGCCTGCGCCAAAGGATACGCCCCCTTGGGAGCATGAATCCGGGCGATGTCGGGTGTCTGCATCGCGCTACCTCCTGGCGCTGATTGTATTGCTTCCTGTCGCTGCAACTCATTAGAGACTGCCTGCGACTGAATCGGGGCGGCAATCCAGGGCGTACCCGCGCGGATGTCGTGGGTGATCACCTCTTCCTCCTTCATCTGGCCCACGTTAGGGCGGCAGGTGGCGCAAAGCCACTCGCCTGAGCTGCCGAAGGGCCGCCACCACCAGGCGAACCCGAGACAGGACCAGCAGCGGTGCCCAGGGGGAGCTGGTAGGGTGATCGTTGTTAGCGTGTCCATCGGGTTGCTCCTTTCTTGCTTCGCACCGTATCAAGCTCCATGATCTCCACCGTCGTCTGCCCCTCTCCGTCCGGGTCGATCAGCACCCTCGGAACCTGCGGCACCCACCGCCAGCCGTCGTCCGGCAGGATGGAGAGGCCATAGTCCTTGCTGCCCTTTGGCGCCGTCAGGCAGTCTTGCAGCACCTTCAACCCCCTGTGGCCACCCCAGTTGAAGCTGTCGGTGCGGCGGCCCACACCCCGGAGCTTGTAGGTGATGGCCACAGGTCGCGCAAAGCTGGCCCAGGGTGGTGGCCCCAGGGCCTCACGCAGCAGGCCCAGCCACGTGTCGCGCTGGTTAGCAAGCGCAATGTGCTGGTCCCACTTCCCCAACGCGTTGAACGTGTTGGGCTAGAGGGCGGCGTCGGGGAGGGCTGGGAGCGCGATCGTCATGTTCAGAACCGGTCTCCTTTGTCGTTACTCCAGCCCTGGGAGGTTTGCGGTTGCTCTCGTCAGCTTCTTCGGAGTGGGACGCGGGCCATAGCGCTGCATCAGGTTGAGCGTCTCCATCATGCTCTCGCGCGTGGGTTCCGCCATCAGCTCCCAGACCCCACGGGCCTTCCGCACATCCCCCAACTGCCGGTCAAACACCTGTCCCCCGATCTCCCTCGCCAGGTCCTGAGGGCACCCCTCGGTAAGGTAGAGGAAGTGCTCAGAGACGTCGATGAACTCCTGGCGCGTGTACGGGGGGAACCGGGCGTGCAGGGCGAAGCGCGAGAGGAACTCGGGGGGCAGTCGGCTCGATTCGTTGCACGCCCCCATCACGACCGTATTGAGCTTGATCCCCCGGACGGACCGCGACTTCGTCTCGATCACGTCGCCCGTCTCCATCAGGCCAAGCAGCACGGCGAAGGCGTCCTGCGGCATCTTCTCCACCTCGTCCATCAGGAGCACCTCGGGCTGCGTGGTGAACAGCACCTCCGACAGCCCCGCGGAGGACGTGCGGCTTCCGAACGAGAGGTAGCTCTTGCCAAGGCCTACGGCCGCCTGAACCCCCATGAGGAAGAGCGACTTGGCACAGGCCGGTGGCCCCTCTAAAAGGACGTGAACCCTCCGGCGACTCTCGATCACCTGCGCAATCGCCTGCTTCAGGTCGTCGAACCCCTGGACCATCTGGAGGCACTCCAGCACGGTCCCGGCTGACGTCTTGGTCGCCTCGCGTTCACTTAGGGAGACGCCCACGACCCCACGCCCTTTGTCGCTTAGCCGGTAGGCCGATGCCCCCCGCTCCTTCCACAGGAGCTCCACCAAGCCCTCTTGCACAAGCCGTTCAATCGGCTTGGCGCTGCCTGCGCCCACCGCCCACCAACTCCACCCGCGATTGTGGCCACCCGGGGCGCGGCGCTCAAGCTCGAAGGCTCGTTGCAGGATCTCGAGATCAGTTGTGGGCATCAGGCGCCTCCAGTTGCGGTAGAGAGTCGAGCAGATGCACGGAACCGCGCCAGGGCCTCTTGGTAAGCAGGGCTTGCCGCTTCTCTCTTGATAGCCTGCTTCCTACGGAACGCGAGATGGTCTCGGAACGGCGCATGGCGCGCCTCGAACCAGGCGGTGTCCTTACCTGGGAACCAGTCGAGGAGGCACTCCAGGCACAAGTGGAAGTTGCCCGCCTGGGACTCGACCCTGAAGATGGGGTAGCCGCCCTCGCAGTGGGCGCAGCCGTTGCCCTTAGGCGCAAGGCCGGCTCCTTCCTTGACCATCTCCATCCTCACGTCATCCCCTTAGCCTTCTGATACGAGAGCTTAGCCAAAAGCCGCGTAGACGTACCCGAGACCTTCATCTTCCTCTGGTTCCGCCGGCGCTCCTCGCGACGCTCAGCTCGCGTCTGCTGGTGATCTCCCAGCCAGGTCACCTTTTTCACGAGAACCCCCCTATGCCGCGCCGTGACAAGCTAAAACCGAGGCCTCGGGTATTGCACGCATGGCGCGCCTCGCCCACCACGCTACTCCGAATAGGCCCCCTCCAACTGCTGCAGGGCCAGGCGGATATCGGGCCGCCGCAGATCCCGGGCAGCGGCCCCCAGGGCGGCCGCCACCTGCTGGAGTTGGTCTACCCGCTTGAGCCGCGGCCTGGGCTTCGCCAGCTCCACCGCAACCTCCGTGGTGGCCACCTGATCCCACGCTTCGAGACCTGTCGCTACCCGCTCGACCTCCTCCCCCACCCCCCGCGTCCTGATGCCCAGGTCCTGCAGCACCTGGAGGTGGTCCCGCACCCGCTCTACCCCCCTCCTGGTGGCCGCCGCCTCTAGGCGTAACGTCGGAACAGGCGTGGCCCGCGGGGCCACGCGCTCGGGCGGCCCCAGAGGCGTGGAGATCTCCTGGGCCAGGAAGCCCGCGGCGCGCTGGCACGCCGCCCTCCTCGTGGCCTGACGTGCCGGCAGCCTCTCCCCCTGCAGGGTCGGGACGCACCCTCCCAGGAGGGCCAGCGCCTCCCGTAAGCCAGGGAATGGGTGGACACGATAGAGGGGGCGGACCAGCTCGTCGAAGGCCATCGCCCTGTCCAGGAGATCTTGGAACTCCCCGGCCGACTGGCCCGTCCGCTCCATCTCGGCTGCGGCCGCCACCAGGGCGGTGCGCTGGCCCTCCAGCTCCTCCCGGGGGGGGGGCTGGGGGCCACCCTCAGGGGCAACCGGCCCCCGGGGGGCCCTGGGAGGCGCGATCCTCGGGGCCCCCTGGGGGACCGCCTCCTCCACCGCCTCCACCGCCTCCCCGATCTCCTCCTGCCCCAGGGCCTCGCCGGCCCTATCGAGCCCCTCCATCATAGCGCGGAGGCCCTCAAGGCGGTCCTCGTCCGGCTCCTCCCGCTCCTCCTCGCGGTCCAGCGCCTCCTGGACCGCCTCCTCCCACACCTGGAGCCCCTCCTGGAGCCGGGTGAGCTCCTCCTGCAGGTGGGGATCCCCTGGGGCCAGGCCCTCCAGGGCCTGGAGATGCTGCACGAGCGCCTGGGCCGCGGCCCGCCCGGGCCGTTCCGCAATGGTGAAGACGGCCAGCCCACCTGGCCCACCCCCTGGTCTCCTGCCCTTCCCGCTAGGCGTTCTCGGGGAGGAGGCCCGAGGCCTCCATTTCGCCGGGGGGGCCGGCGCCAACGGGGCGGCGACACGAAGAGGAGCTGGGGCGTGTCGCATCTGGAGAACGTTGGGCCACACCTGGAGCCCCAGGAACCCGATCGGGTCCTGCCACTCAGCGCGCGCCTCGGCGCCAGGGGTCAGGCGGTAGTAGGTCCGAGGACTCCACCCCTGAGCCACCTCCATGAAGCCCTCCTCCCGCTCCCCTGTGCGCTCCACCAGCCCCAGCTTCGCCAGGTTATGCACCAAGGCGCGGAATGAGGCGGTGCGGGGGTACTGATAGGCGGGCTTCTCCTCACGGATGTACTTCTTGATCCTGGAGTGCATCCTCGCGATGTAGTCCCCCCTGGTGGGCCTCGCCTCCGCCTCCCCCGGCTCATCGCCAGGGAAGGGAGTGCCCATGAGGTAGTCCCGTACCAGGAGGGGCGTCCTGATAGCGCCAGGAGTGCCCCTGCCGAAGCGTGACGCTGCTGGGCTGACCACCGTGCCTCCCTATACCCGCCCTGTGGGGCCTGCTGCCCCCAAGGGCGAAGAGGGCCGCCCTTGCACCTTGCCCTTCTCCCGCCCCAGGCCCCAAGGTTAGGCGGTAAGTATAACGGTATTCCTTAGTCAAAAGCAAGGCCCCTTGTATGGTGGTACATTGTGAGCATCTTAAAGGAACGGAGGTACGGGCAAGGCAGCAAGCAAGGCGCCAGCAAGGCGCAAGTCCCCAGGGGGAAGGCCCCCAGGGCGCCTATCCCAAGGCCAACGCAAGGCCACCCACCATCGCAAGGCCAGCCAGCCAAGCGATGCACCCAAGCAAAGCGTGGCGCAAGCCCAACGCTTGAACGAATCCGAAAGGCCCCCGAAAAGGGCAGGGTTGGCACCCTGCCTGGAATAGGGAAGCTCTAGGATAGGCTACGACGGAAGCGGCAACCCGTCGAAGGGGAGAGGTGTGCCTGTCCAATAGCCGCACTATATCGGTATCCTGTGGCGTAGTGGGGGGCCAGCGCCTTTCAACACGAAAGGAGCTGTGCAATGGAGATTCCTCAGTACATCACCAGGTTGCATCAGGCCAATGGGAGCGGGAAGGCCCGTGACCGGCGAGCATGGGGCATGGAGGTCGGCGCCACGTGGCTGCCGTACTTCACCGCCACCAATGCGGTGGGCCTGTCCAACCTGGCCCCAGAAACCCTTGGTGCCCCCCTGCGGCTGCGCCTTCGGGATGGTGAGGTCCAGTTCACCAAGGACGGGCGTCCGTCCCTCACCATAGCGAAGGAGCTGAGCGCCGAGATTGCCCACGTCAAGGCGAACTTCGAGGCCGAGCTGCACACCTTTGTCAACATGGTGCAGCAGGAGAGCCCCGACGCCTACAAGGCGCAGGTCGAGGCGTCCCAGCAGGCGGGCGAGCCCATCATGGCGGACATCAAACGCCAGGTCGACGAGGCCATCGCAGCCGCTACCCTAGAGCCTCAATCCGAGGCCGTCGGGGACAGCCCCCTCGCTCCGCCAGACGAGTCGCCCGCTGCGTCCAGGCGACGCACCAGGGAACCCGTCGCCGCCTAGTCGCCGTCGCCGCCTAGCATCACCAACTGGGCGCTGGCCTCCGACTACGCCACAGGACAGAGAAGGGAGTCGCTATGGTGACGATGTCCAAATGGGCAACGCCAGAGCGACGGGCCTACCTGGTCGAGCTGTTCCGCCGCTCCAAGGGCCTCTGCTTGTACGGCGAGGCGGGGTGCCGAAACCAACGGCACTACTACGCCGACGTGAAAGAGGACTTGATAGCTCTGTGGATACAGGACGACCGTGAGCAGACGGCTGGCCGGTGGCTGGCAGAGGCTGAGCGTATCCACGCCGCAGACCCCGCCACCTCGCCTCCCTACGGCCAGCGGTTTGACCCCGTGGCCAGGAATGAGTACCTGGCGCATCAGGCCCCGTACTACCCAGAGGGCCTGGGGCCAAACCCCCTGACGCATCACCTGACCGCTATCGTCAGGGTGCCGTCCACGGACGTGCGGCTCCATATCAACGTGGATGCCGCTCGCCACCAGGGAAAGAACGCCCGTCGCAAGGCGCAGCGATACGGTAGAGGCTTGTCGAGCGAAGCCAAGGCGCACGTTGACCGCCTTTGCTACGCAGCGGTGAACGACTACCGCTGGTAGGCCACGGCCTCCAGCAGTAGGGGACGTTTTCGCCCTCCAGGGCTTCAGGTAGAAGCCCTGGAGGGCTTTGTCGTTTGTCGGCCCCCCCCCTTACCCAGTGGGAAGGGGGGGGCTCTGGCCCCCAGGAGCGCACGCTCCTGGGGGCCACTCGTTTCAAGGGGTGCGCCATGATGAACGCTTTTCTGCTGGGGGCCTGCCCTCGCTGCGACGGGGACCTGGCCCGCTCGCGGGACCATTGGGGGACCTACTGGCACTGCCTCCAGTGCGGGTGGCACGAGACGGGCCCCGTCCAGCAACGAGCGGATCTCCCGCGGTGGCTGACCGGGGCGGCTCCTGCGCCGGTAGGCCACCTCACCCACTACAAACAAGAGGGGTGACCCATGGCGACGCGGCCAGCGCAGAGGTGCAGCAGTTGCGAGGTGCTCTACATCAACGGCGTCCGGTGCCATGAGATCGGTTGTCCCGACGCCTGGCGGGACTACACGGTAGTGTGCAGGTGGTGCGGGGCCACGTTCACGCCGGAGGAGCGAGGCCAGCAGTTCTGTGACGCGGGTTGCGCCGAGGCATACCACAGCTAGAGGCCACCATACAGCAGGAGGTCCAGCATGGAACCCTTCATCTTGCGCTCCAATGGGGAGCGCGTACCCTACCGCCCTGCCGGCACAACCTACACCTTGGAGGAGCTCCAGGGGGCCGTGGAGGGCTACATCGAGATCATCACGCTTCCCACCAACCTCCTCATGGTGCTGAATGAGGAGGGGAAACTCAAGGGGCTGCCGCGTAACGAGATGGCCACCCTTCTGGTACGCGTGACGCAGGCGGTGTCCGCCGGGGACTTCGTTGTGGGCGACGTCCTCATCTGCGACGCCGAGCTCCTTCACGATGAGGAGGATGAGGAGGACGAGGAAGACGCTCCCCCTGCAGAGCCCTCAGGTGCCCCTGGGCTCGAGGACCTGCGCCTCGCGAGCCTCGCCGTGAAGGTCGCGGCCTATGAGGAGGTGGACCGTCGTTACGACCGGGGAGTCCCCGTGAGGGTGTCGGCGCACCCGAGTGGGTTCCCCGCGGTGGAGGTTCATTGCGAGGAGATCGCGCTCCTGACCGACATCCTCAGCCTGGAGGAGTGGTGGAGGATGCACCAAGGGGAGCGCTGGGGCAGCCCGTAGAGTAATTTCCTGGAGGGCTGCATGAGGAAGAGAAACGCCCAGCATTTACAGGGGGTGGCCACGCCCCTCATGGATCTCGGCGCGCAGCAGAGTAGCGCCCCCGGCGTGCCCCGGTCAGAGGCGCGGGATGGTGACGAGATGGTCCTCACCCTCATGTACTGCCTCACGGCGCCGTGCATCGGGTACCCCGGGTGGGGCGAGGACCCCGAGTTCTGGGAGCCGCACAAGACGAGGGTCACGATGCTGCGCCTGGCTCACGCGGCCGAGATCCACAATACCCGCATGGCCACCGAGTTCGAGACGATGCTGTACGTGAGCAGCGCGACGTTGGCCGCTCCCCCTAGCGACCGGTGGTACCACATCTACATGTGGCTCTTCCGCCGGTGGAACCCGGAGCAGGCGGATGCCATCGGGATTGATGACCGGGCGCTCGACTTGCAGGAGCAGGAGGACCTCTCGCGCTTGCGCACGTGGCTCTACCGCCGCCAGATGGAGCACCTCAAAGCCAAGCTGCGAAACGGCGAAGTGGCGGAGACTAAGGAGGCCCCCCAGGCGCCCGACCTGGTCCAGGGGGCGTTCTTCTAGGAGGAGCGTGGGGGTCCGAGAGGAGCGTTCCTCAAACCCCGCGCTCTCCCGTGGGGCGGGTCAACATGGCGCTGCTATGGGCACCAGGGCCTTGAGCCTGAAGCCCCAGAAGGAGGTGCAGTGTGCCCAAGACGATCATCCAGTGGGAGTGGGAGGAGGCGTTTGACCCGTACGGGTTCGGCGATGGCGACTCGTGGAACGGAACCGGCCTGGTGCAGTCCGCTATAGAGCGGCTCGGGTACCAGACGGAGGCGGACGGCGGGATGCACAACTTCTGCATCCACCACCTAACCAAGGGGGAGGAGCGGTGGGAGCTGGTCGGCCACGATGGGGTCGAGGAGCTCCGTAGGCTGCTGCCGCCGGACGTGGTGACCACGCTGGATCGCGAGTTCAACGCGGACTACGTGTACGAGGAACACTGACCTTTCCGATATCTTCGGAAAGGTCAGGGACGAAGAAAGGAGGAGCGATGCCGTACGACGAGATGGGGATTGGGCCTGCGCCCTGCGACGAGAAGTGTGCCCAGGTGGGAGAGGAGAACTATCACGAGCGGGCACGGGAGGAGAGCCGCCGGTTCATCGAGCTGATCCGGAAGAAGCTGGGCCCCGAGCCGCCCGGGGCGCGCCTGACCATCACGTCCAATCCGCACGATTTCGGGACCTACCTCGACGTAGTGTGCCGCTTTCAGGAGGGGGACGAAGAGGCCCTGGCCTATGCCCTCCTCTGTGAGTCTGAGGCTCCGCGTACCTGGCAGGACGACCAGCCCCTGGTGAAGAGGACCTACAGCGTGGATATCGAGATGAGCTTGAGGCTCACCCTGGAGGTAGCGGCGGAGAGCCCCCACATGGCGGAGATCCGGGCCAAAGCGCAGGCGCGAGAGAAGGTGCGGGCCGCGGGCTTCCTCCTGGACGAGTACGACGAAGTGGTCGCGACCACCAGGGAGGTGGCCCACTCACCGCCCCCGGCCACCACTGTCGCTCCAGCCCCCTTCGACTCTGAGCGGTTTGCCCGTCACGTAGACCCCCATCTCACACCGGACGCCCAATAAGGAGGCGACATGGGCCAATACTTCTTGGTGTTGAACCTGGACAAGCGTCAGTACCTTCACCCCCACTGTTTTGGCGACGGGCTCAAGCTGCTGGAGTTCGGATCCAGTGCCGAGGGAACCCTGACGGGCCTCACCCTGCTGCTCCGCAAAAGCACCGAGGGTGGGGGAGGAGACTGGGACGGGAGCCACGAGATTGTGGGTACGTGGGCCGGTGACCGGAGCGCAATCGTCGGAGATTACGACGAAAGCGGCTTGTACGAGCAGGCCCACGAGGAGTGGCACAACATCAGCCATCACGTCTTGGACGCCATGAAACAGGACCCCTACTTGGCCCAGGCTCTTGCCGAGATGGAGAAGTCGGGCTTCAGTTATCACGCGGGGGGGGTCGAGCGCCACACGCGGTCGGAACTGCATGAACTGGACACCCGGCCGCCCTATGGCCGACAGCCCACAGACAGTACCCCGATACCCCGCGAGGTGCTATTTACGAAAGGAGGTGGTGGACCACATGGTGCGTGACTATGCTAGCCCAGACCCCGCGGGGGTCGTGAGGAGCTGCCGTGCCGTCCTCAGCACGGGCGACATGCAGGAGCTGACGAAGGGGGCCTACCAGTTCCTCACGACCCACTGCGGCTTCATCGCGCACTACGACCACGCGGGGTTCATCTCGACCTACCAGCACGATCTGCCTTCGTTCGTGGACCTGTTCCTGTCCCCGATGGGGCTGGGATGGGACGTGTGGCTGGACAACCCCAAGAGCTACCTCTACGACGTGCGCTACAAAGGGCGGTTCCTGGCGGACATCGTCAGGGAGCTGATCCCCCTCTTCCAGGCCTTCCGGCCCGCCGTGCTGGCAGCCCACGAGGATAGCGAGCGGGCGCACAAGATGGGACTGCTTCGCTGGCTGGCTGACGATCTGGGCTATACCGTCGTGACCAAGGCGGTGTTCAGCTAGAGAGCAGCTCCGCCGCCAAGTCGGGTGGAGGAAGGGTGCACTTTCCAATGGCCCCACTTGTCACGTCTGCCCCTCGGTAGTAGGGTTCAATCAGCCCCTCGGGAAATCTGGACAGGGTGCGGGCAGGGATGGTGCAGGGCACGCCCTGCCTGTCATGTGGCCTCCGGGTGCTCTACTGGGGGTGGTGG
>ERZ1292644.1594-Hain-H14-01um-R2-1594-length-11467-cov-5_pt1 | contig 11467 bp, 14 predicted proteins | sample MGYA00564402_ERZ1292644 | MGnify/ENA primary metagenome ERZ1292644 (study PRJEB36523, sample SAMEA6512644) | groundwater metagenome | collected 2019-01-09 | study: AquaDiva: Metagenomics assemblies of 32 groundwater samples | reverse complement strand
GGTTTGCCGTTGGATGAACGTACCGGTATCGCGGGGGGTGGCGATGGCGCGCTGCAACGCCTCCCCGCGCCTCGCGCAACCGATGCGGGAGAAGAAGTCTGGGTCGGGGTGCGCGGGAACCGACGGCTCCCAGGTACCGTCCCGATTCAGCACCTCGAAGCCGACGACGGGCGGCAGCCACTTCCTCGCGACGCACCAGCCGCCGCGTTCGCGCCCGCTCGAGAACCGGACGACGCGCGAGCGGTGCCCGGGGACGTCGAACTGCGAGGCGAGGGCAAGCACCTCGACCGCCCTCCGCCGCGCCTCCCGCTCCGCCTCCCACGCCGCGACGATCGACTCCACCATCGTCCGGGTCGGCAGCGGGGCGAAGGCCGGGATCGCGCCCTCGACCTCGACGACGCCTGTGCCGGCCGCCCTCCGCCGAGCCTCCTCGACGTCGCTCGTTTGATCAGCAAAGAAGCGCTCGGCGATGTCGCGCACGAGGCGCTCCCGCGCGGGTGAAATCACGCACTCAGCGCAGGCAACCGCCATCTGGTCAATCGCGCGGACCGCGCGCTCGGCGCACACTTGCGCAACGAGCGCCGCCCACCGCGCCGCATCGCGCTCTTTGATGAGCACCGCTTCCTGCACCTCTACAACAGGCGCAGCGGGCACCGCTTCCTGCACCTCTACAACAGGCGCAGCGGGCACCGCTTCCTGCGCCTCTGCAACGGGCGCTTTTTCACACTTCGCGCGAACACGAAACGAAAAAAGCAGCACCACCGCAAGCAGGAGACAAACTGCGGCGAACGCGCCCATCAATCCCCGAGCCTCCCGTGCTCCCCGCCGTCGTACCCCGTCGACTGGAAGACCCCGTCCCAGTATTGCGAGCACCAGGGGTTCCGACCGGGCTGGACCGGGATTCCGAGCTTCCAGGCGAGCGCGCCGAGGACCGCCTCGTCCCCCATGCTGCCCTGGACGGTCGGGTCGGCCGAGATGAACTCCCCGGTGTGGTGCGAACAAGAGGAGGCGCGGTTACCGACCGGCCCATTCGCCCAAAGGACCTTCGTGAGGTTCCGGTCGACCGCCTCGAGCCAGCGATCGTGGACCTCGCGACCGAGCGGGTGGTCGAGGTCGATGCCGACGAAGCCGCCGGCCGCGCTGTCGCGGTCGGGCGGGATATCCTCACGGCGGAGCCCCGCGAAGTCGAGGACCGCGTCGGAGGTCCAGTCCCGCACCTTGTGGCTGTCGCCGATGAGGATCACCCCGACCTCGCGGAGGTGCTCGAAGAGCGGGGCGACCGGGGCCCTGGCAACGACGCATGCGTCGCTGTAGAGGTAGCGCGTGTACCCGCGCCGCACGGCCTCGCGGATCGCGTACGCCTTGAAGGCGTAGTTCACGTCCTCGTGGGAGGGCGACCCCGGCGGGTACTCGCCGACGTAGAAGAGGGTCGAGCCGTCCCAGTTTTCGGCGACGGTCCGGCGGAGGCGGCGGACGTAGGGCTCGTATCGCTCGCGGACGCCGACGCTGATGATGACGGGATTCATGCTCATACACCCTCTCCATACTGCCCGGGACCGCCGACCTGCGCGCGGAACGCGCGGGGTTCGCTGCTCGCGTGCCGCACGAGGAAGACGACGGCGCACGCCACGCAGCCGTCGAACCGGACCTCTTTAGCGCGAAAACGGATCGCGGGCAGCGGTGCTGACATCTGCGGCCACCAACCGCAACGGATCTGCTCGACGACGAGGTCCGAAGCGTCGACGACCAGATCGTGCCCGCGAAACAACCCCACGTCCGCGATGGCGATCGCGCGCGCGAGTTGCTCGCCGCCCTCAAGCCCGCCGACGACCGCGCGCGCGGGGCGGACTTCCCGCGTCTCGCCCGGCGGTACATCCGACTCGAAAAAGAGCGTGCAGTACACGGATCTCCTTTGTCACGCGAGCGGGGGCCCGCCGTAGTTGAAGAGCCTCTCCGGGTGCTCGCGCTCCTCCGCGGTGAGCCCGAGCCGGTCCGCGTACCGCCCGTCGACGAAGATCATGTTCCCGGTGTGGCAGGCGAGGACGTACCCCTTCCTCTGCCCGACCTCCAGCATGGAGGTGAAGCTCGCCCCGGGGGACTCCGCGCTATGGACCTGCTTCACCCCGAGCGGGATCGCCGAATTGACCTCAACGATGACGACGGCCGGCTCGTAGAGGCGCATGTCGCGCCAGATCTGGAGGTCGTGCGAGTCGACGTCGATCGAGAGGACATCGAAGCGCTTCGGGGCGTGGGTCTCGAGGAGGAGCGCATCGAGTCGGTCGCGGAGACCGGGGCCCATCGTCCGGCGGATCACCTGAACGCAACCCGGCAGATCGCGCGCGAGCAGGAGGAGGAGGTCGATGTTGTCGGCGTTGTTGTCGACGAGGATCCCGTCCCAACCCTGGTCGAGGAGGGCGCGGACGTTGCTGTAGGTTTCCCCGTCGGCGGCCCCGACGTCGACGCAGAACCCGGGCCCCGCGGGGAGTCCGATGCGGCGGAGGATCTCGCGGACGACGCCGTCCTCGCCGTTCTGACTGTGGACACTCGTCCGATAGGGCTCGAAGGTGCGGCGCATCTCACACCTGCATCTCAATCCAGTCGTGGTGGTGGTCGCCGCGGGTCGCGGCCATGAACGCCTCGCGGAGGTCGGGGCGGATCAGGGCGCGGAGCCCCGCCTCCTTCGCGAGGCGCAGCACCGTGTCGCGGCGGAACCAGCGGATCGCGGGGTAGTCGTAGGACTCGTCCGTCTCCGGGTGCCCGCCCCAGGTCTCGCACAGGCGGAGGGAAGCAAGCGCAAGACCGCCCGGGGCGAGCTGCCGGCGGCACGCGGTGAAGTAGTCGGCGAGCTGCGCGCGCGAGGTGTGGGAGAGGACCGAGTGCGAGTAGACGACGTCGAACGTACCATCCCGCGCGTCGAAGTCCTCGGCGGTCGAGTGCTCGAACGGCTTCCGGACGTTGAAGAAGTCCCGCCCCGCCTCGACGAGCCACGCGGTCGGCTCGAGCCCGACGTAGCGGGGACAGCCGGGGATGACGGGCTCCAAAAAGTCGATGATCCAGTGCCCCGCATTCAGGCAGCCGCAACCGATCTCAAGGACGCGCGACGAAGTCTTGAGCCCCTCCCGCTGGAGCATCTCGAACTGGAACCGCCCCGCCTCCTCGTGGCAGCCGTAGCTCCCGACGTGGCGGAGGGCCTTCGCGATGGGGTCGTCGTGGTTCATGAACTTCGCCGCGTTCACGCCTTCCTCCACCACACGGTCCCCGGCGTCACCGGGAGCCGCGTCACCTCCGGCCGCGGGATCCCGCGCCGGTCGAAGAAGTCGTGGGTCGCCTGGCGGCAGGCGTCATAGCCGTCGGTCTCCCCCCAGTCGTCCGAAATGATGAACCCGCCCGGGGACACCTTGTCGTAGAGGTACTCGAAGACGGGCACCGTCGAGTCGTGGAGGTCAACGTCGACCCGAAGAAGCGCGAGCGGCGGGAAGTCCCGCGCGATCTTCGGGAGCACTTCCTGGAGCCAGCCGACGTGGTAGGTGAGTCGATCCTCGGGGGCACCCCAATTCCGCATATTCTCGCGGCACTGCTCGATGGTCGCGAGGAAGATCCCTGACGGCCGCCCGACCGACGGGTCGGGGTTGATGCCGAGCTGCTTCTGGTAGGCGGGCTCGTCCTTCAAGCCCGCCATAGGGTGCCCCTCGAAGCTGTCGAAGAGGTGGACCCGGCGGCCGGCGTCGGCCGCGCCCCCGTAGCGCCGGAGGACGTAGCCCATGAGCGCCGGATGCCCTCCGCTGTGGACCCCGCACTCGGCGAAGTCGCCGGGGATCCCCTCGGCGAGCGCGCGCTTCGCGAGGGCGATCGTGTTGTGCTTCCCCGACCAGCTCCCGAGGATCGACACGCGCTCGGCGTAGTCGCAGTCCTCGTCGGAGATGTGGAGGCCGGAGAGGAGGTGCGACAGCTCGACCTCCACCTCGCGCGCCTCCTCCGCCGACATCTCCGCCCGACGCCGGTCGAGCGCGTCGGCGAACGCGTCCTCCTTCTCGTCGGGGAGGGTGTCGCGCTCGCCTCGCGCAGTGATGAGATTGCGCATGAGCGTGATGTACGCCTCCTTCGGGCTCAGCTCGCGCACGGTGCGACCTCTTCGATGGCACCGAGGTGCCCGTTCACGGCGCCGCCCCCGGGAACACCCCCTCCGCCTCCTCGGCCTCCCGTACAATCGTCATCTCCCCCGGATCCCCCTCGCGGTCGTAGAAGCGCGAGGCGCCCTCGTAGTCGTGCCCGGCGGCGCCCATGTGCGGAACGAGCGCGTCGGCCGCGCAGGTCCACGCCGCGACGCGGCCGGGAAAAACGACCTCGTCGGGGACGTACTCGGCGAGCCCGAGGTACTTCGTCTCGCGCCGCGGATCCGGGCGCGGGCCGGGGTGTCCGTCGCGCCAGCCGTCGTACATGTGCTCGAAGACGTGGCCCCAGAGTCGCGGGGCAATCTTCCCGTTGAGCGCGTCCTGGTCGGTCCCGTGGGTCGCCCACTTCTCGCGCGAGAAGCTCGCGAGCTGGTAGAGGTCGTCGAGGGATGCGAGCCCCGTCCGCGCGCGGAACCCCTCGGCCTCGAAGCCGGAGAGCCCACCCATGATCCCGTCGTGGGAAGAGCTATCGTGGACCGTGTGGAGGATCATGCCGGAGACGACGAAGCGGTCCACGCAATAGCGCTCGCGCGGGGTCGGGAGCGCGTCGATGTCGCGGGCGAAGACGAAATCGACCCCGGGCTCCCAAATCGGGTGGACCCGCCAGAGCATCGCGGCCGTGAGCGGGGCCTCCACCATCGCAACGAGGCGCACGATTCCCCTTTCCGCAACGCGCCGGAGCACGCGCCCGCCCGCGGTCGAGTCGAGGTCCGCGTCGTGGTGAACCCAGATCTCGGCGTCAGGGAAGAGTGTCCGGTAGGCGCGGACAACCGAGCCCGCGTAGACCGCGTAGCGGGTGTTCGCCCCGAAGAGGGCGAGGCTGATCACCTTGCGGAACATTTTTAATCCACCTCTGCAAATGCCCTGGCGATTGTCATCTCGCCTCGATCACCGCGGGCCACGGTGGCGGAGCCTATGCCTCCGCTCCACAAGTGACTACAGTTCTTGCGGACGAGGGCGCACTGCTCTAGTTCCGTTTTTTCAATGGTGGCTCCATCGGTGCCCTCGTTTTCACACATCACCCCTCCTCCGCCCGCGCGTACTCGGCGCGGTACTCGCGCGCCCACCCCGCGTACTCCGGGAGCAGGTGGTCGACGATCGGGAGCAGGTACTCCCACTGCCCGTCCTCGTCGGGGGCGCGGAGGAGGTGCGCGTCGACCCACCGGGTCGCGTCGAAGGTGTCCACCCAGTCCCCGAGGTGGTTCCGATCGAGGCGGTCGACGGGCGGGACCCCGCGGCGGTGAAAAAGCGCCGCGTCGCCCGGGAACCAGTCCTGCTGGCAGAGCTTGTGCGTGACGATGCGCTGGTCGCTCATCCAGGCGTGCCAGTCCTCGCGGTCGGGCTTCGGGTCGCGCGAGATGGCCGGCGGGAGCCACGCGCCGAGCGTCTTCACAATGCTCGCACCGAGGTCGTCCGGGACCGGGTCGTAGAGCGCGCGCCACTCCCTCGCCCGCATCGCGATGTGGCAAGTCGGGATCGACTGGAAGTCCTCACCGGAGGCGACCTTCCGGAGGACATCCTGCTTGCCGAGGAAGTGGTCGCCGTTCGCGCCGTAGCACGCGGCGCGGATGCCGGAGCGGTCGACGTGCTGGTGGTAGTAGTCGCGCCGGAGCGGCCAGAGGTCGGCGTCCGACATCATGATCCAGGTGTCGTCGGGGATCCAGGAGAGCGCCGCAGCGTGCTGCCGGACGTTCTGCGCGAGCGTCGAGTCGTGGTAGTCGCCGACCCGCGGGACGACGCGGAAGTCGACCCCGAGGTCGACGAGCGCCTGGTGCGGGACCCGCGCCTTCCCCGAGCGCCACTCCTCCTCGTCCCCGATGAGGAGCGCGAGCGGGACGTGCCCCGCGACCTCGCGCCAGAAGAGGCAGGTGAACGGGAGGAGGAAGCTGTAGTCCCTCGCGGTGGAGCTGCCGATGGCGACGACGGTCGTCACGCGCGCTCCTCGACGACGACCACCTCTCCGAGTAGCGTCGCGGACCAACGGCAGGTCGCGAGAAACGCGACCCGGATGCGCAGGAGTCCCGGCGGGCAACCCGGCAGAATCAAATTGTGACCCGGCACGGGACCGAACTCTGAAGACAGCTTCCCGACGACGTGTTCCTCACCGCCAACGATCGCGCACTCGACGCGGGTCCCGTTCCCCGGATCGTCTGAGTCATCGGTTGCGATCAGCTTGTCACTCCCGAAAGCGGAGGGTAGCATCGTCACCGACGTAGCGACCTCGACGACGTCCCCCGCACTGCCCGTCGCCTCGAAGTCGAGCATGAACCTCTTGAGCCGCGCGCGCACCTAGCACTCACTCGCCGCCCGCTCGAAGTAGTCACCGACCTCCGCCGCGCGGTCCGGGAGGAGCGCCCCGGCGATCCGAACGAGCGGCTCCCAGCGCCTCTCGGCGTAGATGCCCTTCCGGACGTGCGCGTCGACCCAGCGACCCGCGTCGAAGGGGGCCACCCAGTCCGCCGCGCGCCCCACCTGGCTGTCGAGGCGGTCGACCGAGGCGTCGCGCCGGAGGAGGACCGCCTCGGCGGGCGAGAACGTCCGGCAGATCCGCTCGGTGAGGTAATACTGATCGAAGTGCCAGCACGCGTCCGACGCCTCGCCCGGGGTCTTCCCGGCGATCCGCGGGGCGAGCACCTCCTCGAGCGTCCGCTTGAGGCTCGCGCGGATGTCTCCAGTGAGCCCGTAGAGCGCGCGCCAATCGGCCGCGCGCATGGCGACGTGGCAGGTCGGGATCGACTGGAACGGGACCCCGGCGTCCCACCCGGCGAGGGCGGCGGCGGGGCCCTGGAAGCAGTCCCCGTTCCCGTGGTAGCAAACCGCCCGCGCGGGCGCCCCGACGTGCTGCTGGTAGTGACCGCGCTGGAGCGGGAGGAGGTCGGCGTCCGACATCATGACCCACTGATCATCCGGGATCGCGGAGTCGGCCGCGGCGTGCTGTCGCGCCGACTGCGCGACGGTCCCATCGTCGAAACCAGGAACGCGGCCGACGAAGGCGTAGGAGATCTTCCATGCGCGGAGGGTCTCGAGCGCGATCTCGGTGAGCGACTCCTTCTGCCAGTCCTTCTTCCCGCCGACGAGGAGGGCGCGGGGCTCGTGCCCGATGACGTCCCGCCAGAGGAGGCACGCGAGCGGGAGGGGGAGCGAGTAGTCCCAGTGGGTCGAGCTGCCGATGGCGACAATCGTACGCTCCGTTTCCATCAATTCGTCCTCCCCTCGGCCGCCGCGGCGCGCGCGAGCTTCTCGAGGAACGCCTCCTCGCGGGCGCCGAGCTGCCCGAACGGGAAGAGGTCGCGCACGTTGCGGACGAACATGTACACCTGCGCGCGTCCCTCCTCGCCGTGCATCCCGAAAACGTGACACAACATCACCTCGTCAAGGGAGTCGATGGCGTTGCCGTCACAGTACCAGCGGATGATCCGGCGCGCGATCCGGCGCTGCACCTCACGCCCGATGACGCGCCTCATCTGGTACGCGATCTCCGAGGCGATCACAATCATCTCTCGCAGCATCACCCGATCTCCTTCGCCGCTGGGCGACCGAAAAACTCCCGGTACCAGGGTACCGTCTCGCGGAGACCTGCGGTGAGGTCCCGCCGCGCCTTCCAACCGAGGAGCCCCCGCGCCTTCGACGCGTCGAGCCACTGGTCGCGGATCTCGCCCGCGGCCTCGCCGAGGACTTGCAAATCGATCTTCACGCCCGCGGCCTCTTCGACGGCGCGGACCACCTCGAGCGCGCTCGTCGGCATCTCCGTCCCGAAGTTGAAGATGCCGCCGGCTTCCATGTCGGCGAGTCGGAGGTAGCCGTCGACGGCGTCCGCGACGTAGAGGTAGTCGCGGCGCGGGGAGCCGTCGCTCCGGAGGGTGAATTTCTCACCGCGGACCGCGGCGAGGATCGCGCCCGGGATGAGGGTCGAGAAGTTCAGGTGCCCGGGGCCGTAGAGGTTCCCGCAGCGCGCGATCGCGACGGGGAGGCCGAAGTCGCGCGCGTAGGTCTGCGCGAGCGCGTCCGCCACCATCTTCGACGTGGCGTAGACGCCGCTCGGGAGGATCGGCTGCGACTCGGTGTACGGCGCGGGGCCGTCACCGTACGCCTTGTCGGACGAGGATTGAATATAACACTTGACTTTTTGCTGCCGGCACGCCTCGAGCACCGCCTGCGTCCCGTGCACGTTCGCGTCAAAGGTCCCCACCGGGTCCGCCTCGGCCGTCGAGACCTGTGTCTGCGCGGCCAAGTGGAAAACAACGTCGACCTCGTACTCGGCGATCGCGCGCTCGACCATCGATGAAGAAAGGTTCAAGCCGAGGTCACCCCGGACGATGACATCCGGGAGCGGTGGGGTGTGCGCGGAGCGCGCGTCGCGGTGGAGCCCGACGACGAAGTCGCCGCGTTCGCGAAGCGCGCGAACGAGGTGCCCGCCGAGAAAACCCGAGGCGCCAGTCACGAAGCAACGCATCACGCCCACACCTCCTCAGCCCGCCGGAGGTCGGCGAGATCGTTGACGTACGCGCGCTTCCCCTCGTGGAGGTAGCAGGACGCGTGGTGGAGCGCAGCGAGCCTGTTCACCCAGTCCGAGAGCCCGTCGTCCGCGTGGAGCAGCTCCCAGCAGCCGGGCTCGATGAGCACGAAGCCGATGTTCGCGAGGACGACCTCGTTGTCGTTGATGCGCGGCGTCCCGTTTGCGCGAACGACCCCGAAGGGGACCCGCTGGCGGCACGCGGTGAATGTCATCATGCGTCCCGCGGCCTCATGGTGGCGAGCGAGCGCGGCGAGGTCGACGTCGGCCAGCTCGTCGCCGTAGCAGACGAGGACCCGACACATTTTGTTGCGATCGGTCGTTTCAGGACCGCGGAGGTCGAAGTCGTCCCGCGCGCGGAAGAGACGCATTCCCATCGCCGCGTCCGAACCCGCATCCGAAAACGCGACGCGAAGCACCCCTGGCCGCCGGGCGATCGCCGCATGAACGTCTTCGGCGCGGTACCCGGTGCAGACGATCGCGCGCGGGACACCGGCCGCCTCGACGTGCGCGAGGAGTCGCTCGATAATGGGGACCCCCTTGACGGGCATGAGGACCTTGGGCGCGGGCCAGGGCGCGAGCCGCGAACCCCGGCCCCCGGCCAGGATGACGACCGCGTCGATCACGCCGCCACACCTCCACCATTCTGCACCACCTTCGGGACCTCGCCGTTCCGCAGCATGAAAACCCCGGCCCGCGTGTGGACGCGGAGGAGTCGCGGATCGAGCGCGCAAAGCACCTCCGACGCCTCGAAGCGAGCGCGGTCCCTCACCGACCCATGGGACGGAAGGAAAAGGAGCCCGCCCGGGACGAGCGCGCGCGACGCGAGAGCGAGCACTCGGTAGAGTTCTCTCGCCGGGCGGTAGGCCGTCACCGCGATGAAGTGGAGCACCCCGGGCTCGAGGAGGAATAGGTCCTCGACCCCGAGCGGGACGTCCTCGCCGAGCACGCGGACCGCGCGCGCGCCAAACCGATCGGCGAGCGCGGGCCGGATCTCATCGTCGAGGTCGACGAGGAGGATGTTCCGCAAGGACTTCGGATCGAGCGTCGTCGAGTCGCATGCCTCGACCGCGACGCGGGAGACGGGGGTCGCGTCCATTAGAGGACCTCCGAGGGCTCGGGAGTGTTACCGGAGGAGTTCGCGGCGTCGAGCGCCGCCTCCCTCCTGACCTCGGCGAGGTCCTCGGCGGAGAGGTGCGCGGCGTGAGACTCCCCGCGCGCGGCGTCGAGGAGCGGGGCGAGTTCGAGCATGCGGACGTCCCAGGTGTGGTTCTCGCGCGCGAGCTGCGCGCCCGCGCGGGCGATCTCCTCGCGCGTGGTGTCGTCGGCAAGCACCTCCCGCGCGAGCTGCACTGCCTCTTCGGGCGTCTCCCAGACGAGGCAGTTCTCACCGTGGTTGAGCCCGTAGGTCGACATCATGGGGAACGACTTCGTGAGGAGGAGCGCTCCACAACCGAGGATCCGGTGGAGCCGGTCGGACGTGTAGCACTCGAGGTCGTTCGAGAGGCTCACATTGAGCCCGATCTTCGAGCGCCAATAAACCTCATACGCCTGCGTGACGGGGACGACCGGGCGCGGCGGGTCGAACCCGTTCCCGAAGAGGCCGAAGCGGTCGCCGCCAACCATCTTCATCGCCTCGACGACGTCGTCGCGAAGCTTCGCGTCGTGCTGTGACATCGACGCACTGAAGACGTCGGCACCGTAGCGGCTCCCGAGGAAGCAGACGTCGTAGTCGTAGGCGCGAATCTCTCGACCATTCTTGTCATCGCGACACTCGTAGACGATCTCACCCGTGCCGTCCCGCGGCTCCCGATACTGCTCGTCGTCGTAGCCGATCTGGAGATATGCCGCGTTGTGTATCCCGAGCGACCGGAGCACGCGGACGTGTGAGTAGCTCGAGTGAAGTGTGAGGTCGCACGCGCGGCCGAGGTCGACTTGCCAGTCGGCACGCCACGGGCTGTTCTCGCTCGCGATGTCGCCGCACCATGAAACGACGACGCAGCGCGGGTCCGCGACCTTCCGGATCGCGCGCACCGTCTCGACGTCGACCGCGTTCGGGGTCTGGAGCTGCATGAAGACGAGGGTCGGCTTGAGAATCTCGGCGGCCTCGAGGATCTTCTTTTGCCGCTCCTCGCGCGGGTAGTCGGGCCAGCGAACCTGGACGTAACCGAGACCGCGATCAACAAGCTCGACGTCACCGTGCCAGATCGCTCCGACGTCGAGCGGTACCCTCATTACCTCCGCCCGAAAATTCTTCTCACGTCCGATATAAAGTGCGTCCCGGTTCCCGCCGAGCTTCTGCAGCGCGCGGACGAGCCCCGCCTGCTGGTCGACTGCCTTCTCCCCGTTGATGTGGACGTGGAGCACCCGCTCCTCGGGGAGCCGCACCGCGCGCGCCGGGAAGTGGTCCTCGACCGGATCGAGCGCGCGGACGCGCCGCCCCTGCGCGAGGAGACGCGCCTCCTCCTCGGGGTGCGGCCAGCCGATGCCGGCGGCGATTCCTGAAACGACAACGGAGCGGGCGGAGGACTTCGGCCGCATCTTGGCCGCGCCGCGAACGCGAACCGCCTCGAAACGCGCCCGCTCCTCGTCGGAAACGAGGGGCATCGGCCCATCCGGGCGGAGCGCGTCGGCCCGCCACCTCGCATAGAAGAGATTTGCCTCACCCCCCGACTCGGGGGTGTTCTTCTTCCGGAGGTCGTCCTCGGTCCGGACGTCGATCACGTGGAGGTCGTCCCGCTCGAGAATCTTCCAGCCGAGCTTGTGGAGCCATGCCGACAGC
>ERZ1292644.709-Hain-H14-01um-R2-709-length-20287-cov-5_pt1 | contig 11468 bp, 10 predicted proteins | sample MGYA00564402_ERZ1292644 | MGnify/ENA primary metagenome ERZ1292644 (study PRJEB36523, sample SAMEA6512644) | groundwater metagenome | collected 2019-01-09 | study: AquaDiva: Metagenomics assemblies of 32 groundwater samples | reverse complement strand
GTCCTTCCTTGCCCGTATGCGCATAACCCAGTCTGTTAGCTCTATCGCGTGTGGGTCGCGCAGGTTGAAGAGACAGAAATTGTACGGGCCCCTAGTAATATCCTTGTACAGTTGAATGCCTTGCTTCCCGTCCCCGTACCCGTCCAGATAGTCGGTGCGTAGCGTCTCAATGCAGCTTTTGCCTCTGAGCCCACAACATGCCAATATGTGACAGTTGCAACGCGCGATCTTGGGTAGAAACTGGCGATTGACGGCCTGGCTCAGCATGATCACTGTCATGTGCATGTTCCTCGCAAGAGCCCACAGGTCCGCAAACGTCTTGCTTCGCTGCATGACACCGGCGCTCCCGATACAGTCGTCGATCACTAGACACATGCTCTTTCTCTTGGCCTTGGGTGTATCGCTCTGTCTGTCCAACAGTTCTTGTACGAACGTCTCGTCGTAGTCAGACACTATATTCTTCTTATCTTGTAGGTAATCGTCAAAGAACTTGGTTGCTTTGGCGGTAGGAGAGATGATTGCATACTCGTCGTACCTGTCTGCTGCTACAAACCTGCTTAGAATATCTAACAACAGGGTCGTCTTGCCAGACAGACTAGGGCCGCATATACACATTGAAAAATATTCATGTGCCTTGTCTGTTATATATTCAGTCCCCACGGACGTAAAGCCACACGCTGACGTGTCTTGCACCTGCTCCTGTTTCGTCTCTGTCTTTTTCTCGGCCTCCTCGTCTATACGCTGAAGAAAATCGTAATGTTTGTTTATTTTAGCATACAGTGCGGTTCTCTGTGCCTCCTCGTCGTGGAACAAACCTTTAAACATCAGTGGTCAGTTAAACGAGTAATAAGGCTTTCTGGCAACTCCTACAAAACTGTGTTGATTTGGGTGTACAGGGGGTTGGTGAGACAAGAACGGTGTAAAGCCGTATTCAACATCCATGGGGAGGTTTCCACGCACGCCGTTCTGTTCTTGAGGGACCCCTAGTAGATCTGCCGTGGTAGGGTCTGGAGTCGGCTCGAACTGGGGGACATTCCCTGCATCTTTCTTCAGGTCAAACTGTTCCCCTATCCGAGCGGGAGGTGGCGGTGCCGGTCCTGGAGGTAGCGCAAACACTGGGGCCCGTCTCGCGCTCTCCAATAACACGTTCTGTGTAAGCCCAATTCTCCTGTCTTCCACATTGCGGTGCAGGTACTCTGCCCGTGCATCCGATCTCGCCTGCAACTCGTGCTCGACGTTGTTGAAGTTGAACGTCTTGATACTGGCTGGTGAGTCCATGTACGTGTTGTGTGCATGGTAATTGTTCCATGGATTCTCAGGCCGGCGCTGGAAGTACCCGGCAGTCTCATCAGACATGGTCCGTTCCCCAACCACGGACTTGTACTGGGTATCCACAAACACTGGCTCCTTGGCAACGGGTAAATGCTGCAAAGGCGCACTTGAAGGTGCAAACGTCCCCGAGTACAATGGACCCGGATTGGTCATCTTACGCGCATTCTTCCTTCGCGATAGGGTAATATCCCCTAGTGAATTCTCTACAAACTTGCGCTTGAGTTCCTTTTTTTCAAGGCCGAGTTTCTCGAGATGTTTACCCCCTTGCTGGGCATATGCGTTCACCGTGTGAAGTTCAGACTCCACGACGTGTTTGGTAAAATCGTCAATCTTTTCCACGGGTTGTCCGCTCAGGAGAAACTTGCGCAAGATCCCAAGAGCGGCCGCTTTGGACTCGTACTTGCCAAGCCCTGGAAGCAACTGCTGTAGAATAGCAGTGATACTACCCAACTGGCTTTGACGGGGATCGGCTTGTTGAACCGCTGCAGGATTGACGACCTCGCCTCCTCTAGTCGATACCTGTTGCTGGGCCGTGATTACATCGACGTTCTTTGTAACACCCTCTTCCCCGTCTTCCTCTCCATCCCCGTCTTCCTCGTCGTCTCCAGGGACCATACCCTCTGCGATAACAGGAACTGGGCGACCACCTGACGAAAGCACCGACCGGCGACCTGTTGACACTGGTGTCGAATAGGACGAAGATTCAGATCGTGCAGACCCAGGGGGTGTGTTCGATCGTCCAGATGCGGGTGTTATGGATGATAGCTCAGACCTTCTACCAGAACGATACCCACCCTCATGAAGTGGTACGGCTGGTTTATATCTGGAGGGGTTGTAGGCCGGTGGGGCCGAACCCGGACCGGCCCTTGGGCGAATTTGTGCCACCGGTGTCTGCTGGGCTGGCGAAACAGACACCTTTGGTTCCTGCCCTTTCGTCTCCCCTTCTTCTCCTTCCTTTTGCTCCACATCCCCGCTCACGTACGCTTCTCCTTCGCCGGCCTCGTGTATGCCACTATCCACGTCAAATACAGTGGCACTCCCCTCTTCAATCGCGTATGCGAATTTTGATGGTGTTGCCCTTTTTGTTCCTACTGGCTCCATCCCCTGTTTTTTGGGAACAGCGATAGACTCCGATGACTCAAACCTCGGCCGACCTTTGCTAGGAGCCTTTACCTTCTTACCCGCCTTGACTGCTTGTGTTACTGCTCTTAACGCCGCTGCCTGTTCTTCTTCGCTTACATCAGCAACTGTTGGTGTCGGTTTGCTTTTAGCCTGTTTGGCTTTCGCTGTCTTTCTACTTGCTGTTGCTGCTGTTGCTGCTGTTGCTGCTGTTGCTGCTGCTGCCTCTTTGTCGGCGTTTCTTTGTTTAACGAGCGCAACTTGCGCCTGAATCTTATTGGTCAGGTTCGCCTTTTTCAACTCTGTAAATTCCGTTGTTTTTTGAACACTTTCTATAAGCATTTTCCCTTCTTTATCTACGTCAACACCATCAACGCCAAGGCGCCTTTTTACAGTAGACATGACCTTTGCATTTTTACCAAACGTTTTAGACGGTGTCTCCATTGTAAACGGGGTTAAAAGAATTGTGTGCAATTGCTTACTGTTTATCACAATGTTTCAATGTACACTACTACGGAATCTCGGGCATGTTTCCCCGAGGCGGGCGGGCTACTTGTGGATCGGCCACTTGTCTCGGGATTGGGTATGCCGATGAGCGGTCGGATAAGAAGCCCTGTGCCATCATTTCCGCTTGTTCTTGTCGCCGACGATCCAGAGCGTCCTGCAGTGCGAACCGAGCAGCCTCTGCCCTCACCCGCTCGGTCTCTGCCTCTGCCTCTTGCGCCACAAGCGTACGTTCCATTGGCATTCTCAGAGTCCGGGTGTTTTCGAGCACACCGAGGTCGTATCCATCCCACGACTGAACGGGCATACCCATGTGTGGCGCGCGGTGCAAGCTCTCGTTCCAGTGTGGGATACGGGACTGTGCGGCTGTCAATCGCGACAGGGTGTCTGGGCTCACGTCATCCATCAAATGCCTCGCGTCGTACAGCGCCTTGTTCAAGTCTTGTGTTTGCTTGTACAAGTTGCTTCCTACACGTTTCCTGTAATCCGATCGATTAGGCATCCTCCCGACATTTGCGTCGTGTGACTGGATGGCTGTATTGACTAGACGGGCAACACGTTCCACCGCTCTTTCGTAATCGGCGACAGACGATATCTCTTTCTTGCGCCCCTCCTTTTTCAAGTCTGCTTTCATTTCAGGGGCTGGTCTGTGTGCCGGGGGTGAACGACTTCTCACGTTTCGTGCGCTTCGTGGCACGTACTTACTGTCCATGATTGCCATAAGCTTCTCGTGGCGCATTCTGCTCTCAAACTCCTGCTTTGTCTCCATGGTAAAATAATTGTGAGACGTATGTTATTTACTTGACACGTTCATGATTTAATATCGGAATACGATGTAATAGATACACCTAACGGGCTAATGTGTCTAAGGGCATTCCTCCTTACATTTGCTCTCTGTACGTCCGTCTCGCACTTGGCGCTCTCTACTGCCAACTGTGCTCCTATTGACCGGAGACGGTGAGAGGTGAAGTTGTATCGTCTCTTCAATACCCGGTTGTACGCGTGGTGGGAAGCCCCCTTTGCCTTTTCCTTCTCGTCCAGCTTGGACCACACGAGCCATGCGTTGTAAACAAGGACTGGATCCACACACGAGACCAGGTCGTGGGAGATATCCACGACAGACTTCGAGCAACCTCTCACAGAAACACGGCCCGTTCCCGTATCCAGTGTCATTTGGATCCCAAACAGTTCGGACAGCCGGCAGCACATGGCGGCTTGCAAGCACGCAATCTTTGACACGGACCATTGCACGTCGGCTATTGCGATGATCTCTTCCAGTGTAGACTTGATTTTTTCTGGCGTGAAACACGGGGGTATCTCGAACGCTTCCTTGTTCTTCTTCTCTCTGGTCGCTGTTGACATGTCGTTAGACAAACGCGTCAGGTCCGGCACACGGGTAGCATCTATCTGCTCAAGCGTGAACTCGTTTATCTTCAAGTACGACCGCAAACGCGAGACGTAAGCAACCTTTGTCCTAACAGAGCATTTCACCCCCTCTGTTGCAAACGCTACTTTGATTGCGTTTCTAATAACCTCAGGCGTAGCGGCCTTGTCTGCGATATCAAAACCCGCCTGAACCAACGCCACCCCAAATACTTCATTTACAAGAGACCTCTTATTCATTATTTAATGTTAAGTGGTTAAAATATGCTCACTGCCTATACAGCTTAGGAGGCGAGGGTGGTGGCGTAATGTCACCCTCCTTGGCATACTTAGCACGCTTGTGGCTGCGGAAACCACCCTCCTCTTGCTTCGTAGAGTTCCCTAATGCTGTCTGTGTATCCATGGCTTCTTGGGTCGAGGCGGAACTCCCTTTGAGGAAGAGCAAAATCTCCGCTAGTTGGGCGTCCATCTTCTGTGCCCAGTCCGGCCGTGCCGCCGACGCCCTTGTCGCTGACTTGGCAGGAAACGACCGCACTTTGCTCGGGGGACCTTCGTCTCGCCAGCCATTGAAACCCTGGCGAGCACACGATTCGTTGATACAACAGTGAAATTCCCTGCCAAAGTTTGACGCAGTTTTCGATACACGAGCTTCTAGGGGACTCGAGCATGTAGAGCACACGAATGCTAGCTTGGCTTGTTCGCTCATTAGACAGAAAGTGGAATTGTGTCCCGTGTTTATGGAAATAATAAATACCATGGCTGGTGTCCAATGTATATCACTCGTGTATAAAGTGCCATGACACAATTTAACGATCATGGCAAGGAGGAGACGTGCCGACTCAATAGAATTGTCAGGCCTTTTTGGAGAGGACGACGATTTTATCTTTAGTACAGACGACGAGACGGCCGTGGCGCAAACAGAGTATATACCATCTGAAGGGGAGTACGACGCGGACGACGAAATACCAGACGATGCTCACACAGACCCTTATACAGACACGGACAACGACACGGATACCGAAGACCCACCTGAAGGTGTAAATACCGCCAAACCAGAGGATGCAGGCGATACAACGAACCCATTGCAGGGACTTAGCGCAACTCTAAGCCATACACAGCTGGCGTCTATACACACGTCAGTGGCGGCGTCCGCCTCTTCGTCTGTTGTACCCCTTACAGGGCCTGCAGAGAAACCAGTGCCACAAGTGGAGTCGGAATTGCGTGTCATAGAAAAAAATGAATTTTGGGGCGTCAATACATTCGCTGTGGACGTTACCGTCATGGCACTTGCTGTGCGCGCAAACAATTCCCAGCGGAGGGTTATGTTCATGCCAAGCACGATATTCTACAAAGACCTTCCACAGAATCTGGGGGATGGGTCGATATACAAACAAGCAGACACTATCATAGCACAGGCAACGAGGTTTTCTGGTAGCACTTTGCATGCAACTGCAGTTGTTATCCGCCCCAACGAAGCATGGTCCAAAGAGGTGAAACAAAACACCAAGAAGAGAAAGACTGGTAGGAAACAAGCAGCGATCAGCATCGTAACAATGAGCGGGGTCGGCGTGATCCGAGTATGGGATCCTGACATTCACAGCTTGACAACTGATAGCGCAGAGGTTGCAAAGATTTCAAAGTTGTGTAAGCGAATAGGCGAGTTCATCGACGCGAAACAAACGTGGGACACGAGGCTGTACACGGCAATTGATATGAAATCTGGATTTCAATGTAGCCCTGACGAGTGTGGTATCTTGGCGGTTGCCCACCTGTCGTGTTATCTGGACGGGCAAGACGACAGACAACATCGAATAGTGGGAATTGAAACACCTCTCATAAGGGCCGGGATAATAGAGACAAACCAGATATCAACAGTCGACCACTACGTATTAAGTCCAATGTGCATGGCAGAGAACAACTTTGCGCCAGTAAGGGGTGTGACCACATCTGCGTTTGGCGCACCCTTTCAGACCTCTTTTGCAGACCTTAGAACGATCTACACCGAAGGGTCGAACTTTGCCATAGCAGCAAAAAGAGGCGGAGCCAACAAGTTGAAAAGCGAGGAATGGCTCAAATGGGTTCAGGACTATCAATTCACTCAAGAGAATAGGTTCATACCTGTTGTCATGAACCAAGGAAGCGACGAAGACGCAAGAGCCATGCGGAATATGCTAGAGGACGCGTACAAAGCCATTCACAAATAAACACAATGAACAAGACAACGTTCAAGGAATACTACGACGCGATGCTCCCTGACACGATCGTGAATATCAACAAGCTTGTCGCTCGGCTGTCTGCGTTGAATGACGTTTATATAAAAAACGGATACAAACCTCCCTACACGAAGCCTGTTGTACAACGACACATCGACAACTTCACACAGGGCTTGTACGATGACTGGAAGGCAAGCAACGAGCACGAATAGCCATGGGTGTGTACAGTAATAATAATGTATGGTCTAGTCACACGTAAATGAACCCTCAAGACCAAACAGTGGACGATAACGATTCTTTATATTGTATGGAGAACATGTCTTTAGACGATATAGTATATACAGACGAATACAAGGACGGCGAACACAAAGGGGACAACACGGGAGTCGTCCCTCTGCCTGATATATCCTGCTTTTCTCCAATGTTCAGAAATACAACGGGCGTGCTGACCAACACGTTAAACGGGACCAGCGAATGGAAGGCCGCAGACACCATTGTCAGAATACCGTGTCAGTCCTGTGGGTGTGTTAGCTTCGTACAAATGTGTATTACGTTAAAGTAGTAACAATACATAGAATATAACATGTACAACAGTCCGGCGAACACTGTTCCCATTCCCCCGTGGACCACAGGCTCTGCTTCTTTGATAGATCGTATATAGGGCTGTAAAAGAACGTAGCAGATACAACACATCTTTATTTATGAGCGGGCAGCGTAAAACACGGCGCAGCACACGGGGCACTGTCGGTGGATATCGAATCCACTATAGACTGCATACCAACATCCACAAACACGGGGGTGACAACCACTCTCTGTTCCCCCTTCTGTCGCTTGGGGCCGAGCTTCGCGACGAACCCATACCGGCCAAGGGCCATGGCACAAACGCCAACCCGTCTGGCTGTGATATTGCGAGACTCTCCGTCTGTTGCCTCTTCGTAGTAAGACCACGAGTGTGCCATGTGGGCGACGTGTCTGTCAAAGTGGTCTCTGCTCTCTGTTGTTTCCCACCTCGACACGAACGTTGTGACGGTAACAGAGGACCCAACACGGAACTTGTCAGGGGTGAGGTCGATCATGTGCGCGTAAAAGGAAGCACTCTCCGCGATGCCAAGTGAGTCTCTGTCCGTCAGTCTGCGCCGCTTACCGTCGTGTGGCTTGGTGTATACGAACGGGTTAACAGACCTTGACCGGAGCAGGTGCTTGAAGTTTGTCCACTTCCACATAAAGTCAGACATGTTCTTACACCCGGACTTGCACACATAGTCAAGAGCCTTCTGTGGCAGATCCTCCCCAAAGTGAGAGAACAGAGAACTCTTGACGATACAGCTTGCGTCAAAGTCTGAAATAAAGCCACCACTCTCCCTCGTCCGGCGTAAGGAATCACACTGGACAGGTGTCAAGACAGCTGCCTCTGACACTGACTTGGAGTGAATGTTGTAGGTGGTTGCGTCAATGGACATCGGCTCTTGCTGAAGGGCGCCCCTCTTCTTTCCCTTTCCACCGACCTTGGACACAGAGGTCACTCCCATGTGAAGAAGAAGGCTCGCAAAGACGTTGGGGAAGGATAACCTCGATAGCTCAGACTCCCTCGTGTTGTACAGCTTCAACTCCTCCCTTGCACTGAGAGCATCACCGACACTCTTACCAGACGTGCGACAGAGTCTGGACAGTATAGATTTCCTGCCCACGTCGCTTGCGAGTAGTGTTGACATAGACGAAGGGATGAAAGACATGCAGTCAAACGTGAACACAACGAGATTGTCGCGGATATCACGGACTCTGGCACCCATCTGCAGCAGTGTGCCAGGAGACGCGCTCCCTCTACAAGCATACAACCAGACCGAGTGGAAGTACCCGGGGATCTCGTATGAAATACCAGCATTGCATGTAGGCGTTATCACAACCAGTCTGAACTTCGACCAGTGTGTCTCGACGTTGCTAAAGTGATCCTTCTTGACATCGTCTCTCGTTAGCGCAGAGTACATCATGTAGTTCTTGTCGCCAATAGCCCGGGTATACTCTTCACATACACGCTCTCCAAACGCCCGAGACAGCGTGGCAACAAACACGTTCTTACCGGAGACAAGCTCGGCAACGATCTGGTCCAGAAACAAGTCCTTGTCCTCTTGGTATACATACCGCGTCTTTGACGCAGCGGGTCTTGACTTGTACACACGAAGGGTTGTGTTATGAGCACCTCTGATAAGGGACAAGATATTCGTCTCTCTGGGTGTTATGAACGCGTCCAGTGCGATGAGCTTGGAGGCACGCCTGCAGACGTTAAAGAAAGAAGTCCATACAAGGGGTGCTTTCTTCATACACTTGAACTCCATGTGGGGAAAGGTTGTCGATACCTCATCCAAAACAACTAGGTCGAAAACCCTGTCCTCTGGTATCTTCCATATGCTGTCGAGCTGAAAGATGACAATGCCAGCAGCGTTCTTCCAACAGTCGTCTGTGTATATACTCGACCCAAGCTCAGACAGTCTAGAGTGCAGGTTCGTGGCGAGAATCCTCCTGTTGGTGATGAACAACACATCCTTGCCTGAGAATCTTGATTTAATGCACTCGACAAGCTTCTTCGTCTTGCCGAACCCCTTGGCTGCTTCAACGATAAGAGTGGAGCGGTCCGTCCCCATTCCCAGCAGATCGTCACCAAAGAACGGGAGCAACTCTTGCCCGTCTGGGTGTGTGATAACACGAATGTCATCGACAAGCTTCCTACATGCCACACCCTCTAGATCCCACGCAGGAGTGGGGGTCAGAAGCTTTCCGTCCCTGATATCTGCAAGAAAGTCATCACCCGTGTCAATCCCACGCACGTCAAAGAGCTTGCCCCAGTCAGGGAACCACGCAACGATAGCAGCAGTCACTTCAGAGGGGGGGCGGATTGCATCAGACTTCCAACTCTTGCCGATAACAGAACACGAGGGTGCACAGCATGACATTTGAAGACCCTTCTTGTGGGTGATGTAAACACAGAGGCGGTTCCTATGCGGCTTCATGCTCTTTGTTGCGTTTGGGCACTGATACCCCGTGTGGTTGACGTACATCAAGGTACTGGAAGACACAAGGACCTCATCGACTCGGATGCCGGGCAGCACGCTCTGTATCCACAGGATGAGAACAGCAGGGGTGCTCAGATCGACCGGGACCGTAGATTGCACAACCACGTCAACTGCTGGGGCGGTGCGTGGCTTGGGTCTGTCAACGATTGGGGCAACTGGCCTTGCATGCTCAGCTGTTGCCCATGGGTACAAGAACATTGCATGCTGCTCACACTTCACCTTGGTGTCCAGTGAGTCACACAACCACGGAGACCGAACAAGGACCCGTGTTGTCCCGGCCTTTGCGAATCCCGGTATACGCATTGCCCCACTGACCCTATTCAAGGTAACCCAGTCAACAACAGCAGACGCGCGCGGGTGTAGGTCTAGATCGTTGCCACACACGGCTCTCAGCCAAGAGTACTTCTGTCTGTCGTCTGCGAATAAAACGGAATGGAAATGGATATGCGCACTTGGCTTCAGTCCGGTAGATAGATGCACAGAGAACGCAGGGTCTGAGTAGCCAGACCTACGCATACCGTTAACAACGATAGATACGACCGTCTTTATGTCCTCCTTGAATGCGACAGTCATGTCATTGATCTCGGCAACCCCACCAGGGGGTATGGTAGCACATGAAAACAAGTCTCGCAGTCTCTTCCCCTCCACAGAGGAGTTGCTGTACTCCATATCAAGGACCATGATAGAAGGGGTCTTGTGAAAGCCATAGTACAAATTGCTTGAATACCCACGCATCACACCACGTGAAATGTTGCGGTCGAGCATCGTGTTTGCGGCGTCTGTTTCATCCTCGCTCATAGACATCTGATGTGCATACTGAGCGTTTGAATACACTGCAAACATCTTAGACATGCGCCCATGTGCATTGACTCTGTCCCTCTGTAACAAACAATAACCATCCTTACAGCCAGACACTTCGTCATACAAACCAGAGGCCTCAAGCTCTACGCGTCTGAAGACCCACTTGGGTTCACGTGGTGGGTCCATGTGATATTTAAAAATGATAAAAAATACTGTGTCCGGTGGTTGGTTTTAAAGCCAGGGGGTATGGTTTATAAGCCATGGGTAACAAAAATTTCATTTTTAAATTTTACAAGAGGCTAAGACACAGGCTATGGCGCTTGCGCAGATCCCCGTGACACAGCAACACCTCCCGGATAAACGCAGAGTGGTTCGTCAGAGGGTGCATCACATCCCAGCTTAAACCAAGGCTCATGCGGATACCAACAGAGCGCTTGAAGCCACCAATGTCCTCGAACATCTCGATCAGGTAGCGCTCGTTGGCGTTCAGTTGCTCCAGGCGGACGGGGTTGATGTCGTGCTTGCTTGCCTTCATGTACTCGTTGATGTAGGCCATATCCTCCTTCAGGTGCTTCAGGACGGCCTTGACGTGGCTCTCATACGGCCGAAACAACATGTGGCGGGCGCTCGTACCAGGCATGACATGGACCGGTCGATGCACGATCTTGAGTGAGATGTGGTCGATCGGGGGCTGTGGTGCATAAGCCGGGCTCGATGGGCTGTAAGGGTACCCTTCAGTGGAGGAGTCGCTGCCATACCCGAGGTCGCTCATGGTTACTTCGTCTACAGAGTGGGTATTCATGTCTTTAGAGCCTCTTTGGGTTGTTGGGTATTCGTTTTATGAGCAGGGAGTGGTGGTTGTGAAGTTTCGATCCGAAAGGCGCCGATCCGATCCAAAAGGCGCGGCCCGACCAATCAAAACGCTCCATTTTCGATCCGAAAGGCGCGTGTTTCTTGACGAATAGTCTATCCGTTTACCAAAGTTTTGGCACCCACCCCTATTTTTACCGATCGAATATGTCCGCTACTTATGCCCTTTCACAGAGTA
>ERZ1292644.1172-Hain-H14-01um-R2-1172-length-14215-cov-4_pt2 | contig 11468 bp, 21 predicted proteins | sample MGYA00564402_ERZ1292644 | MGnify/ENA primary metagenome ERZ1292644 (study PRJEB36523, sample SAMEA6512644) | groundwater metagenome | collected 2019-01-09 | study: AquaDiva: Metagenomics assemblies of 32 groundwater samples | reverse complement strand
GAAGGGGCAAGGATTCGCTCCCTTGCCCAGGTTATTGGCTTGGTCTTGAGTCTACCGCGTCATCCCAAAACAGCAGGCCCTCCGGCACTTCCAGAACGTGGGCTATGCGCTCCTGCTCCCCAGCCTTCAGGGGACGGCGCCCCAATGTGGACTGCGAGAGCAACTGCCGGTGAATGCCTATCTGCCGTGCGAGCCATGCCCAGTTGCGGTCCTTGCGTAGCAGGATAGCGGCGACCCGCTCTACCCAGGGTTCTACTCGTACTGTGGTTTCCATACAGCCATCCTATCACGCCGGTTACAAGTTGTCAAGGGGTTGTTCTGGCAACTGTCAAAGAATTTTTGACGGTTCGGGCTGGCCCCCCGCCGCGAGCCAGCCCACATCATTAGACGCATCCCGAAATACTCACACCCCGCTCGGCGGCCGGGAGAGTGGCCTCTTCTTTTGGTCAGATCAGCTCCCACCGGAGCTTGCCCAAGGGCTTGGCGTATCCGAGGCGCTCCAATGCACACGCCGTCTCGATAATCTACCTGGCACGCTTGGTTCACCGCGTCCAGGAGCGTTTCGGTCAACTCGCGCTCAAGATCAGTCATCGGCTCCCGGCAACATTTGTAGGCTCACCAGGCACCGCTTGAGCAAGGCTACCGCCTCGTCATGGTGCGCGCCCGTCACCGGCACGAGCCTCACCAGTGGAATGATCTCAGCTTCCTCTTCTCGACAGAGCACCGGGTACTGATACAGGTCAAAGATGCTCTCATATAATACGTACTTCATGCCCCTTCCGTCTCCACCTGCCGCGGCTCGGAGAGCAGGCGGTACTGGCTCCTTTATGTCTTTAATTCGACAATGCTGCCACTCGCGCGAACTCGCTGAAGAACCGCATTGAAACCCTCCTCATAGTGCGCGGAGTACGGGCGGGATCCAAAGCCCAAAATGATCTCCATGCTACATTCCGGGCATTTCCAAAGGTCGGCATCCCATAGCTGGTATGGCCCGAATGCTGCGGTGTCCAGCACAGCAATGCCGTTTTTCTCCGGCCTCATCTCAAGGCGACAGGCAACACACACGGGCTTATGGTAGTTACACATTCTTGAGTGCTCCTTCATGTTTGCTGCGCTGGCCCAGGCTGCGTAATTTTAGCCTACTACGGTTAGGTCTCTTCACGTGCTAAACCGTCCCCTTTCGGCTTGCGATACAATTTAACATGCCCTCGCCTAGTGGCATGCACCTGGACCAACCCAGCCTTCCCTCAAAAGTGCCCCAGCCGGATGTCACATCTTGGTGGGCACAGAATCGGCTTCCTATCCACCTGCTACCAGCGCAGCCTTCTTTTAGAGGAGAAAGTGGTCGGGGCATATCTGCCTCCGGTTTAACCAATTGGATTTGAAACAGCCAATCGGCCACTTCCGCACCGGCAGAACGTATTTAGGCATCAGTCGAACGTATCCGTTATCCCCAACTCCGTCGCGGCCGCCAGCGATGCGATGACCTCGGTCAGCATCGCCTTGACCTGGCCCCGCTCATCGGGCGAGAGCACTTTGAAGCTCTTGTTCTCGAACTTGTTTCTGATCCGATTCGCCAACTGCGCGTCGGTCAGGCCCGCCTTCGCCTTGAGCGTTTGCACCTCTGCCAGGTCCATGTCATAGGCAGAGTCGGTATTGGCCGGTGCAGGCTCGCCACCGGCCTGTGCGGGCTTCTGTGGGGCCTCTGCGGGCGGAGGGACGGTCGCGGGCTTAGTGGGGCGGGCCGCCGGAGGCGAAAGCTTTGGCGCCTCGACGATCTCCGTGATGTCGGCGTATACCCCATCGATCACATTCTCCACAGGAGCGGGCAATTCGGCATCCGGCATAATCCGCTTGAGAGCGTTGCGTTCGGCCCGGTAGCTGGCCATGTTGAACTTGGTGTTCCCTTTGTCGGCTCCGTAAGGCTCGACCGCCTTGGGCCAGAAGCCATAACCAGGGAATATGGCACCGGCGGGCGTTTCGAGCACGCAGATGACGCCTATCTTTTGCTTCGGGTCCTCCCCAATATCCTCCATCTCCTGCGCCGTCAGTGGCCGGGGGCCGTCTTTGTACGAGTAGGGCATCCTGCGGCGAGCCATTTTACGGTTGGCCTCGATGCCCAGGACCACGACTTCGGAGACAGACCCGTCCCGATTCTTGAACGGCACGATGTAAATCTCATGGTTGAGAGGATTAAGGTTTTCCTGAACTGCCAGCAGCATGGCATGACCCGCGGCTGCATCACTGGCCTTGGGCCATAGGCGTCGGATGATTTTCTCCGCGGCTCCCTGGCTAATAGGCAGCCTCTCGCTGCCATAAAGCGCCAGTTCCCGATTCTCTGGTTCCATTTGCTCCTCCTTTTTTCGTTGCAGTCGTGCACTTACGAATGGATCAATCGCGTCTCCGTCCCGGACCATCTGCGACAGACTACGGCGCTTGCGGTAGCCCTCGTGTGTTGGGTCAGCGGGGCATAGCATCTTGAGTTCGCCCCCAACGGTTCGGACATCCATGCCCCGGCCGCAGGCATTGCAGGCCGACTCCCTTGCAAGCTGGTACAGAGCATCCCGCCGTGCGTATTCAGCGTCGGCTGCCTCACGGGATATCGCGGTCATCCCAGGGCCACCTGTTCCGTATGAGTGAACGCGAACTTGAAGCCGCATTTCTGGCACGCACAATCATAGTTCACATCGAAGCTGCTTGGCAGGTATACCCCTATCTCAAAATACTCATCCAGCGTTTCCTCTGGCACATCGGGGGTTCTCATTTTGAGCGCCTCGTAGTCTACAGCAGGAATCGTGCCGTATGCAGCCTTGACCGCTGCATCATGTAGCTCGCGCGCCGCTTGATACTTGGCCTGGCATTTCGGGCACTGCCTCCAATTATCCGCGCCCATTATTCCTCCGTTGTGTCGGCTGCCAGAACGCCTAGCAGCACTTTCTGCTCAAACTTCAGGGCATCGATCATGAACGTATGGATATGCCCCTTCTCCTCCGCTATCTGCAGGTCTCGCTGCAGCACCTCGTACTCGTGATCTGTGGAAAGTGCTTCCCCCAGTAGCGCATCCCTGGTTTCCTTGTTGCTCTTCTCAGGGTACGACTTCGCTGCCTCAGCCGTGATGCGCATAACAGTGATTTCCTTCGCCATACGCAACTTGGCCGTGCAGGTCTGCGCATCCAAGAGGCTCAAACCCTCCAAACGAAATACGTTCGGCAATTCCAGAAGCCGTTGTCGGATGCTAGTGTCTACCATGCTATTCCTCCATCTCGGACTGAGAGAGTTTGGTGGCGGTGTCATCCACGCCGTCCAGCCCCTTCCACACCGAACATTGCGCTTCAGTTCAGGCAGAATTTCCAGGAGCACGCTACAGATTTGTTCCCGCAGTTCGTTTCCGGTCATCATCTATTCCTCCTTCTCTGATTCTTTGGTGCGATGGGGCATCGTCTCTAACCTCGAATAGTTTAGCTTTCATGTGCTCGCCTCCACGACGTGTCGTAGACGTGCCCCGTTTCCTGCCACGGCCCAAACCGCCGGTGGGCGCAGGCCGTGATGACGGCGCTATCCCCCTGGCAGAGCCATCGGCTCGTGCCGTCCGGCTGGCGCTCCGGTTGCACATGCTCCGACTCCTGTCCACAGCACTGGCAGCGGGCGGATCGGATGAAGGGGGTCATGGCTCCACCATTGCCCATCCCAGGAGGTCCGCCTCTGTCGGGATCACGATAGCCATCCCGTGGGCGTATGCATCCTGCAGCCCCACCGTGTATGTCTCCGGCGTCGCCTGCACCCACCCGCGGAGCGCTGCATAGTACTGCATTAAGGCGGCCCAGGCGTCCCAGCCGGCCCAGGTGTCCCTGGCGGCCCAGGCGGCCCAGGCGGCCCAGGCGTCCCTGGCGGCCCAGGCGTCCCTGGCGGCCCAGGCGGCCCAGGTGTCCCAGGCGGCCCAGGCGTCCCTGGCGGCCCAGGCGTCCCTGGCGTCCCAGGCGGCCCAGGCGTCCCTGGCGGCCCTGGCGGCCCAGGCGTCCCAGGCGGCCCAGGCGGATTCATAACGCCGCAAATGCCACTTTAGCCCGCGCGCCGTGAGTGCGTCCCGTAGCCCATCCTCTACCGCGGTCTCGTTGTGGTTAGGTCGGCCCAATGCCGCGTACCATGCAATTTGCTGGTCTGCCATGATGTCCGCGTGTTCCCCGAACCAATCCCGGCTCAGTGTGCGGATAGCAGTCTCCACCTCATCACGGTCGCACAGACGGATCAGAGCCAGCTCACTCGCCCGGCGCTTATGGCCTCGCGCGATAGCGTCAGCAGACTCGACCTCTACCACTACTGCCGACCAACCAGACGGCCAGAAGCCCGCTATCGATAGGGCCGTCTCGATGTCAGCGCAGAAGTTCCACCCGGCGGCGCATTCCCCCGGTCCGGGGTCGACCTCTACCCGCGGCAGGACGAACGGGAGGGTATGTCCGTCCCAGCCCGTATCGGTCTCCTGAATCGGGGACCGATAATCATGCGTGAAAACTTTGTAACCGTTCATGGCCGCCGCATCCTGGCCAGTGCGCGCGTCAGATCCATGCTGGCCCGCCGGACTGCGGCCGTTTCAGGGGAGCCAATCAGCCAGGCCCCCGGCGTAGCTTCTGGGTCTGCGTTGAAGCGGGCCTGCAAAGCCTCGCAAGCCCGGAGAAACCGGCGAGCTTCCAGTTCGGCATCGTTTACCTCATTCATTCTCATTTCACATACTCCATCGCTACAAGCGTAATCAGTCAGGGTAAGTGCGGATGACGGGGCTCATATCTCCAGCCGCGCCCGGCGCTTGGCGTGTACGGCGCAGTAGCCGGTTGGCCCCGCGGCGAAGGTGCAGCGTTGGTCATACCCACGACCCCCTAGCCGCTCCAGGCATCGGGCCTGGACCCACTCGCGGAAGTGCCCCTCGCATAGTCGTGTTCGGCCCGTAAACCGGGTAGCCGTCAGTTTGCACCGCAGACATTCCCCAGGAGATTTCATAGTATACTGGCCGGGTGCCCGTTCTCGGCGCACTGGACCATGCCAGCCCGGAAGCAAACACAGTTATTATCACCACAGTATAGGCCGAGCACTTTGTGCAACTCCTCTGCCTCGTCAGCCCGTAGCCGGAACGACCAGACGCCGTTCTCCGACTCGATGTGGATGTCGCCATTGTCGCACTTTTCAGCTTTTATCACCTTCGACTCCTTTGTTGGGCCTCGTGTCCGCCTATCCCCAGGGTGCTGTAGTGGTGCGCGTCATCCCCCGCCGGCCCAAACCGCCGGTGGGCGCAGGCCGTGATGACGGCGCTATCCCCCTGGCAGAGCCATCGGCTCGTGCCGTCCGGCTGGCGCTCCGGTTGCACATGCTCCGACTCCTGTCCACAGCACTGGCAGCGGGCGGATCGGATGAAGGGACTCATTCGCTCAGTGCTTGCCAGATTTCATCTCGCAGGCCAGGCCAACGCCGGGCAATGGCCCTGAGCACCTTGGCCCCCGGCTGCCTTTGGCCCAGGAAAATGGCCGACACCATCCTCTGGGAGATGCCGAGCGCCTCCGCCATATCCTGCTGAGTAAGACGCTCGGCGGTCTTAACCGCTTTCAGGGCAGCAATCAATGTAGTCATGGTTGGATTATAGCACAACGTTGCCCACTTGTCAAGTACTTCGTTGCCTGATTTAGGGGAGTTTTGGGGGAAGGTTAGGAGTCGACAAGGTGTCTCCACCAGGGCCACAGCGGTCCGGGGCAACTCGTAGCGTAGTGGTCCTGGTGGCCTTCGATGTCGAGCCGTCGCCTTAGTTGGCCCTCAGTCCATGCGACAGCCCCCAGGAGGCCCGCCAGTTGCCCCTCAGTCGGCTCGTCATCCCCTATGAAACAGATGCCTATGTGCGAGGCATTCCGAGCTATGCCATTGACCACGGCCCCGTTGTGCCAGCAGCGGACGGCCAGGTCCCAGCATTGATAGATCGTCCCGGCGCCGTCAACCATGAGGCTATAGGATATTCCAGGAAATGCCTCCTGTGCGTTCGGCCCTACCTGGTAGCGGGCGATATTGCGCACTGCCTCGATGCCGGAGGCCACCGGGGACGCTGTGTAGTGGATGGTTGCGCCGGTGATACCGTCCAGCGGCCGCGTGTAGTACGGACGCCCAGGACGTGTCGGCAGAAGGCCCCGCAGGTCGGCGACCGTTGGGGCTACTCGAAAGGGAGTCTGGAAATCCCTATGGCCAGCTCCTTGGCGTGGCTGGCCAGGTTATCGGCCATCGCCTCCAGGAAGTCCTGCGTTGCTGCTATCTTCCCCATGCCCATGAGGTAGAATCGGAAAGCCTCTTCTTCATCCCCGCCGGCCGCAATCCACGCGGCGAATTCCCCCGGAAATTTATCCTTGAGCATGTTCCCCCCCACTGTTTCATCGTGAGACGCACCAGGAAGCCCGCCAGTGGCAGGCAACGTCTCCGGTGATGTGTTTCCTTGTCCAGTCGCCTTGAAGTCGGCATAGTACCCGCTGCCCATGAGCCAGTAGGGACGCTGGTCCTCGGTCCCGCTTAGGATGAACCAATAACTCTCGTCTACTCCCAAACTTTCCAGCTTCGGGACGTAGAACGATGGGGCCATCTGGTTTACCTCAGTGCAGATAATTGGCAGCGCGGGGAACATCCCCTGCAATACCGCGGCGTCCTGAAGCTGGGCCTCGGAATAGGCGTGCATGTTCATCGTGTCGAATCGGTAGGCTAGTCCAGCATCGCTGTACGCCTGCCACCCCTGCCGGTAGTTGCCGATGGGCGAGAGCGCCGGCAGGTGAAGCACGGTGTTGGGCGAGCGCATCCGGAAGTCAGTGGCGAAAGCCCGCAGCCAATCGATCTGCCGCTGCCAGTCCTCCCCGCCACCCTCAATTTGAAATTCATTTCCACAGACTAACTCGCAATCCATCCCCACGGCTCGGTATTTCTGCAACAGGATGTAGCACTCAAAGCTCCAATCTAATGCGTTGAACGTGATAATCCCATCGGCGTAGGGTCGGAGAATGATCTTGGGCTTGCCAAGCTGCTCCCACAGGGAGGCCTCTTGTTCGATCTTCGCGCGGAGTACTGGCGACTGGGGAAATCCGATGATACATAAGGCTGCCGGCATGAGATCAATTAGGGCCGAGCATTCATCCGCGGTCCACAATGCCCATTGCCGGTTCGGACACACCAACCCTAGCATTGCGCCACGGGCCTGATAGAATTAGGTTGCATCGAAACTCATCCTTTCGGTGTCACGCCCCCGGCTGATTCCACCAGTGCGGGGGCATATTCTTTCCTGCATTGTAGCACAAAAGGGCCAACATCTCTAGGGCGCGGGAGGGGTCGGGTCATTAGGATTCTGCAAGCGGCCCCTCAGATAGAACCCGGTCGCGGCCCCGGCGATGCCCACCAGCGCGGTCATGGCATCGGGCCGTCCCTGGGCGATGCTGGCATAAACCACCGCTAGTACGGAGGCTAGGGCGATGATGCCTGCGATGATGTCATTCAGCGTTGCTGTCACTTATCTCCCCCTTCCTTTTGCTTCAGGCTGAAAGTGCTTCTGCGGGATGTCCCACGTGGTTTTCACCAGCAGGCGCTCCGGCAGAGCCGCCCCGATAGCTGTGAGTTGGTGTCCCTCGTGACGCGCCTGAAACATCTCCGAGACGATGACCCGGCCCTTATGGATCGGGAAATGCTCAGCGAGTCCGCAGGAGCACATGGCGTATTGCACGGCGTCGGGGTCGGCTCGCTCGCACTTGCGCGGCCGACCGCCCTTGTCCGGCACGTCCTCGCGGCAGGCAGGCAGATCACACTCCAAGCACTTGGGGCGCAACTGACAGCCGCGGTCCTCGTGGGTCGATGTGTGGGTTCCGCCTAGCGGCCGTGCCATCACGCCTATTCCGCCGGTGTGAAGTCCACGAAGTACTCGTGGCCCTTACTCAGATTGCCTTGTGCGAGGGGATTGTTGATATTGATGTCAAAGCTGGCCGACGGAGTCCACTTGCTCCATTTAGCGTTCTCGGTCCCTTCTGGTCCATAAACTGCCGTAAGCTTCACCCTCTCCTGCTCCACCTCGCCGGCGGCACTAATGGACCGAGTAACTTCGAGAACCCGCATTTTGCACCTGAGAATTGGGTATGAACTATCGACTGACATTCTGTTTCTCCTTTCTTTATCTTCGGTGGATCGAATTACGCCCCCCGGACCAGGCCCCAGGGGGCGTTGGTTGCACTTTGGAATACGGGCCTGAGAGGTTCTCTAGTAGCTATTCTATTTGCCAAGGCTCACTCCTTTCATCGTCTTTATTCCCCTGTGGCTCTGGCACGTGAGGTCTTGCGGGGTTTATCCCAATACGGGGACCCGCATTTGGGACACCGCTTGGGGAGGCGCTCCTGCTTCGGGTGCCACTTGTGCCAGCACCGCAAGCATTCCAAGGTGGGAAGCGTAATGTTCATAACAGTTAGATGATAGCACTGTCATGTATCATTGTCAAGTTAATATGGCTATCGCCAGTGCGCCGATCAGGGCCAACGGCACCTATCCTGTAATCCACTTTGCTACGGCGATAATGATGCTCACGGCAGTGCCAATCCCTATGATCCGAGCCGTAGCTACGGCTCCGGCTACGGTGTCGGCCTTGGTCTCCAGAGACCTGAGCCGGACCGGAACGTCCTTTAGCTGAACGACGGCATCCTCAATAAACTGGATACGAACCAGCGTTTTGTTGCCGTTGTCGCCCTTTCGCTCAGGACTGAACGGGCACCCCAGCACTTCCCGTGTCCTGGAATCCTGGATGTCTTTCAGACTGCTACAAATGCTCTCCTGCCCGACATTCAGCGTGAGTATCTGCGCCCGCAGGGTCATGAGCCAGTCCCGCAACGTAGACGGGTCCAACGATACAGGCGTGTCAAGTAGGTCGTCAGGCATTTTCTAGCCCCCCCGGTGTTTCAGGCTGGCCAGCTCTCTCTCCAATGTGGCGATGCGGGCATGTAATTCCTGGATAGAGTTGACTGCTGTACCCAATACGCCCCGATCCTCATAGGATAGCCACCCCTCCTTGTTTGCTTTCACCAACCCGGGAGCGGACTCCTGGATGTTCTGAGCCAAGAACCCATGATACGTTTCTACAGTGTCCAGCCCCGACGCGTCAGTCCACTGGTGGCTGATTGGCTTCCACTGTAGAAGCTCTTTTAGGCCATAGGGAAGCGGGTGAATGTCCGTCTTCAGACGCTCATCAGACACCGATGTGATGTTGCCAGAGGCGTCAAAGGTCGCTGTTCCAGCGCCATAGCCGGACATTCTGACCGCCCCACTGCTGGCAATTCTCAACCGTTCAGTATTGTTGTCAGTTCTGAGGCTAAGGTAGCCAAGCAGTGCACCCCCAGCTCCAGTGGCTTGCACAAGACCATACATTGCTGCTACGGTCTGATATGCCCCATTAGTGTCTTTGCAACGCCACTGTATTGGTAGCCCGTTATCGACTGCCGATGCTGCTGTGTCATGGAGCCAAACAGCGTCACCTGTAGAAGCTATGTCCAGGATGCGCCCCTGGCTTGCTATCCCAATACTAACATTGCCCGTGAAGGTTGGGCTAGCAAGAGGTGCCGCTCCCGTGATATCGGCCACAGCATGAGCATTAGCCAGAGTCCCCAGCGCCCCGTGTTGGGTGGTGCTGATCGTGCCGGAGAGTGACGACATCGCCACGGTGCCACCCGCTCCGCCAGTGTGGGTGTGGGTGGCGACTACCACGCCATCCACCACGATGTTGGAGCCGTTGTCGGAGATGTAGCGGGTATTCTGGATAGCCGCCCCTGTCCCTGGATAGATACGCCCAATGGTACTAATACGTCCGCTTATGACTATGCCAGAAGCAGCGTCTGCCCAATATAGATAATCCGTAGACTGAGACGCTGCGGCTGCGCCGGGGTAGAAATATCCCACTACCCCAACAGATGCCTGCCCTGCACCACTTACCGCCACTTCAAGTTTACCGACAGTTGCTCCTGCCGCATTAAGTACCTGCAAGGTGTGTCCAGCATAGGCCGTATTATTGGCCTTTTGAATACAAAAGCCGGAGACCTTAGCATTTGTTGCAACTCCATCATCATTTACCCACAACCAGGCTCGTAGGTTAGCCCCCTGATTCCAGTAAAGTGAACTGGTTGTTGGCGACTGTGTAGGGGATACACTGAAAAGTGCCCCTGTAGAATCAAGAACAATGGAGCCACCTCCAAAATACGCCTTCCCATCACTGGCCTGAATGTAGAACTGCTTCGTTGTGGCATCCGAGTACCCTGCTAGCAGGGTTGTACTAAGTTCAATCCTGGCAGCGGGGGATGCTGCCGTAATGAGTTTGCCGCTGCCGGATAGCGTAAGCGTTCCTGTGACAGATAGACCAGAAAGGGAGCCACTTGAAGCCGTGATTGCTCCTGTGATTGTTGCACTGGTGGCTACGAATGCTCCTGATTCAGTCCAGCGAAGGGGGGCCGTAGCTCGGTTAAGGTAGGTGGCTCCTGCCCAACCACGCACATCGTCCCCGGCGGTGACCGTAGATGCAAGGCCGAAAGAGTTCCCTACGTCTGTAATAGCGTCAGAGCCGATATTGAATCCGCCAATAGCTCCATTTGTGGCAGTGATGGTCCCTGTGATGGTGGCGTTGGTAGCAACAAGCGCACCCGCCGACGAGACAGTGAATACGTTGTTACCGATACCGATACCGTCGCTGCCGACATGCACCCCGGCGTTAGCGTCGTTATAGGCAGTCTTGGTGCCAGTGTAGAGGTAAGTCCCAATGGTGAAGCTGCCGATAGTCCCGCTCGTGGCGGTAATCGCTCCTGTGATGGTGGCAGAGGTGGCTACGAATGCTCCTGCTGCCGTTAGGCTGGTGTTGACGCCAGCCCAGGAGAGATTGAGGCCGTCCCAGTAGAGGCCCAAGGTCAGGGCACCAGCGGCGACTGTGCCTATTCTGAGTCGAGGGACGCCGGCAACATAGTCCATCCACAAGCCATCGTTAGCTAGAATGGCTGTGGCCCCAAAAGAGAAGGTGCCAGTTGTGGCAAGGGTGAAAGCCCCTGTAATGCTGCCAGACGAGGCAGTGATAGCCCCTGTGATGGTGGCACTGGTGGCCACGAGTGCGCCCGTGCTGCCGTTGACGGTGAAGACATTGTTGCCGATCCCAATGCCGTCGCTGCCCACATGCACACCAGCGTTGGCATCGTTGTAGGCGGTCTTCGTGCCCGTGTAGAGATAAGTTCCGATGGTGAAGCTGCCGATGGTCCCTGCCGTGGCAGTGATGGTGCCCGTGATAGTGGCGGAGGTGGCTACAAGTGCACCCGCCGACGAGACAGTGAAGACGTTGTTACCGATACCGATGCCATCCGAGCCGACATGCACTCCGGCGTTAGCGTCGTTATAGGCAGTCTTCGTGCCCGTGTAGAGATAAGTTCCGATGGTGAAGCTGCCGATGGTCCCTG
>ERZ1292644.799-Hain-H14-01um-R2-799-length-18468-cov-9_pt2 | contig 11493 bp, 23 predicted proteins | sample MGYA00564402_ERZ1292644 | MGnify/ENA primary metagenome ERZ1292644 (study PRJEB36523, sample SAMEA6512644) | groundwater metagenome | collected 2019-01-09 | study: AquaDiva: Metagenomics assemblies of 32 groundwater samples | reverse complement strand
GTCGATGATTTCGTCGATGGCTGGGAGCGGGGTGGGCGAAGTAACCGTAGGCTGATTAACATACTGCCAGCTAACCAGAACACGAGGAAATCCTGCAGCTGTCGGAGGGGAGACTTTGATCTCCTGGCCATTAGAGAGGCTGCCGAAGTAGTGCAGCGCCCGAGTGTCTAGGGGGTTAGTAACGGGACCGCCCATGGCTGGCGGAGGATTTAGATCTAGTTCTTTCAGATAATCTTGCATGATCGCGACCATACACACTCTGCGGGTCGTAGTCATTACTCTGATGTGACAAACTCGCACATTAAAGAAGGATAAATCTTGACAATCGCTTAAAGATAGCTACAATCCAAGTATGAACGCTCACGAAATAACCGAACAATTCGCGATCTGCTCTAAGCAATTCGTGTTGTACCTATCTCACAGCGCAGGAGATTATACCGAACTGGCAGCTGCTACCCAGACACTAAGTCAACGGGATCAAGTTGATCTATTGGACGGCAAGATCTGGCTGACGTTTCCTACCTACGCAGCTGCCTTGGATGTATTCGGAGGTATTGTAGGAGATGATGGGCCTACTCATACAAATTCTTACGATGGTCCTGGTCGAGTCTACGCGCTGCTGGCCGGACCGGATGGGCTGATAACTGAAAACACATAACTACTAATCCGGCCTAAATTTAGTAGGTGGTTAGTAGCTAGAACATGAAGCTGCCGGCGCCCATGACGAAAGTCATGCCGTTACCGAGGCTAGAATTTGCGGCTGAAATCGAATCCCTCGCGCTCTGAGCACCACGTAGTCTTTGCGTATGGCTAGCGTGTGTAGCTGCAGTCTGCAGATCTACCAGCGCCGACTGAAGGAGCATCTGAGCGGAGGCGTTAAGACTCGTGACACCGGTCAGATCAGCTAGTGCGTCGGATACTTCGTTCAGAGCCAGCTGGGCCAAAGTTCTTTGCATGTCGGCATTGTGATTTTTCTGATCGTCTATGATCAGTACAAGTCCGTCAATGCGAGCAAGCGCGAGCTGACAGTTCATTGCAGCGTTAACAACTCGGAGAAACCGTCCGATGTTGGAGATGTCCGCAGAAGTCAGTGGAATAGGATTCCCGTTCCCTGACGCAGACTGTGCAAAAGCCCTGGTTGTGTAGAACCCGATGGCGGATTCTAGTGTAGTGAAAGCGTTCGTGTGAAAGAATGGGGCAGTATCGGCGGCTTCGATCAGCGGGGGCGTATTGAAAGTACCGTTTCCGAACGAATCCAACACCCCGTCTCCGTCAGAATCGTGATCGAAATTCGGAAGATTCTGACCTCCGAATCCGCCGTCTCGGGGAATCCCCAGAGAGTTTAGATCTGGAAGTCTAGCGTTCTCTACTCCGGTGTTGAAATTCCGATTGAATCCTGCGGCTACGTTGGCCCCAGCATTTCGATGGCACCCGTTACACCGTTTAATCGGATCCAGGTAAGTCAGACGTCCTAGCTCGGCGCCCGAGTCCGTTAGACTAGCTGAAGTCAGATCTATATCGTTAGTTCTGCCAATCGTCGCTACAAACGTCAGAATCGCCTCTAATTCCGAAGCAACCGGAAGAACAAAATCAACACCTTCTGCGCGATTTAAGGACTTCGTGTAGTGCTGGATAACTGCACCGGTCTGAAAATCGCGCAACTCTCCTGCATTGGGAGCACCGTCTCCTGCCCAACCTGTGCGCTGGTTAGGCGGACGAGTGGTACCGTCGGGTGTCGGCAAAGGCGGAGCAGTAACGGACGTAGCCAGTGCAAACATATGCGGAACACTACGCATAACGAACTTCGTAGTGGGACTAGTAGTACCGTCCAAGTTCTCGAGAATCAAACCGAATTGCCGCATGAGAGCCGGCATCTCGAGTTGCGACAGTACAGCGTTGTTTTCAGCGATAAATAAGGGATCCGCTGGAGGCAAGGAAGCGATAAACAGAGGGTCTACGGTAAAGTTATGCGCAGCGGGATGGCAGGTCGCGCAGGTACGACCGTTCCCTCCAAACGGCTCCCGGAAAAAGAGTTCAGCTCCTATACAAACATCGATACTAGCTAGTCCTAACAAGACTCTGGGATCTTGAGAGCAAGCGGAAATAGAAGTCTGCTTCTTGGGTTTCCCCAGTGACGGTGAATCGTCTAATTTCGCAACCGACTCGTCGACTGCGCACGAGACTAGACCAATTATTATCCCTAACATCACACTTCTCATACCATATCCTCCTTAGACTCACACTAAACCGAGTCAGAGTCCTTTTATCACGGGGCGGACTGATTTTGAAACTAGAAATTTACATAAGTTAGGATACATTCGAACAATGCCGATCGATGAATCGCTGCGCTGCCGAACCCGTGTGTTTGATCGCTGGTGGACGCATAGACTAGGAACAGTCATAAAGCGCTCCAAATCTTCTATTCATGTGAAGTGGTCAGATGAAGAGGTTTGGCGATATGACACCCCTCACAGTAAGTTTCTTACTAAATACAACAAGTCCTAGGCTATCGACTTATCGAGCGCGGCGCGCTATGGTCGGTTTATGTTCAATGGAACTCCAGTAATCGAACAAATTTCCCCCACTGAAGCCCGGATCACCGGAATCACTCTGCCATCTACCTTCTCAGGTACGATCGGATTTTCGCAATCTACCGAAAGTCCTAATATTTTTCTGCCAGATGAACTGCTGGCTCCCATCACTTCGTTTCTCGGTGAGGACGTCTCCCTAGCCTCGCTAGTCAAAGTGAGCATCACTCCGATCAGCTCTGGACCGTTTACCAATCTTCCCCCGTCAGTCGCTAAGTCAGGCGAAACTCCTGAAGACTTCGTGATCAAAGTTACTAACACCAACACTAGCCTCGAGACCCAAGAACTCGAGATCTACGTAGTTCTCCTCGGACAGGCTCAGACCTCGTCAGGTATCGTGGTTAACGTGATCGACTCGGCCGGCGCTACCGTCAACATCACGCCTGAGTGCTAATAGAGTCAGTGTTTGAGTAGTAGAGCGGCTAACGCTGCAACTATCGCAGATACTCCAGCTCCAGCGAATAGGCCGCTCCATGCTCCGCTCTTTCGACTCTGATAAGTAAGCACCTTCATATCTCCCTCGATAGCGGAGATTTTCTCGCGTATGGCCGTAAGCTCTGCAAGACGGACAGTGCCGAGATCGGCCGTTAGCGCTGTTACGGCCATTTTAATCTCGCCCATCATTTCCCGGATATTCCGGAGTTCGACTTCGATTAGCTCATCTCGCTGAGCGGTAGTTCCTTTACCCGCCACTGATTCTCCTAACGATCGCTAGCCCGAATACTCCTGCTTCCGAGATCAACGGACCGATCGAGATCTGCACAGTGATCATACGGCCGCTCGAATGCCGCCCAGAAAGGTGCTTAGCTAGGTTCATAGGCCGAGCACTAGGACTCGCGAAGAAGCGTTCGAGGTGCTTGGTATGCGTCTCCTCGAGATCAGAAGCTAAAAGCTTGTGAACTACCTCACCTACGAGCTTGGTGCGGTGGTAACCGAACATCAGCTCGATTTGGACATTTACTAGATGGATCCGACCGCTCTCGTTTATTACGATCAAGCCGTCTGGTAAACTGTCGATGATTTGAGGCCACATTGTAGGATCGACCTCAGAGTCGCTGAGTTTTCGATTAAGATCGGAAATACGCTCCAAAGTATCTATCACTTTTCCCATACAAATTCCTTTGGTGCGATCGTAATCTAACGATCCATCATAGCAGAGCTTAGGCGTTAATAGCGCAATTACCGATTTAGACGACATCGGTTAGATAGACAGTAATTGTAGGAAATTTGCTAGTAGTACACATACCTACTATACGGTATATTCCTGATATGACAGTAGTAGCGTATATAGGCCACGCTGTAGGCGAGAAGAATGTGGAGCTATTCGATCTTAGGCGTGGAGATAATATCGCCAATTCGATCGACTGGGTTAGATTCCTCCGCACAACCACACCCTTTGCGATCTGTTACCCATCGTTTGTTTACTTAGCGGCTGTGGACGAGACTGCGTATCAACCGAGATCCTTCGTAGATCAACTGGAAATTCTTACAAGGTGCGATGTTTACGTACCTTTGGGAGGAATTCTTAGTCCGCATATGAAAGCGGAGTGGCGGCACGCAGAATCTCGTAAAATTCCGATCCTAGATCTTCTCTACCTTGGACGAGTACCGCCGTGGTACCGGAAAGACGCAGTCTCTAAGGAAATTATGGAATTGTCGGACAGTTTAGGATTAAACTAGCCGTCCTTGACAATCTCTAGACTCTTGCTACATTAAGGATATGAAGATCGGCGAAACTGTTAGTGACTTTGGTACGACTCTGACTCGTTGGCTGGAGTTGGTCCAGGCCATGGTGACTCAGGACTTTGTTCGTCAGTTTCCCAACTACCCCGAAGATCCTCCGATTCTTTCGATCGATCCTAACGGAAAAAAGTACGTACGTATCGTTCGTAAGGGGTCTGCGTACTGCTTCATCGATAAAACCAACGGAGATATCCTGAAGGCGGCGAGCTGGAAAGCACCCGCTAAAGGCGCTCGGGGTAATATCTACGCGGCCGATCCTCTTGCTGGAGTGACTCCTTACGGAGCAGTGTACCGGTAGCTAGGCCGCATCCGGTTCTAGCGTGTCCTCTGAATAGCTGATTTCTAGTGCGCGTGTGAAATCACGTTCAAGAGCAGCTCTAGGAACTTTCCATCTCCTGACAGTTTTCCACCTACCACAGCACTTTTTGCCGAGTAAACGGAAGCCGTTTATGCTTACAGCCTTAGATCCGTGACCATTATAGCACTCCAGTAACTCTACTACCGCGTCTACGGAAACTGGTTTATCAGCGGTCATGCGAAGATCCTACTAACGCGCGTAGAACAGTAAACGAGAAAACACGAGGTGCAGTATAGCGGAAGATCGTTCTCGATTACCCCAGCAGGACCTCCGATCGTGTAAAAATCTGAGTCGGGGGTGCATACTTCTTCCTGATCGCATCCGGAACATTTACATAATTTATTCTGGCGCGGCTCGGTAGCGTGTGTCAGGCTCATTTTACAAATACTAGGCATATAATTATCAGATAGTCAATGACCCTAACCCAAGCTATTGCTTCGTTGCTTTACATGGCCAGTCTCGAGCTGCCGATCCCGGAGTACTGGCGACATGTGAACGCACGTCGTACATTGATGCGAGCGTTACGAGGGCTGCGTGATCTAGTACCGCAGCCTAGTAGGAATTTGTAGTAGTGCAGACCTTGACAATCTAGGACAGCTTGCTACAATATGATCATGCGAGGCTACTTCATGAAGATGTTCGAAGCTCTTACGGATTTCGATCCGGATGGCTGCTCGATCACGCTGGACATCGGCATCGAGGAACTGGTCAACCAAGACTTCAACGATCATACGACGGTACTTCCCGCTAACATCGCTCCTATAGCGGGCGTAGGTATGCCTTACCGCCGCCCGGCTACAGCTCCTAACCTCTAGAAAATAAATGAATAATCCCAACTACTTCACGACGACGCGTATCTGGCTTCACCTCGAAGAGTTTCACAACCGCGGACTTACTCCAGAACGATCCAAGCAGATCATCGAAGCTCTCCCTGATCCCGGCTCAGCGGTACGTTCGCTACACTGCGAACCGATGCACGTAAACAACAACTGGGTCATAGAGACCAGTCTTTCTGGGGTCGATCACAGCGCTATCAGTGATTTGGTTGCTCAAATTTGGTTGGCGCTAGAGATCGAGATTCAGTTGACCAGTCCAACCGAAGAACTCGACCAACTCTAGTCGATGTGCGAAACCAGCCCGCTCCGCTTCAACTTAACGTAGTCGTATCAATAGTATGACGCATCGCGGTAGACTTCGTGGTCCTTGGGCTATTGACAATTCTATCAAAACTTACTACGGTAAGTTTATTAAGAACTGACCAGAGGCGAACTTTTCGCGATCATTGGTTAGTTTGTCTTGTCTAGGAGCTTCATGTTGAATACGATTCGAGGAAGTCTTTGGTTTAGGCTGTCGCTGCTGTCAGGTCTAGTATTTTCGGGGATTGTTGGAGGGGTCTACGGTCTTGTCGCTGCTAGCATAATTCCAGTTCAAGTCGCGTTCTTACTGTGTATTCTAGTATCAGTATTTGTAGTACCTATCACGTTGCGAGTCGTTCTCGCTCCGTTTAGACAGCTGGTCAGGGTTGCCTCTTCTTTAAGTGAAGGAGAATCACTGATAGTTAAGTCTACCGAGGTCGGGGATATCGGCCAAATCGCGCAGGCGTTTCGAGCCTTACAGGCGGCCACGCAAGCGGCCATGGCGCGCATGATCGGCGCTGACGGGCACGAGGCTCATACAAGGTCTGTAACTGGATGGCCGATTGTGACTATCGGAAGGACAAAAAGGCCATGGGTCCGTTGGACTGCCACAGGCTGTGTCGCCGTCGCTGGTATCGCTGGCGTACTCTTTGCGCTTCTACACGCGATTCCTATCAAAACGAGTGCGGCGTCGGTTACTCCATCTGTAGAGGTTCGTTCATCGTCCGCACCGCCGCGTGGAGTGACGAAGGATTCGATTACTATGGGCATGAGCGCGCCGTTTACAGGTGCAGCTCGAAGTCTAAGCGAAGGTATGAAGCTCGGAATCGATACCGCCTTCGCCGAGGTGAACGCCTCGGGCGGGGTTCACGGCAGACAGCTCAAGCTGATAGCTTTAGACAACGGGTACGACGAGACGCGAGCCATGACTACTACACGGGATCTAATAGAGAATCGTCGTGTATTCGGTTTGATCGGAAATGTAGGGACTCCTACGGTCAAAGCGGTGCTGCCCTATATAAATTCGAACAAAGTTCTACTATTCGGACCGCTTACAGGATCTCCTGTAACACGTACCGACCCTCCCGATCGATACGTGTTCAATGTTAGATCATCCTACGAGCTAGAAACTTCTGCAATGGTTAGATATTTGCTCGATGTGAAGCATTTATCTGCTAGGTCGATTGTTGTGTTTGCGCAACGTGATTCGTACGGTGATGCCGGATACGAGGGAGCGGTAAAGACGCTGCGGAAGAAGGGTTACCCGGGAGAACTGTTCCGCGTGGGGTACGAGCGCAACACCGCCGATGTGCAAGACGCTGCGACCAGTGTTATGACTTACAATTCGACAAGTATCAAAGCAGGTGGCGGTGTTCGTGCGGTAATCGTAGTAGCAACTGCTACCGCCTCCGCCGCGTTTACCGCGAAGATCTCGGAAATAGAGGCGATCGTTCTGAACGTTTCATTCGTGGACGGAGCGCAACTTGCATTGGAATTCAAGGATCGTTGGCCTGGCGTTGGAAATGGAGTGATCGTCACGCAAGTCGTTCCCCACTTCGATTCGGGGGCTACTGGGGTGATTCGATACCGAGACTCCCTGAAAGCGTTCTACCCCGACAAGACTCCGGGATTTGCTTCGCTCGAGGGGTACGTGGTGGGGTCGCTATTCGCGGAGGGGCTTCGTAAAGCTGGCCCTGATGTGGATACCGAGCGTGTAATCAACACGCTTGAGAAAATCAAAGATCTGGACTTGGGTACCGGCGGAGCATTTAGCTTTGGTGTATCCAACCACCAAGCCGGACAGAAGGTTTGGGGGACCAGGCTGACAGCGAACGGAACGTTCCAGCCGCTGGACGCGGAATGGACGGAGTGATCAAATTAGTTGCTAACCTTTGCATGCGGAGTGTGGAACATGAACACAGATGCAAACAGTTCCCTTACAGACGAACAGATTGTCGCTCGCGCTGCGCCCACGAAGTGGGACGAAGTACGTGTCTCTACGGTGCGCGCGTTACATCGACTCGCCATCAAGGAGGGAAACTCGATACTTTCCGCTCACTGTCAACTCGCGTTAAGCGGTAGCCCCCTAGTAAAAAACTCCCTGACTGCGATCGCTTCTGCTGTCAATTCTCGGGCAAAAACTACTACCAAGGTCAAAAAAGATCCTTGCTGGCCGACAAACAAACAGTCAACTTTCAGTAAAGACGATGTAGTACCGTGTCGTAAAGAGGACCTAGCTCCTGGGGATTACGTAAAGGTCGGCGGCTTGCTCAAGCAGGTTAAGCTAGTGATCGGAGGAACTGACGTAAAGACCGTGGATGGTCGCTACTACGGTGAACGTAATTTGCAGAGTTACTTGAAAATAAAAAAGGCGTAGTAATGTCAATTCCGTACAATAACGACGAGCGCACTCGATTGATCAAAGAAGTTCGCGAAGATGACGAGCTACTGCCTCCGGCCCCGTGGACAGATTGGCCCGGTCAACAGGGTAGACCTAGTTTTCCTCGCATTCGGTGCCCTAGTAAAGTGTTCGGCACCGATCCGGTGCTAACCGTAGACTCGTTCGGTGACCCCAAAGTAATCGCTTACGCCCTTGCTCGAGTCCGTAATAATCTCAGAGCTATGGCTGCTCAGCTCGAGATGGTAGATGTCCAGTACAACGACGTGCTATTACGAAAACAACACTGTGAGTTAGCTCTAGCGTTAGGAATTTCGTCAGACACTCCTTGGATCGAAATGATCAAGAGTGCTGTGCTATTAGCTCGAAAACAAGACGAAGCCGAGGAAAGTACAACCGAGCGTTGACCTACATGTACTACCCAGACGTAGGACGCAAGCTACTTCTAACCTTGACAATCCGAATCTCATAGCTACAGTAGAAGCATGGAAACGACGCGGGCCAAGGATCCGGAAATCAGCGAAGCTCTCACCGAGTTTGGAATCAAGCACGAGATCACCGAATACGGTTTTACCGTGGATCGGACTTCGATGTGCCACGCTTTCCCAAAGTCCGGAGATGAGCATGCGTCGTACACCGAGACCCTGATCCTGATCCGGATCGTATGCGGCGATCAGTACTACGTGTCCTGGTCTGGCAGGACGGACGAGTTTCTCGGATTTGAGGTTTATGTTCGCTAGGTTCCTAGCCAAGCAGCCTTGACAATCTATAATCAGCTGCTACAGTGGGTGTATGAAGACTGTTACCAACCTCCAAGAAGCGGCTCAAGCAGGGATTCAGTGGGCCAAAGATCGAAAGGCTACCGGATCCGACTGGAAGGCGTTCTTGCTGGAGGACGCCATCGCAGTATGCGAAGGATCCGAAGATCTTAGAGTAGATCTAGCTCATGCAGTCTGCGAAGCTGGTTCAACTCACTTCCGGTTCTTGACAATCTCTAAACAGTAGATACAATAGAGATATGGGATTCGATTTCATTCAAGGTGCTAGTAAGCACGACATCATCGCGGAGCAAACCAAGACGACCTCGTACTCTAAGACCTTGATTTTTAAGGTCAAGCAGAATGTGTTATGGGCGATTAAGGAGCACACCTCAGCTAGCGGAGAATCCAATAAATGGATCTACTGTGGGGTGATGAAGTCCTACAAGGGGTTTGGATGGGGATTCCACGCGATGGACGAAAGTGTCGGGCCTTTTAACTACTCCTGCCCGCTGGAGTTTTTAGATCTGGCCCCTGAAACTTGCCCACAATGGCGCGCCGAAGTTCGGAAACATGCAAGCAACAAAGTTCTTCCTGTCAACTTGGAGTAGCTTTTATGACTATCAGCGAATTGATCGAGAAATTGTCCAAGTTCCCTGGGGATCTCCCAGTGTACAAGAATGACGCCGAGTGGGGACCTATTCCAACTTCTGACATAATTGAGGGTACTCCAAATAACGACTTCTGGACACACGAACCTCGCCCACCCGGTGTCGTGATAAAGTAACAAGGTGCCATGACTACATTTTCCAAAGAATACATGACCGGGTACAAAGACGGAGTATCCGACATGAAGGAGCGAATCATCGAGAAATTAGATGATGAGTTGGGCGCTATGAGACTTACGCCTATCAACGCGGATACAGCGGATACAGCGCGGCACCTACTCACGCACCTGATCTCTCGAATTCGAGGATTGTGACTTTTATGCAAGAAGAGGCGTCAGAGAAACAAGTACTGGCTTTCGCGCGAACCCTTAGAGGGAAGTCAGTATCAGAACGGATCGGTCAACTCATGCTGGCTTTCGACGGCATGGATCTAATCTCTGCCAAAGCCGCGATACTCATCCTAGAGCACGAAACAAAGACCGTAGGACCTTGACAATCGCTTAGCCGTGTACACATTAAACGTGTGAAGAGCGCAACTAGCAGCAAGAAACTTCCCGTCCGTACCTATAGGGTTCCGTTGCTTGTGTACTTCGTAGACTCTAGCAGCGGTGACGTGCTGGAATTGGACCTCACGAGCGCTTCATTCAAGAAAGTTAGCTAAAATGTCAGCATCTTACGCCTCCGTCTATCGGCTCGCCGTACGCGAAGCTAAGCGCAACGAGCTGGCTCAAGCCCTCGGAGAGATCGAATCAGCTAAGTACGCTGTGATCGGACGGTTCGACAATATTGTCTACTGGTACGGGGATAAACTCTGCTGCGAAAATTTCGTCGCGGGCATCGAACGTGACGCAGAGATTGTTCCGATGACTGGAGACCTAAAGGAAAAACAGTCAGCCGGTAAAGTACGCGCGTACGGAGTTATCTAGACATGAGTGTTCCCTGGTACGCGTGGTTGGGCTTCTTCGCCCTGTCATTCCAGCTGTTAGACAGCCTAAGACTCCTGTGCGGTAACGCTTGGCTCCGAGCCAAGTACGGAATGAAGCTGCGCTCGAGAGAGCTGGTGTGGCCGGCTGTGTGGTTCGTCTTGGCGTTGAAATGTCTGTTGATCTGGGGAACGTAAAATGGAAGACCTGACCACGTATAAAAATCTTTCTGATCAACTATACTTGTTCTGCGAGGAACTCAAGTTGGCCAGTCATACTGGAACTACTCTGACGATAAAGATCGGACCGCAACTAGCGCAAAAGGTGCTTGATCTTATGATCAAGGGAGCGATCTGACCAGATCCGTACCCATTGACAATCGCTCGATTGTGTATACAGTAGGGAAGCAATGAACACACCTCGTTCTTACCTCTCTACGCTTTCCTACCCAAACATTCGTCGTCACCGTGTATTTCTTACCGCCCGACAGGCTCACGTGCACTGGGCAAACTGGAGCGCGACTGTTCCAGTCAAAGTTATCCCTGGTCCGGCCGTATCCTCGCCTTTAGATCAGCCCGAGGCTCCGAAAGCGTGGGCTTTTCTGAGTTGCGTCTTCCTGATCCTTCTGGCCTCGAGCTGTGCTTTCATCGGAGGAATTCGTCTGTGACAGATCTTACTCTTACGACCATCGCTCAGATTATTGACGAAGCGCAAGCCAAGGAAAACAACGGGCGCGGAGTCTCCTGCGTGAGGTCGATCGTACATTATCTCCGTAACGGAGACCTCGACTCAGCTCGAGCTGTTCACCTGACCGACGGAGATAAGATCAGGAATTACCCGAAGTTATCCAAACTTCTTATCGATTCGCTCCACGGTCAGTGCTCGTGCTGCAACTAGGCAGTTCTCAATGACAAACATCGA
>ERZ1292644.1593-Hain-H14-01um-R2-1593-length-11500-cov-3_pt1 | contig 11500 bp, 19 predicted proteins | sample MGYA00564402_ERZ1292644 | MGnify/ENA primary metagenome ERZ1292644 (study PRJEB36523, sample SAMEA6512644) | groundwater metagenome | collected 2019-01-09 | study: AquaDiva: Metagenomics assemblies of 32 groundwater samples | reverse complement strand
CGAGAGCCTACTGCCCGACAAGTTCAGTGGGGCCGTGCCTCACAAGCCGTTGCTCGAGCTATTGCGTAAGCTCAACGAGGACGAGATTGAGGTCAAGCAGAGTGAGGGAGAGCTGCTGCTGATTGGCAAGGGCCGCCGGGCCGGCATTCGCATGGAGCGGGAGGTGTCCCTGCCGTTTGGTAGTGTCGAGACTCCTGAGGAGTGGCGCAAGCTGCATCCGGACTTTGCCGACGCCGTGGGTATTGTGCAGTGCGCCGCCAGCACCGACACGAACCAATTCCACCTGACCTGCCTCCACCTTCATCCCCAGTGGATCGAGGCTTGCGACAGTTTCCAGATCTGCCGCTGGCCGCTCAAGACGGGTCTCAAGGAACCGGTACTGGTACGGCAGACCGCCATCAAGCACGTCGTTTCCCTTGGCATGACCGAATTCGCCGAAACCGGCAGCTGGATCCATTTCCGCAATGAGGCCAAATTGGTGATGGCCTGTCGCCGCTATCAGGATGAGTTCCCGGACATCACTGGCTTCTTTGAGGTGAAGGGCACTCCTACTCAGTTGCCCAAAGGCTTGGTACAGGCGACGGAAAACGCCCACATCTTCTCCGCCGAGAATCCCGAGGCGGATCGAGTGTTCCTGCGGCTCGCCGACGGCCGGTTGCGCATCAAGGGCGTCGGCGCCAACGGCTGGTACCGAGAGACGAAAAAGATCAGCTACAACGGCCCGCCGCTTGACTTCCGCATCGCGCCGCAGATCCTCGTTAGCCTGGTGAAACGCTTCAACGATTGCGTCGTCGCGAAGGATCGCCTCAAGGTGGACATGGGTAGTTTCGTCTACGTCACCTGTCTGGGCAAACCTGAAGGAGCTGAGCAAGCTCCCGCACCCCAGGCGGATGCGGCCCGCTCCACGAAATCCAAGAAGCGCAAGGGCGCCGAAGAAGGGGGTGAGCGGTGATCAACTTCAAGGACCTCTGCGTGGTATTGTCCCGCTCCGATGCAAAGGGATTATGCATTCTGATCGAGTCACTCTTGGGATCACCTGCGGGTCGGGATCGCTACCGGGTCATTGATGACTTGGGTGTTACAGCTGATTATCGCATCTATCAGGACTTGCGAGATGCTCTCAAGGAGGATTAGGTTTGACGAGCTACTGGAAAGTGATCTTGGCCTCACTGTACGAATTTGATGGTGCCCACTGTCACTGGCTGGCCGGCGTCAATCTGATCGAGGTTCTCGACCTGATCGGTCACGACTACGATGAGGTGGACCGGCTGTACGTGGACTTGGAGACCATAGGAGGTGGATGATGGACTGTCCTGGCTGTTCTGAGCAGGCTATGGAGGAGGTCAGAGAAGGTTTATGCTGGTGCTCGGTCTGTGGATGTCTGGTAAATTTATTTACCAATAGTCAGGAACAGTCTTGTCGATTTGTTGGAATGCCCAAGTTGCTAGGACAAAGAGGAGTAGAGTTGCTGATCAACCGTGTCAAGGCTGCTCACCAGGCTTTAGCTGAATTCAAGGAGAATTCTTGATCATGCCGTGCGTTACGTGCAATCACACAGTCCAGGGAGTGGGCCGCAATGAACAGGGCTTCCATCAGTTCTGGTGTCCGAGGTGTGGTAGTGTCAAGACCGAGAATGGTGAGCCTGACAAGACTATGACGTACCACGAGAGTTGGGAAGTTCCCAGATGGGTACGTCTGCTCCTCGCCGGTGAGTGGCACCAGGTTCAGGCTGAACTGCTCGACAACAAGCGGTTGCGGGACGCTTTGGAAGAACTCAAACGGACTTCGCCCGTGGAGATCAAGAGATGACCGTAAGAGAACTCATCGAGCGATTAAATGCACTCGATCCAGATGTAGAGATCGTCTACTTCGACAGAGTGACTGGTGATCGGCTGGAACCGGTGCTCAATCTGCACGCTGAGTTCGATAATGATAGGGTGCGGATTACGGGACGTGTAGGAGATCGCCAGTGAATGGCTTCTTCGCCGCTTCCGAGTGCCTGACGAAGGCTCCGCTGCCGCTTATTCCCCAGTGTGGTAGGTGTGGTCTGTACCGCTCCTGCCAGTCACCCAAGATGGCTGCGGCGGGCAAGGGCCAGCGGAAGATCTTGGTCGTCGGTGAGGCCCCTGGCCGTACTGAGGACGCTAAGGGTAAACCGTTCGTGGGCAAGTCGGGCAAGTACCTGCAAGGAGTGCTAGCCGAATATGGTGTCGATCTCTTCCGCGATTGTTGGGTAACGAATGCAGCCATATGCAGACCTGCAAAGAATAAATTACCCGAGAAGGCAATCGACCACTGCCGGCCGAACTTGGTCAAGGTGATCCAAGAGTTGCAACCGGAGATCGTGGTCCTTCTCGGTGCCGCTCCCGTGAAGTCGGTGATTGGCTGGTTGTGGAAGGAGGACGTGGGGACTATCGGCCGCTGGGCTGGCTGGCAGATCCCCTCGCAGAAAATTAACGCCTTCGTATGTCCGACGTGGCATCCGGCTGCCGTGTTGCGGGAACAGGATGGTAGAAGTGGTGGGGTGATGGAACTGCTCTTTAAACAGCATCTGGAAGCGGCCTGCAAGTTGGAGGGGAGGCCGTGGCGGAAGCTGCCGGATTATGAAAGGCGAGTTGAAACGACGCTGGACGTGAACTATGCCGAGCAAGTGTTGGACCGATTGAGGGCGGCAGGGAAGCCAGTGGCATTCGACCTAGAGACTGACCGACTCAAACCTGACCACCGGGATGCTCGCATTGTGTGTTGTTCGGTGAGCGACGGTGAAACGACGTTGGCATTCCCTTGGCACGGGCGAGCCATTTTGGCTATGGGTATGTTCATCGACTGCGATTGTCCTAAAATAGCGTCCAATCAAAAATTTGAGCATAGGTGGATAAGGAAGGTATTTGATCACGACGTCCGCAATTGGGCCTTCGATACCATGTTAGGAGCACATACGCTCGATAATAGGCCAGGAATAACATCTATTAAGTTTCAAGCATTTGTAAGACTGGGGGTCGATTCCTGGGATGATCACGTAAAGCCTTTTTTTCAATCGAAAGGAAGTAATGAACCGAATCGTATTCGAGAAATTAGCTTGGAGAAATTACTAACCTATTGTGCTACGGATTCTCTTATGGAATGGCACGTCGCCAAGTTGCAGGCGAAAGACTTAGGAGTTGATTTATGAAGGAACGATGGCGAGACATCAAAGGATTTGAAGGTTTTTATAAGGTGTCACATCGAGGTAGGGTAAAATCAGTTGAACGGATAATTATTCGTGGCAAAGGCATTCGCCAGCCAATCCGCGAAAGGATTTTGTCACCAGGAATGTATCGCAATGGGTATTTGTTTGTAGGCTTGCAAAGGAAAGGTAAAAGTAAATACTGTATGATACACCGTCTAGTAGCAGAGGCATTTCTGCCAAATCCAGAATGTAAACTGGAAGTCAATCACAAAGACGGAGATAAATCCTTCAATCATTACCTTAACCTAGAGTGGACTACAAAAGAAGAAAATGAAGATCACGCTGTTCGCACGGGTTTAACGTCTAGAGGATCAGGGCGTTGGTCTGCAAAGTTAACAGAGTCCGATATTCCTGCTATACGTTGGATGATTGAGCAAGGCTATAATCATCCCGAGATCGCGAGGGAATTTGGTGTTAGCAGGCAGACAATCCAATTAATAGGTGCAGGAAAGACTTGGAGACACGTTCCATGAAATCGCCTTGGTGGAAGCGGAAGAAACGTCGCTGGCAACAAGTCCGGCAACACAAGGACAAGGACGGCTACTTGTTCATCGTGCTGGAGAACGCTACTGGTGATCGCGAAGTGAAAAGGGTGCATGAACTAGTGGCTCAAGCCTTCATACCGAATCCCGAGGGCAAGCGGCGAGTCCGGCACAAAGATGGAAACATAACGAACAACCGGGCCGATAACCTGGAATGGTGTGATTAGCTCAGATTCAGGCAAGGAAATTAGGAGTCAAACTATGAATGGGATTACCGGAGACCATATTAACAAAGGGGAACTCAACGAAGAGGATAAGGCCAAGTTGCGTGTCGCTCTGAGCATCCTTTCGGGACGTCTCGATCGTATTTTTGGCCGGGATTTGTACATGCTCGGGTTTGACGACACGAGACAGCCTCCTCATGATTTGTTATTGGAGCGCTGTGAAGAAATTGTTTTCAAGGCACTGGAGAAATGACCTCCGACCGGCCGCCTGCCCATCTGGGTGTCCAGGTGGGAGCGAAAATTGAGTAGTGTCTTCCGTGTGGCCCTGAACATGCCTTGTAGGGCGACGAAGCCTACCCGCAAGTGGCGGCCGGCCGGATTCCTGTTGGGAGTAAATATGGACTTCAACGAATATCAGGTCGAGGCCATGAAGACGGCAATCTATCCCGGTAGGGATTCCCTAGGCGGGCTGAACTATACTGTGCTGGGTCTGGTCGGCGAGGCCGGCGAATTGGCCAATAAGTTGAAGAAGATCTTGCGCGACAAGGCCGGTGTTGTGGACGGTGAGCGCTTGGAGCTGGCCTTGGAATTGGGTGACGTACTCTGGTACTGTGCTGCCCTGGCTCATGAACTGCACACGGATTTGGGAACTGTTGCTTTCCTGAACTTGGAAAAGCTGGCGCAACGTAAGGAACGGCAGACACTTGGGGAATCAGGAGATCAAAGATGACCGTCAAAGAACTGATCGAAGTGTTGCAAAAGATTGAGAATCCGGATCTGCCTGTCAAGATCCCGATGATGTATCGGGCACTTGAAATCGAACAGGTGAAGATCAAAGAACCGAAGCCGGGTGACGTGTTCTCCCAGAAGTACGTGTTGCTGGACGTTTAGCCATGCAAGCTACAACCGCAGATGCTTTTAACCTGTTGATGGAAGGTTCCCTAGCCCTCGCCCAGATGGAGTCAGCTGGTATTCGCATCGACGTGAACTACTTGGATCGTGTCATTGCCGAGACTGGTGAACGGATCAAGAAGCTCCAAGACGAACTGCGGGCCGATCCTCTGTACGCCAAGTGGCGGCGGAAGTTTGGCGATAAGACGAATCTGGGGAGTCGAGAACAATTGGGCAAGATGCTGTTTGATGTGCTTGAACTGCCCTATCGGGCTAACTTCACGAACACGGGCCGTTACCGTACGGATGATGATGTGTTACTCGGGATCGATCTGCCTTTCGTCAAAACCTACACGCAGCTGGAGGACTTGAAAAAACTCAAGAGTACGTTCCTGGAGGGCATCCGCCGCGAGGAAGTGGACGGGTACTTGCACCCGGTATTCAATCTGCATCTGGTGGAAACCTACCGGTCTTCATCAGATAGCATCAACTTCCAAAATTTACCCATTCGTGACGCTGAGATGGGCAAGACCGTCCGGCAATGCTTCATCCCCCGAAAGGGGAGAGTCTTAGTAGAGATTGATTACGTTGGTATTGAGGTCAGGGTCAGCGCGTGCTACAACAAGGACCCTGTCCTGATCGAGTATATCAAGGACCCAACCAAGGACATGCACCGGGACATGGCGGCCCAGTGCTATAAGCTGGAACCGGAGCAAGTCTCGAAGCAGACCCGCTATGTCGCGAAGAACCAATACGTATTTCCGCAGTTTTACGGTTCCGTCTACTTTCAATGTGCACCAGCTCTCTGGGAGGCTATCGAGAGATACAAACTCGAAACGGCAGACGGACTGTCTCTGCGAAAACATTTGCGCCGTTGCGGTATCAAGGAGTTGGGTACGTGCGATCCGAAGTTCGACCCGGTACCGGGTACGTTCGAACACCATGTCCGCGAGGTCGAACGGGACTTCTGGGGTAATCGTTTCTGCATCTACGCCCAATGGAAGCGCTCCTGGTACGACCGCTACCTGCGAGCCGGTGAATTCGAGATGCTCACTGGCTTCCGCTGTAGTGGAGTTTATCGACGTAACGAGGTGCTGAACTTCGCTGTACAGGGTTCGGCCTTCCATTGCCTGTTGTGGAGCCTGATCCGTATTCAAAAGGAACTGACCAAGCGGCAGATGAAGACCAAGCTCGTCGGCCAAATTCACGATTCGTTGATCACCGACGTTCCGATAATAGAAGTACAGGATTATATTCGTCTGGCTGAACGGATCATGACGCGAGAACTGCCCAAGGCATGGAAATGGTTGTGCGTGCCGTTAGAGATTGAGGTTGAGGTTTCGCCTTCCGGCGAAACGTGGTTCGATAAGGTCCAGTGGTTGAAACAGGGGGGAGTATGGCAGCCCAAGGAGCAGAACTGATGGACATTGGCTTTCATGATGCTTGGGATGATCCGAGTGTCCAGCGTGCCTTGAACCAACGTAGTCCAGCTCGTATTGCCCTATTGTGCTGTCAGAGTTGTGGTAATCACAGCTATTACAATGAAGGCAGTCATTTCGAGTGTTCGTGGTGTAATTGGTCCATTGCCGGTGAGGAGTTGGATGAGCTACTCGAAGCTGGTGAGTGTATCAGCTTGGACGATTACACGGACATGATGATAGATCATGAGGACTTCCCGTGAACGATTACCAGCAATTCCTGGAGGCCAAGGCTCATTGCAAGGACGCCTTCGGCTTCAAGCCGATTTGGCTGCCTGATTGGTTGTATGGGTTTCAGACACATTTGGTAGATTGGACTATCCGGCAAGGGCGTGCTGCGATCTTCGCCGACTGTGGTACCGGAAAAACGCCCATGCAGCTCGTTTGGGCGGAGAACATTGTACACAAGGTGAATAAGCCTGTTCTGATCATTACTCCTTTGGCGGTAGGCGCACAGACCCTACGAGAGGCTACCAAATTTGGTATTGAATGTCGTAAAGCCGAACCGACGCGAATCGGCAAGGGTATCTACGTCACCAATTATGAAAAACTACATCATTTCGACCCGAGGTTGTTCGCGGGGGCTGTGGCGGATGAGAGTGGTGCAATCAAGCATTTTACTAGCCAGCGTCAGAAACTCGTGACCGAGTTCTTCAAGGGTCTGTCTTATCGATTACTGTGCACTGCCACACCCGCACCGAATGACTTCATTGAACTGGGCACCTCCAGTGAGGCCCTTGGTAGGATGGGGCGGATGGACATGCTCGCTACCTATTTCAAGAACGATGAGAACTCACTTCACCCGATCTGGTGGGGATCCAAGTGGCGCATTAAGAAGCATGCCGAACAGTCTTTCTGGCGTTGGGTCTGCTCGTGGGCGCGGGCCTGCCGTAAGCCTAGTGACCTTGGCTTTCCCGATGGTGATTTCGTGTTGCCTCCACTAGAGGTAGACCAAACCGTAGTGGACATTTCGGATCGGGTCTATGATGGGTTCTTTCCGAAGCTGGCGCGTACCTTGGAGGAGCAACGGGCTGAACGCCGACTCACGATCGAAGTTCGCTGTGAGAAGGTGGCTGAGGTCCTGAACGGTAAGCGACCAGCGATTGCTTGGTGCCATCTGAACCGGGAAGGGGACCTGCTGGAGAAGATCCTGCCGAACGCTGTACAGGTGCAGGGTAGTGATCCGGATGAGGTCAAGGAGGAGCGATTCCTCGCCTTCTCTGATGGCCAGATACCAATCTTGGTAACCAAGCCCCAGATCGGTGGCTTCGGCATGAACTGGCAGCACTGTAGTAACATGACCTTTTTCCCGAGTCATAGTTTCGAGAGGTACTACCAGAGCGTTCGCCGTTGCTGGCGTTTTGGTCAGAAGAGGAAGGTTCGTGTACAGATTATCACAACCCCGAGCGAGGTAGGTGTACTCCGCAACCTGCAACGTAAGGCTACTGCCGCAGAGGAGATGTTCGGCAACCTGTTGCGGGAAATGAACCAGGCTTTGGCGCACAAGAAGACCGAAGAGAAGGTGAAAGTGAGGCTACCTTCATGGCTGTAACGACCCAAGAAGTTAACGACAAATTCGCTCTGTACTGTGGTGATTGCTGTGAGGTATTACCTGAGCTCCCTGCCGGGTCGGTGGATCTTTCGGTCTACTCACCTCCCTTCGCCGATCTGTACAATTACTCAAGTTCGGATCGTGATATGAGTAATAATACCACCTATGAGGATTTCTTCAAACACTACGAATTCCTCGTCAAGGAAATCAAGAGGGTGACCAAGCTGGGCCGATTGACAGTAGTGCATTGCATGGATCTGCGGGATGGTGACGACCTGATCGACTTCCCTGGCGATATCATCCGCCTGCACCAAAAGCATGGTTTCCTCTATCACTCCCGCCATGTGGTCTGGAAGGAGCCTCTCAAGGTCGCAATCCGTACTCGTAGTCTAGGCCTGATGCACAAGCAGATTGTCAAGGACTCGACTTTGTGCCGCGTGGCCCTACCAGATTACGTACTCGCCTTCCGCAAGAAGGGTGTAAACCAAAATCCCGTGCGCCATCCTCTCGGGCTGAGCGAGTACTCTGGCTTCCGGCAGCCTCCGGTACACCTGGTACGCAAGTACACCAATTGGCCGAATCCCAAGACCAATAAACTGAGCCACTGGATCTGGCAGCGCTACGCCTCCAGCGTGTGGGACGACGTGCGCAATGAGCACTACTTACCCTACAAGGGGGCCAAGGATGCGGATGATGAGAAGCACGTTTGTCCGTTCGCCTTGGACACTGTCGTACGCTGCTTGACATTGTGGTCCAATCCGGGTGACGTGGTGCTCGATCCATTTTGTGGCATTGGCTCAACGATCTACTGTGCCGCCAAGAACGGCCGGCGCGCCATTGGTGTGGAGCTAAAATCAAGTTACTTCCGTCAGGCGAAGCGGAATCTGCACTCACTGACAAATGGGAGTACGAAACCGTGAAATCTACGTACCTTGGAACTGGGACAAGCTGAGGCTTTTTAACATGCTATCTAGCAAAGACTTTGAAGAAGTTGCCAGCTGGCAACAGGATCCGGCCATCGAACAGCTGCCGAAAGTACTAGAGGTGCTGGACTGTCTCTGTTGTTATTTCCGGAGCCGTGGCGAGCCGCTACTGCACAAGGCTTTCCGTGAGGAATTTGATCACTTCGCTCAGCTGCAACGTTGCCGAGAGCTTGGAGAATAAGTATGGAACTTTATCGCAAATATCGTCCGAAACGCCTCAAGGACGTGCTCGGCCAGGATGCCACCGTGCGGGTTCTCGAAGACCTGCTCAAGCGTGGTGAGATGGCTCACGCCCTGCTGCTGTGCGGCCCGTCCGGAGTGGGCAAAACCACCATTGCTCGCATTCTCAAGACCAAACTCAATTGTGCCGACCTTGACTTCTTCGAGATCAACTGTGCCCTCGTGGATGGAGCCATCGAGACCATCCGCAGCATTGCCGACAAGCTAACACTCCAATCTCTCAACACTGGTGGTAGTCGTATCTGGTTACTTGATGAGGTACAATCTTTATCTCGTGCCTCGTTCGCTCAGCAAGCCCTGCTCAAGATGTTGGAGGATGTACCCAATCACGTTTACTTTATCCTGTGCACGACCGATCCTAGTAAGATCCTGACGACGATTCGCACACGCTGCCTGCAACTCAAGCTCGCTCCGTTACCTGAGGGTATGCTCGCCACATTGCTGTCTGATGTAGTGGCCAAGGAACGGGCCTCTATCAGTGAAGTGGTGTCGGATCGGATTGTACAGCTAGCCGATGGCTCGGCCCGCCAGGCTCTCCAATCGCTCCACAAGGTCATCGGCCTAGAGAACGAGGAGGCTCAGCTCAACACCCTACAATCTTTGGACACCGAGAAGAAGGCCATTGACCTGTGCCGGTTGTTGATCAATCCGCAGACAAAGTGGCCGCAGGTGGCCGAACTGATCAAATCTCTGGAGGAAGAACCGGAGACAATCCGCCGTAGTGTCTTGGGCTATGCCGGCAGCGTCGTGCTGAGCGGAGGTAAGCTCGTGGGCCGGGCCTACCGTATCCTCACGGTGTTCGAGGCTGACTGGTTTGCCTCGGGAAAAGCCGGCCTCATCCGTTCGTGCTACGAGGTGTTTACGACACCACACTGAGTAAGTTGTGAGTGATTCCGATAATGTATTTGGGAAAAATGCTCCTCCTGCAACGGGCCGCTAGGCGCCGTCCGTTAGGTTCCCGATAATTCGGGGTGATCGGAGATGCCAGCGGCCCCTCTTACTTTGAGGAGGCACGATGATGAAGAATGCCAACGTGAATGGTGGAGTCGGACGTGACGAAGACAGTCTATTCGACCTAGACCAATTACGCTTGGATCAGCATCTGACGGAGCAGCCGAAGTTGATGCACCAGTATGCCAGCTCGTTGGCGGAGGCCCGTTACGAGTATGGTCTGTGCGAGCGCAAACGGGACGTGGTGTTGGCGGAAGTGGACTTTGAGATCCGCCGCCGTCCTGAGAAGTTCGGACTCGAAAAGGTCACTGAAAAGGCTGTCGAGAATCTCGTCACTCTGGATCCACGAGTAGATCGGGCCGAACGGAAGGTGTTGCTGGCGAAGCGTAAGGTCGATGGTTTGCAAGCGATGGTCTCGGCCCTAGACCATCGCAAGAAGTCCTTGGAAGGGTTGGTATATCTCTTCTCGGTTGACTACTTCGCCGAACCGAAACTACCCAAGGCTGAGAAGGAGAGAAGGAACCAGGCCAAGAACGACAAGGTCTTCGGCCGCAGCCGGCGGAGGCAACGGTGATGAGTTTAGTAGAGTACGTTGGCCTGTGTGCCCTGCTGTTCTTCGGCGCCGTTCTGGTGCCGTTGACCGTGTATACGTGCGCCAAGCTATGGGCTTACGGACGACTCAAGGGCGAACGACTGTTTCGTAAACACTACCCAGATACGGAGGAACACTGCAATGGCCATGAATCGGACTGCAACAAGAGGTAGGCAGGTCCGATACAGGACACTCGATTTTATGGACTATCCTGGATATCGTGTGGGTGATGACGGTAATATTTGGAGTCGTTTGCGTGTAATTCCTTTACGTAGAAGTGAGGGCAGAGGACTAAAGAGCGTTCTTGGTAGTAAATGGAAGAAGTTACAACTCACGAAGGTTGCTCACGGAAGGTACTTGGGGATTTCGTTATCTAAAAGAAGTAAGGTAAAAACTTATCGCGTTCATCGTCTGGTTCTGCTTGCCTTTGTTGGAGCGTGTTCACCAGGCATGATCGCTAGACATCTGAATGGCAATGCATTCGACAATCGATTAGAAAATCTTTGTTGGGGTACATTCCGTGAAAATGAGAACGACAAACTTCGTCATGGTACGAGGTTTTATCCTCGGGGCGAAAGTAGTGGTAGATCTAAACTCACCTCACAAGAGGTTTTGTTGATCCGTAGTCTGTGGTTACGAGGGAAATGTAGCCAGGCAGAATTGGCTAAACAATTTGGCGTTTGTCAGACAAACATACACTATGTGGTAAGTGGCAAAACTTGGCCGCATCTTTCATCTCAGACAGGAGAAACAGCTATGGCAATGTCTAGAAGAGATCGCGAGAAGACGGAGGCTCGCAAGACGAACGCCGCCGACTGGGCGAAGCGCCAGGAAAGGTCGATGGGTTTTGGCGCCGTCAAATTACCTGATGGCGTGGA
>ERZ1292644.1592-Hain-H14-01um-R2-1592-length-11502-cov-5_pt1 | contig 11502 bp, 22 predicted proteins | sample MGYA00564402_ERZ1292644 | MGnify/ENA primary metagenome ERZ1292644 (study PRJEB36523, sample SAMEA6512644) | groundwater metagenome | collected 2019-01-09 | study: AquaDiva: Metagenomics assemblies of 32 groundwater samples | reverse complement strand
ATCGACAAGGACGACGACGTGGACGTGGTCGAGGTGGACCAGGACGACGGCGACGAGCCGGACCCCGACCGGGGCCGCGCGGACGACTTCCGGTGCCGAGGCTGCGAGCAGCCGCTGCCGGTCGGCGTTCGTGGGCTGTGCGACGAGTGCCGTGAGGACGACGCGTGCTGACCCGCCACGCGCACACCGTCGACGATCGCCTGACGTCGCGCACCTCGCAGACGCTCTATGAGCACTGCGCGTGCGGCGCTATCCGCGTGACGCGCCACGGGCAGCCCGAACCGTGGCACGCCTGCGCGCTCTGCGTGCCCGAGGGTGGCGTCGTCCACCACAAGAACGGCGACCCGCGCGACAACGCCATCACGAATCTGGAAATCCGTGACTGGCTGCGCTAGAGTCGCGGCGTGAGCAAGGGTGCGGCACCAAAAGCCAAAAAGGCACGTAAACGCCCGGCCTCGCGCGGGCCTCGCGTGCGCGGCCCGGGTGCCGGCGGCTTGGTGCACAAGCATCCGTTTCCAAAGGGACAAAACCACCTCGGTGCGCCTGACGACCCGCCGTTTCGCCGGGGGGTGGACATCATCCCGCGTGGCAGTGTGAGCCTGATGCACAAGCTCTTGCTCGAGGATGACGGGACGCTGGCGGCGACGCTCGAGCGTGAAGCGCGCCTGAAGGACTCGCCGGCGCGGGCGTTCCGCGTGCGCTACCTGCGCTCGATGCTGAAGGGCGCGGACAAGCCGGGCTCGGCGCTTCGGATTGGGGCTGAGATCGCCGACCGGCTCGAGGGCCGCCCCGTGCAGAAGGTGGAGACGCACCGCGCGCGCACGGTGATCTTCTACGACGCCTCGAAGCCGCCGCCGCCGGAACTCGTGGGGCAGGGCCAGACGGCCGCATCGGCCGCCGCTGAAGCGCCCGATGAGCCGACGATCGTGCCCGCGACGCGGCTGCGCGACGAGGTGCGGACGATCGCGCAGGCGGGGATGGAGGCTGAGCCCTGAGTCCACGCGCTTGCCCTGTATAACGCCCCCGCTGTATAACGCCCTCATGGCGGTGTGCACGAAGACGGGGTGTGCGAACGAACGGACGCCGGGGCAGCGCTGGTGCCGCGCATGCCTGACCGCGTATCAACGCGACCGCCGGCGAGGGGGGAAGGATGGCGCTCAGTCAAGAGGCGTGCGAGGACATCGTGCGCGGGTTGAACCACGCGTGCTGGACGCTGACGGGGACCCAGCTCAAAACTCTCCAAGGACCATACGTCTACCAACTGATCCGAGACCCGAATACGGAGACGTCGAGAACTCTGTACGTGGGGGTGAAGACCGGGGAGGACGCGAGGCCGTTCAACCCGAATCACCACCGCCTCGGAAACAACGGCCACGACGACGACGTATGCTGGACCGACCAGCTCGTGATCTACCCGATGCCGTCCGCCGAAGTAGCGATGTGGGCCGAGGCGATGATGATCTCAATGCTCACCCCCGAGTGGAATCGCCGACGGCCGCTGGTCCCGCTCGTCCCCGACGTCGAGTCTCCAGCGCTTCCCGAACACGCGGGCGTGATCGAGGACGCCGGGTGGGCGTGACTCCGAAGACGCCGCGCGCTCCCATGACGTGCAATCCCCAGTTCTGTCTCGTGCTGGCGCACAGGCACCCGCGTTGAGCGCTGACGTTCTCTCGCCTTTCCCCGGTCCGTCCCCTTGGTGGCAGCTCGCCGTGATCCTGTGGTCGTCGCGGCGGCTGATCGGGCTGGCGGTGCTCGGATCGCTGATCGTGGCCAGCGCCTACGCGTGGCAGCAGGGCGTCGGGAGGTCCTGGGAAGCGACGACGCGGCTCGGCATCGACATGGAGGCGCGGCAGCCCGGCATGGACCTCCTCCTGGCCCGGCTCAGCAGTCACGACCTGGCGCGGGCGATCCAGCTCGACCTCGGAGCGACGGTTAGGGCGACCGGAGGGCCGGTCATCCTCGTCTCGGTGATGGCCTCCACAGCAACCGAGGCGATCCGCGGCGCCAACGCGATCGCCGACAGGGTGCTGGCGGAGGAGTACGAGGTCCGCTCGGCGGAGCGGGACGCCGCGCAACGGGTGCGGGACGAGGTGATCGCGGCGGCGCAACGGCACCGAGACGCGGCGACGATCGTCGCGCAGCAGCTCCTGGAGCGGGCGGCGGCGATCCGTGTGCAGGCCGTGGCGATCGAGCGGCGCATCGCCGCTGGGGGTGCTGACGTGCCGTCGTCAGTGCTGCTACTGGAGGGCCGGGCAGACCAGCTCGAAGTCGCGGCGAGGATCGCCATCCAGCAATCGGTCGCTGCGGCGCCGATGTCGCCTGCGGTGCCCGCCGTCACCCTCGGTCTCCGGCGCATCGACCGGGCCGTCGGCGCGACGCGGCTGCCGTGGAGGCTCTGGTGGACGCTCGGGAGCGCGGCATCGGGGACCGCGGTGGCGACGATGCTGCTCGTGGTCGTGATTCACTGGGCGCGAGAACAGCAGGCGCGACAAGGGGGGCCGTGATGGAGCGACACCTATTCACCATCGACCCGACGAAAGGATGGCGCTGCACGCTCTGCGACCAGTCGGAACGCCACGCACTGCACCTCACGCCACGACCGCAGCGCGCAGGAGAGGAGGACTCCACGTGAGGTGGCCGCGGACGCTCTCCGGCTGGGTGGTCTTCGTCGCAGTGGTCGTCTGGGCGCTCTTCGCCTTCGGGGTGCTCGAGGTGGGTGTCCGATCCCTGATCCCGTTCCACAACTACTTCGCCAACCATCGCCGCTCCATCCGGCTGAGCGAGCACATCCCCGAGCAGGAGCGCGTCTACACACGCGACGGTGCGATCCCCGGCATGACCGGCCAGGTGCTCGTGCGGACAGACCACGACGGCTTCTTGCTGCCGTACGGCTCCGATCTGTCCGATCGGTCCCGCGCCGCCGACGTGACGCTCGCGTTCCTCGGCGGCTCGACGACGGAATCGCGCTGGGTTGACGAGGCGCTGCGCTGGCCGTACCTCACCGGCGTCCTCCTCGCCCAGGCTCGCGGCGCGAACGTGCGCGTCCTGAACGCGGGCGTCACCGGTACGAACCTCCACCACAGCCTCAACGTGTTCGTGAACAAACTCCTGAAGCATCGGCCCGACGTCGTGGTCGTCAGCCACGTGCTGAACGATTGCGGCCTGCTCGCCGAGCGCAACGACTACGAGGACTGGACCGTCCAGTCGTATTGGCGCGCTGGCGAGGGGGGCACCGTGCGCGTGCTCTACGAGTGGGCCACCGCGCATAGCGAGTTCCTCGGGCTGGTCCGCCATCGCTACGCGGTCTGGCAGATCACGCGCGAGCAAGCGGGCCGCGTCCGTCCCACGGCGCCCGGCGCGCCCGGCGTCGCGGCACCACCGATCCCGGAGGCGAGGCTGCGCCACATTGACGCGCTCTACACGCTGCGCCTCCGGATGCTCGTCGGGATGATCCAGGCGAGCGGGGCGCGGCCGGTGCTCGTGACCGAGACGTCGCGCGAGCTGGCGCGTGGACGCAGCGATACGCCGGTGCTCGCCTGCTACTTGCGGCTCATCGGCCACGTCCGCGCGATCGCCCGCGAGACCGGCGCGGGGCTCATCGACTTCGAGCGGGACATTCTGGGCATCGCCACGCCGACGGGGGCGGCGCGCTTCTACGACTCCCTGCACTTCACCGATGAAGGGTCTGTGGAAGCCGCCGGCTTCGCGGCAAGCGCGCTTTTAACGATGACGCCATGAGATGGCCGCGCACTCTCGCCGGCTGGACGGTCTTCGTGACCGTGTGGGGGGCGCTCACCGTCCTGGCGTTCGTCTCCGTGATCCTGCTCAACGCCGGGCTCTACGGCGACCCGGCGCAGCGCCCGTGACGGCCGTACTGGGATTCATCACCGACACCGAGATGCTGCTGATGGCCGACAGCGCGTACCACGCGGGGTGTCGTCGGGTCCTGGACGCGCTGCCGAAGATCTTCGTGCACGGAGCGGCGCTGATCGGCGTGGCGGGGAGCGTGCGCCACGGCCAGATCGTCCAGTACCACGGCCCTGCGATCGAGAGCGACGGCAAGGAAGCCGAGCCCCTGCGGACCCTGATGGCGTGGGTCGATGATCTGCGCCGCTGCTTCCACCGCCACGGCTACCTCGGGCGGGACAAGGATCACCAGACCGAGACGCTCGGCGAGGACGAAGAGCTGCTCGTGGCCTACGCGGGCACACTCTGGACGATCGGGACGAACTTCCAGGTGATCCGGCACGGGCGCGGGCCGTCGGCGATCGGGTGCGGGACGCAGGCGGCGCGGGCGGCCATGCTCGCGCTGCTTGCGCGCGAGCCGAGCGACTTCGACTACGGGCTCAAGGTCGAGGCGCTGATGATCCGCGCCATGGAAGCAACCGCCACCGTGGACGTCGACGTGGCCGCGCCGTTCGTGCTGGTCCGGATGGCGCGATGAGATGGGACCGCCCGCCGCGGCCGATCGTCCCCCATGCTCGCTTCGTGATCCAGTCGCGGTGCCTCAAGTGCTTCCGCTTCCTGACGCGCAAGCTCCGTGACCGCAAGCGATGCTCATGCGGGCAGCCGCTCTCTGGACGGTTCGAGGTGCGCCCGTGACCTGGCGCGGCGACTTTCTTGCGCCGTGGAGCATCCGGGAACGACCGCCGCCGATGCGCCCGCGCTGGTGGGCCGTCGCGCTCGTGACGCTCGGCATGCTCCTCGTCGCCGACGTCGGGCTGCTGGGGGTGCGCGCGCTGGTCGAGCGGCCGTCGCGCGTTGGTCCGGCGCCAGAAGTCGCGGGGCCGGCGTTCGTGGCCGAGAACCTGGCGTGGCGCAACATCGAGCACTTCACGATGCGCCCCGGCCTGCAGCACGGGACCGAGTACCGGATGGACGAGTACGGGCTGCGAATGCACTGGCTGGAGGGCCCTCGGCACGATGCGGCAGCGGTGGACGTGCGGATGGACCGCCACGACAAGCTGATGTGCCGCAAGGTCTGGATGTTCGGGGGCTCGACGACGATCGGACTCGGGCTGGCGGAAGCCGACTCGCTCCCCGCCCAGCTTCAGTTGGCCCTGAACGCCGGGACGCTCACGCCTACGGGGAAACCTGCCTGGTGCGTCTTCAACCTCGGCATGGGCTCGCAGGAGGCGGCGCAGGAGTTCCTGCTGTTCTACGAGCTGCTCCAGCGCGGGCACCGGCCGGACCTCGTGGTGTTTCTCGATGGGTTGAACGAGTCGATGGGCGGCCCACCCGGGCCGGCGCCGGTCTGGGATATGGACTCGGCCCCGATCCGCATCATGCGCGGCAGCTCGACGTGGGCCAGCGTGCGCGCGGTCGTGAGTCAGCGCTCCGGGCTGCTCTGGGCGGTCAGGCGGGCGCGCGGCGGCCCCTCTCGGCCAACGCCTAGCCCACAAGACGCCGACCGCATGATCGCGCGCTACACGGTCACCGTGGCCCTTCTGAGGGGCATGACCGAGGCGGTCGGGGCGCGGAGCCTATTCGCGTGGCAGCCAGCGCTGGCGTACCAGACGCTTCAGCCACAGGAGGGGCGCGAGGGCGAGGCGGCCATGTGGAGCATCGCCGGCAACCCGGCCGACGCGGAGCGTCATCGCGCCTTCCTGCGCCATCGGCCCGCAGGCGTTCACGACCTGACCGGCGTGTTCGATGGTGTGACCGGGGCGGTCTGGATGGACCCGCGGCATCCGAACAGCGTCGCGACCCGTCTGATCGCTGACCGGCTGGCTCCGCTGGTCATGGAGGCGCTCAAGTAATGATGGGCTGGTGGATCATCGGCGGGTTCGTGGTGGCCGTGGGCGTTGAGGTGGCCTGTGTCTACTGGATACTGGCGAAGGAATCGCGGAAGATTGAAGAGGAGATGGCCCGGGAGGCCCGCCGGGGGGATTTCCACGCGGGCTACGGGGCGTCGCGTCGGAGTCGCGAGCCGTGACCATGATCACCGCGTTCACTTGCGTCGCCGCGTGGTGGCTGATCGGGGCGCTGCCCGGCGCCGCGTGGAGCTACCACGTCGCGCGCGTCCAAGGCGTGCCGCGTCGTCACGCGGCCCAGACAGCGCTCCCCATGGGCGCGGTCTACGGCGTCGCGGGGCCGTTCATCCCCGCCGCGATGGTGCTGCTCTGGGTTCTCTTCAAGGTGCTGGCGGCGGTACGCGACCGAAGCGCCTCGCCGTGATTCTCCGAGAGACGGCGATGGGGAAGTGATCATCATCGTGCTGAGCATCGTGCTCGCTGTCCTCGCGGCGGCATTCCTCGCGCTCGGACTCTCCGGCGTCGACATCTTCTGCGATCGGGACGAGGACTGAGCGATGACGTCGAGTCCTCCGATCACCCCCCTCAATGCCCCGCGGGCTCTCCGCTGTCGCGCCTGCTTCTTGCGGATCGCCTACATGGACCGTCGAGCCCGCTTCCGCGCGGCGGCGGCGTTGTGGCGCCACGCGCGGCGCTGCCATGATCTGTGGTTGAGGACGGAGGCGGCCTTCCCATGACCGATCTTCCGCCCGACGCCTATCGTCGCGGGGTCCTCGAGAAGCTCCGCCGGATCGCGCGGGGCCTCGGGCTCGACGCGCCGCCGGACGCCGTCGCGCTCCTGCCGACTCCGCCTCCGGCCATCATCCGCGAGCACCGGGAGAACGAGGAGGCGCGCCAGCTCCGGCGCCTCGCCGTGGAGGCGGGGCCGCTGGCGTTCGTGGATCACTGCGAGATGCTGGCGACCGAGCGGGCGTTCGGCGACACTGACGAGATCGAGGAGATGAGCTTCGAGACGACGACGCGCGAGGACCCGATCCCGGCACGGCGTGCGCGGCCTGGTGAGACGCCGCCCGTCGAGAAGGCGACGCGGCTGCACGTCGAGCGGGCGGGGACGCTGGACGCGGGCGACGCCGACGGGTGGCGCGAGATCGAGGACGACGAGGACCCATGAGCATCGGGGACGAAGTCAACGAGCGGCTCATCGCGTACATCGCAGAACGAACGACGTATACACGCCCGGAGATTGTTCGCCTCCTCGAGATCCAGGTGGAGTTCTGGGAGACCCGCCTTGCTCTCCTCGACGCGATTGCCGACGAGGACGACGCTTGACGCGTTGCCAGCACCCGGCGTAGAGTCGGCCCCGAAGGAGGACGACGCCATGGACGCCACCTACATCATCATGTACCTCATCCTCGGGCTGTTCGGGCCAGGGGCGATCGGGGCGGTGCCCGGCCCCGTGTGCCCGACCGGCACCATCGCGGCGTTGAAGCCGGACGCCGTGCAGGTAAAGAACGCGCGCGGCCAGTGGGTGCTCCCGGCGAGCGCGTACGAGTGCCTGGACAACCCGGTCCTCCCCGGTCGCGGGCGCGACATCCCGAATCCATGACCGCCACCCTCGCCGCCGTCCGGCTCATCCGGCGCGCCACGGCCGATGAGTACGACGCGGCGGTGGCGCTCGACGCCGCGATCGACGCGCGGATTGATGCACGCATCGAGCGCAACGTGAACGCGTTGACGTACCACCTTGTCCCAGGGCTTGCCGTGGCCGTGGCGCTAGCCAAAGCCGAGAGCGAACGGCCGCAGCGCCCCGTCGTGCGCTATGACCAGCACGCCGCGCTCGTGATCCACGGCTGGCAGCGCGACGCGGACGCGATCTACGGCGGCATCGAGATCATCGACGCGGGTGATCTGGTCGAGACAATCCCCGCGCGGCTGACGGGCGAGGGGCCGCTGTGCCTGTCTGCGGCCGCGCCCGGTCCCTGCCAGTGCGGCGCGCTCACGCTCCAGACGATCGTGCCGCGTCCGTGAGCACGATCCCCTACCGCCGCCACGACGCCGGGATCGACCTGCGCCGGTTCGCGCAGGCCGCCGAGGTGGACAAGCTGTCGCTCGGTGATCTGGCGCTGCGGTTCTCGCTCACGTACGCGCGGGCGCGCCGACTCCGAGCCGAGCTGAGAAAGACTCAGCCCGCCCTGGCCAACGGTGCGACGCCTGACGCCGCAAAGGAGCCCCCATGCGACTCGCTCTCCTCGGATTCGCCCTCGCCGCCGCCGCCTGCATGACCCCGTCGGGCATGACGCTCACGGACGCGCCGATCCATCGACAGACGGCCAAGGAGCGGTGCGAGGCGCGCGGGGCGCACTTCGCCGTGCTGTATCAGGACGGCGTGCGGAAAGAGCACTGCCTGGCGCGGAAGCCGTGAACACGGTAAGTGCGCCGGGGCGCGGCGAAGGCTCGGTGACGTCGCGACCGCATCCGCAGACCCCATGGACGCCGGAGGAGTTCGCGGAGTGGCTAGCAGGGGAACAGCCCAGTCAGGTTCGGAGGCTCGCCGGGATCCCGGCGACGGTCCATTCCGCGTGGGCGGCAGCGTTCCAAGCATATCGCGATCATATCGTCCGCCGAGCGCCTGAGTGCATCGACTACCGCCGCCTCATGGCTGACATCCGCGATACCGGCGGCTTTAGCCGCTACCCCATGCTATCCCCCCCGACGCCGGACGAGGCCCGCGCTGCGGTTGATCGCGACGTCGCCCTCCTGTGGGCGCGCGTGCTGGAGCCCAAGGATGGCTGAGACGACCGTGCCCGCGACGAGTCCGATGGCGGTGAAGACCTGGGGCGGCGGGCGCAAGCCGCCGAAGAAACCGAAGAGGCCGACGCGATGAGTGGGTCGCTGCCGGAGCGTCTCGCGCGGGAGGCGGTCAGGTCCGTGAACGAGATGGACGTGGATGATCCACGCACCCGCGAGGATGAGATCGCACGGGTCTGCGCCGCCGCAATCCGCCAAGCGCTCGACGAGGCGCTCGCCATCGCGCGGGATGGCATCGACGAGGACGGCGGCTACGCCCCGGATCCGGGCCTGAACCGCGCGCTGAATCAGCGAACGTGGGCCGCGCGTCGGAAGATCGCCGCCGCCATCGAAGCGCTGAAGACATGACCGAGAAAGGGAATCCCATGCCGACCTTGAGTGACCAGACGATCGAGGACATCGCGAGCATCTGTCACGCCGCGAATCGGGAATATTGCCACACGCACGGCGACGACAGCCAGCCCACGTGGCTCAACGCGCCGGACTGGCAGCGTTCGAGCGCGATCGCCGGCGTGCGCTTCGCCCTCGCCAACCCGGACGCGCCGGACAGCGCCCAGCACGAGGCGTGGATGCGCGACAAGCTGGCGGCTGGCTGGCGCTACGGCGACGTGAAGCGGCCGGAGGCGAAGGAGCATCCGAGCTTGGTCTCGTTCGACCGGCTGCCGCCGCACCAGCAGCGAAAGGACGCGCTCTTCCGCGCCATCGTGAAGGCGCTCACGGCAGGATGAGCGACGACTGGGCCGAGTGCTTCGGCCGCGACGTCGTCGCGCGCGCAGGCCAGTGCGCCGGCGCGCATCCGCACGGCATCGTCGATCTCGCGGCGCTGATCGCCGCGGAGCTCCGTCGCTTCCACGCGGCCCAGCAGCCGCAGGCGCTCCTTGTCGCGGTCGCCGAGGTGGCGGTCCTGTGCGCCTGGACCGAGGACGGTCGGCTCGTGACGCAGCCGAACGTGTCGCCGCTGGACTTCATGCGCGGAATTGCCGGCATGATCGCCGCGGTGGGCCACGACATCGGGTGGCGGGTCGCGCACATGGAGAAGACGGCCACGCTTGAAGAGGCGCTGTCGGTCGCTCGCAACGACATCCTCTCGCTCCGGCTCCGCCTGGGCCAGCTCGAGACCGAGACGGGCGATCTCTTCCTGCGCGTGGAGTCCTACCGCCACCTGATCGACCGGCTGTGGGTGGAGGACGCGGATCCGCAGGCGACGCAGCCCGAACGCGCGGCGCTGCAGCTCGAGCACCGCGAAGCCGTGTTCAGCGACGGGCGCGCGGGGCCGGTGGCGGCGCTGGTCGAGGCGGTGAAGGGCGAGCGATCGGTGCGCCATGCGCTGGCGGCTCGAGACGACAACGATGCGCTCATCGAACTCGGACTCGCCCAAGAGAAGATCGACGACGCGCTCGACGCCCTCGACCCCGCCATGCGGGCGCTGAGGCGGTGAGCCATGGCCCGCCGACGTTCCTCTCCCTCTTCGCGGGCGTCGGAGGATTCGACCTCGCCCTCGAACGCGTCGGGTTCCGCTGCGTCGGCCAAGTCGAAAGTGACCTCGCCTGTCAGCGCGTCCTTGCCCTCCGATGGCCCGGCGTCGAGCGATGGAGCGACGTGCGAAGCGTGGGCTATCGAAGCGGTGGGCCGGAAGATGAGCGGTGGCCCCGAAGTGGGGCTCGGGATTCAGCACGAGATCATGTTCACGCTGGACCGGGACTCCAAGCATTCGGTCGCGTTGATCTCCTCTGCGGCGGCTTCCCGTGCCAAGGCGCCAGCGTTGCCGGAAAGCGACTCGGCCTCGCCGACGACCGCACGGCGCTCTTCTGGGAAATCTGTCGCATCCAGAACACGCTCCACGCGCCGTGGGGGCTGTTCGAGAATGTTCCAGGGCTCGGTTCTGTCACCCTCGGACGCGATTTCGAAACGGTGCTTGCCGCGCTTAAAGAGCGCTGGTCTGTGGTCGGATGGCGGACTCTGGACAGCCAGCATGTCGGAGGCTGTGCGCTGCACGACCGATCCGGCGTGCCCCAACGAAGGCGTCGCGTGTTCTTTGTCTGCGGTCCTGATGAAGCGCGCGTTGCCCAAGTACTTTTTGAGCCCGAAGGCGGCGGCGGGCATCCTGCGACGGGCGGCGAAGCGGGGGCGCGCGTTGCCGGTCCCCTTGGCGGCGGCGCTTACGGCACTGGCCGACGCGACGAAGACGACCCCAACCCCGTCGTGAGTCACGCCCTCCCGGTGCCGACGAGCAACGCGCGGTACGACCCGAACGGGGAGACGTATGTCGTGAGTGCGCTGGACCAGCGGCGCGGCGGTCCCGGCGGCGACAACACGGCGAACGGCGCCGTCGTCATCCCCTTCGACACGACGCAGATCACGAGCCGCGAGAACAGAGCCAACCCGAAGGCGGGCGATCCCTGTCACCCGCTCGCGGCCGGGGCGCACGCGCCTGCCGTCGCGTCGCCGATGAGCGTGCGCCGATTGACCCCGGCGGAGTGCGAAAAGCTTCAAGCGTTTCCTCCGGGTTGGACGTGCCTTTGTCAGCCGCTCAGCGACTACGCGGACGATCCCGAGGCGGCGGCCGAGCGCTGCACATGTCCCGACTCATCGAGGTACAGGCAGATGGGGAACGCTGTAACCGTTTCTGTCGTAACTTGGATCGGCCAGCGGCTCCTGGCGGCGCTGACCGCCTCGCGCTGATGCTCCTGTGTCCAGCGCTAGGTTGCCCCGATGCCAAGCCCTTCGTCGGCGAGCTGGCCGCCCACCTGCGCAACGCGCACTTCTACGAGCGGGACGCCTCCATCGCCGCCGCGAAGATGGCGCCTGTGCGAGTCGATGACGTGTTGCATTCCATGCAAGAGCCGGTAGCGCAGGACGCAATACCGACGCTCGTTTCGCCCGCTCCCAAGGAGACCCCGATGCCCACGAAGGCCCACGCGGCGAACCCGGCGGCCTGAAA
>ERZ1292644.1589-Hain-H14-01um-R2-1589-length-11521-cov-6_pt1 | contig 11521 bp, 14 predicted proteins | sample MGYA00564402_ERZ1292644 | MGnify/ENA primary metagenome ERZ1292644 (study PRJEB36523, sample SAMEA6512644) | groundwater metagenome | collected 2019-01-09 | study: AquaDiva: Metagenomics assemblies of 32 groundwater samples | reverse complement strand
AAGATGAACGAGAGCGAATCGCAGAAGCGGGCTACCGAGAAGTGCTCGCCAAGCACACATTCAAGCACAGAGTTGCCCGCATGCTCGAAATTGCGGGGATCACAGGAGAATAAGATGCCAGGTGGATACGTTCGGCCCCTCGCCACTCAGATGGAGCCGAAAAGCGGGCGGCAAGCGCTGACAGTAGACTCAACGTCGGGCGGGGTGGCGTTGACCGTTCCTGCGACGGCGGTGGCAGCGTCCTGTCGATTAGAGACGGCTCAGATTCGGTACACGTTAGACGCAACGGCTCCCACCACGACTGTGGGCACGCTCATGAATCCCGACGAAATCCTTGTCTTGGAAAGTCGGGCGGAGCTTCTCGCGTTCTTGGCCATCCGAACGGGGGGCACGAGCGGAACGCTCCAGACTGAGTATTTCGGGATCGATACCTAAGATGCAGCACTTACCACTTGGTCGGCGCAAGATTTACCGTGTGGCCTTGGTCGCTGCGGACGCCACGACAAACGGCCTGACCCATGACGCGACGCTGCTCATTATTCCAGCAGGAGCCCTCATTCATGAGGTGATCGCAGACACGACGGAAGCTTGGGCAGGAACAGCCGGAACTCTCTTCATCAGGGTTGGCACGAGTGTTGGGGGCAAGGATCTCGTGGATGAGCATGACGTAGAAACGGCCACGCTGACCAAGGGGGGCATCATTGCGCCCAATGGACACCTTCCTTCATTCTCCGCGACGACGACTCTCACCGCACGTATCCGATCTTCGTCAGGCAACGTAGCCACCGGAGGCGTATCGAACCTCACGACAGGAGCTACAACGTTCTACATCACGATCGAAGCGCTTCAGTAAAAGAAAGGGTTTATATGGGCAAGTCTTTTCAGGATCAAGTTGATGAAACGTTTGCTCGCTCAGAAGCCGAGGCATGGGCGCGTCATCTTGCCCAACGAGGGAAGCCGATCTATGCCCGTTCGATGACCGAGGCGGCGGTTGAGCTCCGTGCGGCGGGGATTGAACCCGTCTATGTGGAACCCGTCACAGGAAAAACGGCTGTGATTGACCTTAATACCGCACCTCTTCCGCTCCGCGCCCCCGAGCCTTCGAAGCCAACCAAGCCTCCGGTCGAATACTACTGCGGGGAGTGTGGGAAGATTTTCAGCACGACACAATACAAGCGCCCGGGCATGGCACAGATGCAGCGATCTCGCCACACAAAGGCCGCGCACCCCCGACCTCCGCAGGAGTAGTATATGGCCCTTGGTCAGCGTACGTATCTCCGTATGACGAACAGCGTGCTGCGTCGCCTCGGCAAAGCGCAAGTTACGACGCTGACCGGGGTTTCTGACGACGTTGACTCGTGGGCCTCCATCGTAAAGGACACGCTCAACGAAGCACAACAGGAAGTCTACAAAGAGCATGATTGGAGCACGCTCTTTACAACAGGAACGATCTCAAGTACGTCAGCCCGTACCTACGATCTCAGCACGTCGTTCTCGAACTTTGGGCGTGAGTTAAGCCTGACCACAACGACGAATGATCGTGTGCTCACGCCGGTAATCAGTGTGGTCGAGTTAGACCAGGACGACCCTGACCTCGATGATTCGGGAAGTCCCACGCACTATCACATTGCGTATCCCAACTTACTCTTCAACAAGACACCGTCAAGCGAGACGTTTCGTCTTCGCTACATCATTCGGCCCACAAACCTCTCGGCGAACGGGGACCTTAGCACTCTTCCTGAGTACTGCGACATGGCGTTGATTTGGTGGTCATACTGGCAACTTGCCGCGACTCGTGAAGATGCCACGGATGGGGGGAAGCGCGCAGAAGAAATCTACCAGAGCGTGCTGGCTCGGGCGATTGGACAGGATAAGCGGCGCATGGACCAGACTCGTGTGCTTCGTTCCGTCTTCCCACGGTATCAGCGCGAGCTTGTTCCGTTCCCGCCGGCTTACGACATTAACCGATAGGAGGTGACGTTTACATGCCTCATAAGAGCGGAAAACCTAGCTACGCGTCGAAGCCGGGCCATCCCGGTAAGGGTGCAAAGAAGAAGTAGAGATGCCTAAAACCCGAGCCCGGATCGCGATGGGAGACTGGCGTGGGGGCGTCAACGAAGACGAGCAGCCCTCGGCCCTTCAACCGAACGAGCTGCGAATTGCGCGCAATGTGTATTTGAAGGGCACAGCGCTCTCGGCGCGCAATGGCTTTACGCGGTTACAGACCGTGGCGATTAACTCGGGTGCGTCTGGTGGTGGAGTGTGGCAGCTCGCGCGGGCACAAGGCGCGACTTTGGACTTCATTGGAGTATTCGGAAATCAGTTCCTCAGTGATATCAAGAACGCCACGCCGACTGACCGTACAGGCGCCATTACGGTCACGGCGGGGCAGAACAACCTCGTCACGTTCACCAACTTCAACGAAGTGGCGATCATGTGCAATGGGGTCGATGCCCCGTGGCAATGGACTGGGTCGGGGAACGCGAGCGTGTTGGGAGGCTCCCCCCCACTCTTCAATACGATGCTCGCGAAGTGGAACCGTGTCTTCGGGGCGGGTCATGCTGCCGCACCACGGACGATTCGCTACACTCCGGCCGGGGACGCCGCGACGTGGACCAGCAGTCTGACGGTTGCGGCTATTTTGGGAGATTCAAGCTCAGCCATCGAAGGCCGAGACTTCATCTGGCAATTAGGCCACCTTGGCGATTCGATCTTCGTGGGGCTTCAAAACTCCCTTGGGCGTGTGATTTACACCGGAGACTCAACTACGCCATTCCGCTATACCCAGCTGGCAGACTTTGGGATCGAAGGCGCGCACGTGTACGTCGCGTATGGGCCCATTGGGTACTTTCTCTCGCGGCGCGGCGTTCATCGGATCAGCCCGGACGAAACCGGCCTGACCTACGAATCCTCGCTGATTTCGGGGCGGAAGCTTCGAAATACGTGGGACGAGCTCAATAAAGCGCGCATCCGCTATAGCTATGGCACGCTCTATCGGACCGTTGATGGGAATACGCTCATTCTCTGGCCCCTCACGACGGGCGGTGGCACCATTCATAATATCACTCTCGTGATGGATGTCACGGAAGGTCCGGGGAACGAGTCGTTCTGGTGGTGGACCGGGTGGGATGCAAATGCCATGGCTAGTGTGATCAACGCCTCGACCCGTGCGGAAGAGCTGCTCAAAACCACCACGACCGGCTTCGTGGATCTCTGCGATGACGATACTGACGATAACACCGCCGCGTATACGGCGGAGGCTGCAACCCGTTGGGAAGATTTTGGCCTGCCCGCACAGAAGAAAAACTTCCGCGATCTGTACCTTGAGCTCAAGCAGACCGGAATCTTTAACTTGAACATTGATGCATACTATGACTACGCGACGACTGTGTCACAACGGCTCACGCAGACCACGTCTGGAGCTGCACAGGCATCATGGAATGGGAGCCCTGTCGCCGCAGTATGGAACACGGCGCTATGGCCTACCCTTGGAATTATTCGGTCCTATCTGTTGGGTGTTGACGATGGAGTCACACTGAGTCTTCGCTTCTACACGTCTGGTGCCAATCAACCCTGGTCCGTCTATCGGGCCGTTCCGTCTGTTGAGGCGATTGGGGAGAGTCAAGAGTAATGGCGACCATCACACGCGGCGCGAAAGCGGGAGGCGGAACTGGATTCAACGCCGGACAGACCATTGATCCCGCTGAGGTGAATACAGACTTCAACACTGTCTACACCGAATTCAACGGGAACATTGCCAACGTTAACGTCTTGGCGACCGCAGCTATTGCTTTGACCAAGGTGGCCCATGCAGGGGCCCGAGTCTACAACAGCGCCAACATCTCGATTTCCGATAACACGGTGACCGCACTAACGTTTGACACGGAACGCCATGATACTGATGCCTTCCACTCGACCGCAACCAATACAGGCCGGTTGACTGTTCCCACGGGATTTGGGGGGAGGTACCTCATCATTGGGCATGCCCAGTTGGCCGCGGGGACAGACTATAGCCGCCTCCAGTTTCAGATCCTACTCAACGGAGCAACAGTTCTCGCCAGCAGTGGAGCGTCGCCTTCCACGTTTTCCACCACACAAGACCTTCACGTCTCTACAGTCCACACACTGGTGGCCACGGACTACGTAGAGTTGACGGTCTATCAAGATAACACCGCTGCCGCGGCTCGAAACGCGACGTCCTCCGCCAACTACACCCCCGAGTTTATCATCGCGCTCCTAGGAGCTTAACCCATGCTCTTCACGAAACCGCACGACCTGTCCAAGCTTCACGACGAAATCTTGGCACGCTATCCCGAACTCAAGGGAGTGGTTCGGGTTGAAGGTTGGGATGACGGGAGACTTCGACTCACGCTGCCAGACAACGTGCCTGACCCGGGGCTCGCCGCTGTCGTGGCCGTGCATGACCCCTCGAAGCCCGCGAAGGGTGAAGCGGAGCAAAAGGCCCGTGAGGCTGTCCTGACACGCATCAAGGCCGATCCCGCCTCAGCCACCATCCAAGACCTTCTCAACGTGTTGCAGCTCGTCTAATGCCCCAAGTTAACGTCTATGCGGCGGACGGCTCGGGGCGTGTCGTCCGAACCCAATGGGTTGACGACTCCAACGTTACCGCGCTTCAAGAGGGTGGGGGATGGGCGGATCAGAGCGGAGCGTGGCATGACATTCCCTCCCAACCGGCTCCTCCCGCGCCTCGGCCCACGCTTGACCCAACACCACTATCTCCTCCCCCCGGGGCCGTTCTTGAGGCAGATACCGCCCGTGCCAAAGCCGAAGCTGCGGCCCGTCAACAGCAGTATCTAGAACAACACCCCGAGCGTGTCAACGACCCGGATGCCATCGCGCGGCGTCTCGAACAGGTCGCGTGGGAGCGTGAGCAGGCCATACGGGCGCAACTGACCAGCCCGTTAGCTGGACCGTTCGAGAGCCCGGAAGCCCGACAGCAAGAGACGTGGCGGGCGCTTGGCCAGGCGCGTGAAGACCCTTATGGCCGGAACATCCTCGGGCCCACGACCGCATCGGGGAAGATTCAACGCGCGTCGAAGGTTCCCGTCGAGCATATGGCCGCTGCACAGCTCGCGGCGCTCAAGCTCGGGGGTGCGACGCTCAAGCCTGAACAAGACGCGATTGCGACGCACTTCCTGGCTAACTTCTCCCCCGAGCAGGCGCAAGAGATGGCCTCGAAGTTCCATGAGGCCAGCGCGAAATCCTCCCGTGGAAAGATGGCCACGGCGGCGGCTATCGCGGTCTCCATGATTTCGATGGTCGCAGCTCCCTACGCCGTGGCCGCCCTGACCCCCGCGCTCGGCGGTGCTGGGGCAGGGGCGGCGGTGGGAGGAGGCGTGGCGGCAGCCGGCGCTGGCACGCAAGCTGGGATCACAGGAGAGTGGGACCCCCAGCAGATTGCACTCCAGGTTGCGGCGGGTGCCGCGACGGGGGGTCTGGGCTCGGCACTCAGCTCGGTAGGGCTCAGCCCGGCGTTGGCCGGTGGACTCACCGGAGCCGCGCAGGGGCTCGCAAAGGGCGCTGCGACGGGAGACCTTTCGTGGCAGGACATTCTAACGGGAGCGGGGGTTGGGGCGGCTCAAGGCGGGTTGAGTCAGAGTTTGGGCGGAGAACGCGGGTCGTCGGGACCGCTGGGGGGGCTATCATCTCAGGACATAAGCCGGCTGGCCCCATGGTTAAAGCTGTTCCTCTCGGGTGTCACACGAGGCTTGGAGCCTGGGCCCCCGCCACTCCCGGGCCGAGACCCACGCTTAGGAGAGGCTGAGCAAGCCCATGCTCAGGCCGTGGCCCAACGCGGGACCCTCCAGGCCCAGTGGGCACAAAAGCAAGCTCAACAGCGTGAACGAGGCCCTTCAGGGCCACCAGCAGAGTGGGTTGCCGCAATGGAGCGAAACAAGGCCGCACGAGCGGCATTCGAGGCTGCAAAGACTGAGCGCCAGCAGCAGGTGGCTCAGCTTCAGGCCCAGCAGCGGGTTCTTGCCCAACAACGAGTGTCACAGCCGGGACCGCCTATTCAGACGAGCAGTCCGCCGCTCGGCGTGGATCAAGGCTCTTGGGACCCTATGGCCTGGCTCACCACGTGGTTGAACCAGCAGATGCCTCCTCAAGGGCCTACGGAGCCCGTAGAAGCCACCCAAACCCCATCCGAGGGTGAAGGTACCACCGTGCTCCCTCCACGGCCTCTTGAGCCTTCTCAGGGCCCTTGGCAGGGGTTCTCGCAAGTCATGCAACCAGGCTACTTTAGCCGACGACAGGCTCCATACTTCACAAGGTCGCGAAACCAAAGGACATAACGACGATGCCGTGGGAAGACCCGAACTGGGGAGATTGGGGAGGAAGCTGGGACTGGGAGGGCATGGCGGACTGGCAGCCACAACCGTGGTGGAGCCAGCAGCCGCTCGGGCCCTACGATTACCCAGAGTCGCTTGAGTATCAATCCTTCGACCCCGCCGCGCTACAAGCGCAAGACTTTAATCTTCCCATCTATGACCCAAGAGCTGAACAGCAGAGCGCGTGGGATTGGGGTGGTGGGATGCCTTCGTTCTACGACCCGGGACAAGAGATGCAAGGTGGGTGGGATTGGGGGGCACTCTTTCCTCAAGCTCCCGAAGCCCCCGTTGACATGTTTCCGGGTGGGGCCGGACTTACAGTTCCGTTTGATCCCACGCAGGGATGGCAGCCGGGCCCAAATGTGGCTAACGTGGGCGGGGGGCGGTTGTCTCCCATGCAAGAGTTGGCCGCGTTATTGAAAGGACGCGAGCAGCCGGGGTGGGGATCGCCCTCGACCATCGCAAGTCTGGGGCAGCTGGGCTTGGGCGCGGCAAGTGGGCTGGCTGGCTTCCTCTCGAAGGGCCCTCAACCGCGCAAGCCAACGCCTGAAGAGCTCGCGTTGCTCAACGCTCAAATCGAGCAGATCCAAGCCCAGACCGAGCGCACGCGGAATCCCATCTTCCCGCCCAGCGGCGGAGGAGGAGGTGGAGGCGGACCTCGCGGGCTGACTCCACAAGAACTGGCACAGATCGAAGCACAGACCCGGCTCATTGACACACAGCGGGGCGACATTGGCGCGCGAACCGAGCTGGAGCGGACACGGCTTGAGCAGAGTCGCCCGGGTGGAGCCGCTAACGTTGGAGCCTTCAAGCAAGCGGCAGGACTTGCGGGACAGGACCAGCGGTTTAGTACGCTCTACGACTCTATTATCAAGGAGTCGCAGGGGCTTCCCCGTGCTGATCCCCAAGCTATTTCCCAACGCGCCCAGGAGTTAGTTGCGGAACAAGCGGCCAACGTCGAAGCGCGATACAAGCAGGCCGAAGCTCAGATCCTTGAGCGCGCAAACCGGTTGGGTGAGAATCCGGCTGGTCAGTTGGCTCAACTTCAAGAGCAGAAACAACGGGAGCTGAGCGGGCTCCTCGTAAACGCGCGGACGCAAGCCACGGCTGAGGCCAAGACCCAGATGGCTACGATGTTAGAGCGGATCACCCCGAGCATGAAATTACTCGAAGCCACGAACCCTGCCGCCTTTGCTGACGTGCTCGCGCGGATCTTTGGGACCCCCGCGCCGCCGTCTCCACCGGGTGCCGGGGCTGGATCGCTCTCAGCCCTGTTGGGGGGCTAACCCATGCCGACACGTCGCGCACCCGACTTCATACCTTCGTTCGAGGACCGTCTGGCCGAGTTCCTTGCTACGTTGGGACAGTCCCTTGGAACCTATGGGGAGTCTCAGCGGAAGCAAGAACAGCAAGGGTTTGAGCGAGAGAACACGCTGCTCCAGCGCTTGCTTGGGATACAGCAGTTTGAGGCGCAGGGGGAAGAGCGTGCGTTGCGGCACAAGGAGTTTGGGCTCAAGCAGGCTGAATCTCAGCGGGCGGCGCAGGAGCGAGAGCGCGTGGCTCGGGCCGCATTGGCTGAGAAGCAACGAGAGGCTCAGTTCATTAAAGCGCTTGAGCCCTCCATGGTGACGCAGCAGGGAGAGCAAGAGCCGAGTGAGTTTGGGGGGCCTGGAGTGGGGGAAGGCGGAACCACACGCGTGCCCTTCCTCCAAGCGTTGGGGCGCAGGCCTTCGATTCGTGAGGCTATGAGTGCCTCTGGATATCTTCCCAAAGACGCGCTTAATGAGATGGTGAAGGGAGAGCTTGAGCTTCGAAAGCCTCTTCAGGGAGGCCCCGGTACAGAATTCATTGATCCCACGACACGTCAGCCTTTTTACAAGGTCTCCCCCGAACCAAAAGAACCTCCCGCTCCCACAGCAGCGCGAGACTTCCATGCTATAGCTCGTAAGCAGCTTGGGACGAATGCCTCGCCTGAAGATATTTCTGAACGGGCCCGCATGCTTTCTGAGGCCGCTGAAACCCGAGTTGCGGCCACCTCAGCAGCCGCCGTGGAACGGGCTCGACTTGACGTGCCCAACCCCATGGACGCGGACATGCGGAAGCAATGGATGGGGATTACTGATTCCGTGGGACGTCTCGATACCATGACTGAGCTTCTTGGAAGCGGTAAGGTAAATCTTAAGAAAATAGCGGGTGGGATCGCGCCGTGGGTCAACGAAATCGTCCAGACCGGAAGAGTTGGACTCCCCTTGATTGGGGAATTCCCTGTGCCCGAAGCCTTACTTCCTTCTCTCACTCGCGAAGAATATCAGTTCCTTTCTTCATTGCACGATTATGCAGACCTCGTACTGCGTCAACGGTCAGGAGCACAGATCAACGAGCAAGAGTTTAAGCGGATGCTCACATTCTTGGCTCATCCCGGTGTTCGCGCCGAAGTCATCATTGAACGCTTGGCGTTACAGGACCAACGACTTGAGCAGAGTATGAAGACCGTTGAGCACCTCCTTACGTCACAGCGTTCCATCGTTCCTCCAAGAATGCCACGAAGTACACCGAAATCCCCGAAATCTCAATCCCAAGCCATTCCTCCCGGCTTGCACAGGTAGTCAACGATGCCACGTGGACCTGGTGAAATTGCCTACCTCTCCCCCGATGGGGAGACGTACTTTGGCCTTCCTGGCGTGACGTTGCCAGAGGATTGGCGTGTGGTAGAGGAACGGACCCCGCCACGCGAAACACCGCAGAAAGGGTTCCTCTCGCCCAATCTCTCTGAGGCGTTTCCAGAATACTGGGGCGACCGCCAAGACCAAGACCCTACTCGTGGTCTCGGCCCAATCCTCGGTGCTCTTCTTGGAATAAAGGGCGGTGTTGCAGGCTCGACCCTTGGAGCGGGTGCTGGCTCATACCTCGAAGACCTGATTCGCGGGGAAGACCCGTCGCTAGGACGTGCGGGGCTCAATGCCGCACTCGCAGGAGCTCCGGGCGTAGTAATCAGAGGGGCCAATCTCGCGTCACGACTTCGCCCCTCGTGGACGGGTCGAGTGAAGGATGCCACGAAGATGGGACAAACGATTGCCGAAACTTCGCCCGTACTAGGGCCCATTCCGCCCGGACCCGAGGGCTTAGCCGAGGCCGCACGGCAGGGAAGACCCAGGTTGAGCGCAACCGTGGGCGCTGAGCGGGCTGGCATGGCCCAAGAACTGCCTGTCAACGCGACCGCCCCTCTTCGCCCCGGGGGCGCGCATCCCCGCGAACGATTTGAAGCATACCTCGCGGAACTCGCTGAAGCTGGGCGGAAGGGATACAACGTCAAAGGCATAGGGCGAGATGCCCCGTCCGGAGCGGTAGCTCGGCGGGAACGCAGCGAAATCACCCGGGACATTCTTAAGCTGCTCGAAGCCGAAAACCCGGGTCTTGCGGCGCAGTTTCGTGCGTCTCAAGGAGCGCACGCCCAGGACTCAGAGATTCTCCGAGCGCTTCAATCTCCGAAAGTTCTGGGAGTTCGAGGGTTCCACCAAGGAAAGATGCAAGAGGTGGTCAACCAGCGGCTCAAGCAAGGGGGGAAGTACGATCCCGCCGTGTTGAAGACATTGTTCCGTGGGGGAACGCCTCCCAAAGGCGACATTGATCTTACGCTTCCATTATGGGGACGGGCGGGAGGGGCGGGCATGAGTCTTCCGTTATTCCTCACAAAGAAAGCCGGGCCAGGCGCTCAGATTCCCAACGATCCGTTGCTTGCGTTGATTCTTCCGTGGCTCCGTTCTCGGGCGGAGGCGGCAGAATGACCCTTGTGCGGTGGATCTGGCTCGTGTGGGTCCTCGTAGGGCTGGGCGTCGAAGGCTTTGCGATCTGGACCCGAACCCCCGGAGACACGCTCTCCGAAACGATCTGGGCCCTCAACGTGCGCTATCCCCTGGTGGCGTTTGGGGTGGGACTCCTAGCCGGCCACTGGTTCTGGCAACGGGCCGCGCCGTAACGTGTTACGAATAAAGGCTGATGTTCAGTTGGGCTTCGTCCCCGAAATCTGGGGAGCACTGTTTGTGGCAGAAAGCGTGTTTCACGACGTCGCGGGAACTGAAGTCGTGGTTACGAGCGGGCGAGAGGGCACGCATATTCCGGCATCCTTCCACCCGTCCGGTCGTGCTGTAGACTTACGACTCAAACATGTTGAGCGCGACCGCTGGGGCGTCATTCACCAAGCCATCCGCGCCCGGCTGCCTCAATACATCGTCCTCTTAGAAGTTACCCCGCCCGCCGAACTGTTGAACCGTGCCCAATGGTCTCCGCATCTTCACATACACTACGCAGGAGACGTGGTCTAATTCCATGTTCACGGTTCACCAGTTCGGCACCGGAGGATTATCCCACTCCGGGCACCTTGGTGGTCACCTCGGATGAGCAATCGGGGCCGAACACAATCGTGATCCCTCCAGTACTCACACTTGATCCACGATCGGCACGGATCAGAGTGGGATTTCCTTGGATCACGACGATCAACGAGCACGGGCCTTGTCCAATCGTCACAGGACCATCGCCTCCCACGCTGGGCGTAGTTGGCGCCGAGGATTGTGGTTCGGCATTGTCTCCACGGCTATTACATCCGGCGACTAGCAGCAACGGAAGGATCAGAAACGCGATTATCCTTGCAAACGTCATTTGTTTCCTCCGGGTGGTTGGGTAAAGGTTTTGTCCGTCACCACAGTAGTTACTAGTTCGGCACAACCAAAACGCGTTGGCCGAGCCCGCCACTATCAGGAACACCGATACGCACCGGCAAGGCTCGATCCTCGGCGATCAACACTGGGCCGTCGTCACAGAACCGCCAGAGCTCTCGGATGTGTACCTCCGGCCACGCGGAATCCATGCTCAGGGACAGGCATCCCGTTTGGGTGAGGGAAGTCGGGATACTGCGGAGACGAAAGTTCAGGTCGCAATCGCCCTGGTGATTCGCCCATAGCGGGAGAGATCCGGCACACCAATACTTCCCTTGGATCGCCAGGAACGCGCCCCCGTGCCATCCACCCGGATCGGCGTACCGTCCGCCTCCGATAACCACCGTGCCTGGAATGCGATCCGCTCCTCCCCGTCCATCGGTGCTGAACCCAAGGAGCGTATCATCGGGATCGACGTCACCCAGCATGACCCAGGCATCCCGACCCGCCAGCACGGTG
>ERZ1292644.1588-Hain-H14-01um-R2-1588-length-11526-cov-9_pt1 | contig 11526 bp, 18 predicted proteins | sample MGYA00564402_ERZ1292644 | MGnify/ENA primary metagenome ERZ1292644 (study PRJEB36523, sample SAMEA6512644) | groundwater metagenome | collected 2019-01-09 | study: AquaDiva: Metagenomics assemblies of 32 groundwater samples | reverse complement strand
CCATCTTTGCTACGTCTAGCCTTATGGACAGGTCGTGTGGCGCCTCTGGGTTGTCATCGTTCTATGGCGTCGGCGTGTTAGGCCGGGATGCCCTCCAGTTCAAGCAAATCAAGCTCCAGCAGGATCGCGCGCTGACGATCGGTGTCGTCGGCTTTGTTTTCGGGGGCAAACTGCGCTACCTCTCCAGGCATCGGAATGCCTGCTTCGTCGTACCAGGCTTTCACCGCTTGCACATCGAATAGACGAGGTTCTGCGGCGCTGACGGTTAGACTCCCCGCGACTATGGGCCACCGCTTCACCTCATGCGTGTTGTTCGGGCGCGGCTCTCTGATGACAAGATGTGGCGCGCTATCGGTGCTAATCTTGATCAGCCCGCGCGCCACCAACTCCTTGATCGCACCCCGGTAGCGATGCGCCTTGTTCAACTGCCCGTGTAGCCACACGGCGATCGGATCGGCGGTCGCCTTCGTCCAGACGCCAATCACGGGGTTCTCGTGAAGATGCGCAAACGCCTCGCGCATCGCCTTTACCTCATCGTTCGACGCGCCGCTACGGCGCATTTCAATCAAGATATCATCCTCATTCAGCGCGTGATGCCACAGCATCGGGCGCCGATCCCAGTGGTCAAGCCAAAAATCGGTAGACTTCGTGAAGAAGTCGCGCTCGCGTGAAAGGTCGTGACTATCGGGCGAACCGTTCAGCCAAACAGCCGGCCCGAATACTTCATCATCACCGATCATTTTGACGGCATAACCCGCGTCATCCTTCGTCGCCCCGCGCCAGAACGGCGGGATCGCATCCTCGAAACCCTTCCTTTTCGCGATGGCGATGATGCGCTTCTTCACCGCGTCGGGGTCGTCGGTCTTGCCGATCAGTTTGGCAGCGTCCTTCACGTCCTTGGCCGTCATGATGGGATAGGTCCGATCAGGGCCAGCGAAGTCTTCGTCTTTGAGGTCGTCGCGCTTCTTGCCGCCGAAAATGCGCTGCGCCTTAATTTCCGCGCCGTCCGCCGTCACGTACACCTGTCGCGCCTCTTTCCAGCCCCCGCGATCGGCGAAGATAACCCGATCGTCGCCGCGCTGGTAGGGCACAAACCACAGCGTGCCGCGCTCGCTGATGATAATGGCATTGTCATAGACCGCCTGGGGCCATGAGCCACCAGGGGCGCCGTCCTTGCCGGGGTTGGCCTGCGACCACGCATCGCGCACCAGTTGCGCGGCCTGGTCATAGTTGATGGCCTTCGTCTCGCCCGCAATCGCGATCGCGTCGATTTCCGAGCGGATGAAGTCCGTGAGGGTCCGCATCCCGGTACAGAGCTGCGCGATCGTGCCCTTCTCATCCTTCTCATGCCCCTCCGATAACTCACTCTGCATCAGCATCGCCATGGCCTGAAGAGCGTTACACGCCCCCGCAATGTCCTGACACTCGTGCTGCGCATAGGACGCGGGATCGTCGTACATCGCCTTCAGCGCCTCGTCGCTCGGCTCCTCTACGGGAGCGCCATCGGGGTCATCCGCGCCAAGCTCAATGGCGAGATCGAGGATGTCTGAAGCCGCCTCAGCGATCTCTTGGATGAGTTGTGCGTCGGCAGCGCTGTTACGCGCACCGGCCTTGGTGGCAGCACCCGTGAGCACGTCATCGCCAAGCTCGGCAAGCTCATCGCCGATGGCGTTCAGGTCTTCGAGGATGGGGGTGTAGGACATGGAGTGCTCCTATGACGTAGGCTTGCGTGCCTCGCGGCGACGCCCCAGCCGGGTTTTCAGGTGATCAGGCTCCGGGGTGTGCGCCTCCACAGCACCGGCGAACGGGAACATCATCCGCTCATCGCCCCAGGCGAGCGTGATCGCGTCGAACGCGATCGGAATATCCTCCAGCCGGATATCCGGCGTGGACGCGTCAGCAGCGACATAGGCAAGCGTGATGTGCGGTGTAAAGCCGTGATTGCCGGCGGCATACACCCCGGCGCGCGACAGGCAGGCAATCAGGGACTGCCGCGCTTCCGACAGCCCCGGCACATCCGGCGCGGCATAGACCGCGTTGGTGTCATCCTGTTCCCTATTAAAGAAGCGCCCCAGGCCATTGATGACACCCGCAAGGGGTGCGCACCCTGATGCCCAGTCCCGCAGGCACGCAATCAGGCGCTCTTTGCGCGGCGCGAGCTGGATATCCGTGGCATCCCCCAAATAGGCCAGTGTGATGTGAAGGCCGTCGGAAGGCTCCGTGACACCAGGCAAGCCGGCAAGCACCGGGCTTGGCACCATCAGCGCCACCATGACGCCGGTGTGGGCTTGCTCTTGTGCCTTTGTTGCGACCGTCCCGCGCCCGCGCGCCGGGTCGCGCCGGGTGATACGCGCCACTTCGGCGGCAACGTCGGCCTGCACCTTCTTCTTCTGGTCAACGTCGCGATCGACCTTCTCTACCGCGTCCTTATCGGCCTTGGCCTTCTCGCGACGTACCCGCGCCCTGGCCTTCCGGGCTGCCCTGCGATAGCCCCGCACATCGCCTTTTTCCAGCGCATTGAGGGCATCCACCCCCTCTGCCGTCGCAGCCCCGTCGGCATCGATCATGCCGGCTGCTGCGAGTGCCTCATGCGCGGCACCGCCCTCATCGCTCGCCTGCTGTAGCGCCGCCACGGCGTCGTCATCCAGCCCTACGTTTGCAGCGGCTTCGCTGGTGAGTTCATCGTCAGAGGGGTTTTCTGCCTCAAGATCGGCCTGCTCTTGCTCTTTTTCTTTGCGCGTGGTTGCGGCGTCCCCGGCGCGGCTGATCGCATCCACCGTCGCACCGTAGTCGCCCTTCTCGGCCGCCCGGACGGCGGCGCGGCCCTGCGTGGTCAGACGTGGCGTGCCGTCCTTTGCGCGCTCGGCGAGCCCCATCTCGGTAAGCTGATCGACCGTGGCCGCATCCACCGGATCGCCGCTTGCCAGCCCGGCCATCCCCTCTAGGCCCTTTTCGGTCACGCCCGCGTCATTAGCCATCATCTTTTCAGCGACGGCGGCGCGGTTCGACTCCTTCTTGGCTTGGGTAGCAGCCTCTTTGTCGGCGGACACGGCGGCTTCCTTATCGCCCCCCAGCGCGGGCTTCTTCTTGCCCCGTCCGCCTCTGGCCTTCTCGCGCTCGGTCTTCTTCTGGTCCCGTTCAGCGGCTCTGGCGGCCTTGTCGCTCGCCTTGGAGATGGCGTCCAGGGCGGCTGTCTCGTCGCCGCTATCCGCAGCGCGAAGCAGCGCGTTCCCCGCCGCAGAGAGCCGCACACGCCCATCTGCGCCGCGCTCCGCAAAGCCACCCTTGACCAACTCATCATTCAGCCGCCCGCCCTGCTCGCCCCCGCGTAAGGCATCCAGCGCGGCGATGCCACGGCTAGACATGGCTGGGTTGTCGGCGTTGTCGAGGGCCGCGCCGACAGCCGCGACATTGGCCTGGCGCTCGGCTTCGGCCTGGGCAGCCAGTTGCTCCGGCGTGGGCTTGGGAGCCTTGCCCTTGGCTTTCGCCTTGCCCTTCCCTTTGCCCTTGCGCAGTTCCCGAATGGCTTCGATACGGGCGCGCAGCTGCCCCGCTGGCCCGGCCTGAAACTCACCGGACTGCGAGCGGTACAGATTGCCGGCTATTTGCTCGCCGCCACGCGCCCCAGCGCCCTTCCCCTTGGAGGGCTTGCCCGTGGACACGTCCGCCTCTGCCTTGATGGCGGCGCGGCGTGTGGCTATGCGGTTGTAGGCAGTATTGAGCATAGAAAAAGGCGACCTCTGTCAAACAGAGGCCGCCGAGACTGATCCCGATAGCTATGAAATTCTAGTGGGGCTGTGCTTCCGTTACACTATACTCGCTCGTAGCTTGCGCCTTAACTGCTCATAGGGGACTCGAACCCACACTTGCCCCGCACGATCAGTATACCATAATCCGTCAAGTGGCGCGCTCCTCTCGCATCACCACAACCTGATGCCGCTCGTTCGGCATGGCGATCTTGGGGTACAGCGCCTTCACATCGATCGTGACGACCCGCTCCTGAACCGGCCAGTACCTTGGGGCAAAGTCTTCACCAAACCATGGCCAATGCCCGCCGCCCGCATAGCTACACCAGCGGTACAGGGAGGCTTTGACAGCCTCTCGCCAATTCGCGGGATACTTGACCACGGCCCTATCCAGGTGCTGCGCGGCGATAAAGGCACGGACCTGGAAAACGATATCGCGGCTTAGGTGGCGCACCATCCATTCCATTTGAACAGGATTCACCAAATCCTCAGTCAAGTCCCTGCTGATCACCTGGTACAGGCCAAAACGTAGACGCTCCAGGGTGACGGTCTGGAACGGCACGGACTCATCGTTCATCCATGGGGGTTGCATGGGTCTTCCTCAATGCGGATATCCGCGCGCCTGCTTCGCCGCAAGCTCAGCCGCGCGTTCGTTCTCCCACCAGACACGGCGCTCGACCGCTGCCACCACAACGGCATGGGCCTGTGCTTGCTGCTCAGGCGTGACGGTCAAGAGCGCGGAGATATCGAGTGTCCGAAGACCGCTGATCCGGTTGCCCCAAAACAATACCGGCCCGGTCGTGTACTCAAACTCCCGGCCGGGCAACACGATATCAATGAGCGCAATGACGTAGCGTTCTTGGTATTCGGCGCTTCTGGGGTCATTCGTGAGCATCCGCCTTTTCCTTCTTCTTCGGTGTTAGCCCCAGCTTCTTCAGTAGCGCGGCGTCGTCCACCTCGCCGCGCTCAATGACCACGAGGAGATCGCCGAGCGTACGGACGCCAGGGTGGGCGAACGCGGGAAATACCTCTTCGATCGGGGTGGATGGGGGAAGGTCAAGCATTAGTGTCACCTCGCAGGGAGAGGATCTGTTGACCGATACGGTCGATCGCCTTCTCTAGGCTGACCAGCAACGGCGGTGTGCATGGTACGCTAATCCATTCCCATTCATCCGCCGGATCGTCGGCTGTCGGCATACGAAGCCGGATCGGCCCGGAAGGAAACATCACCGTCCAGACACGCCGCCGCTCAGGCTCGGGATCGGGAAAGGCCGCTTTCGCCTCCTCGAGCCCATCACACAACTGTCGGTACCACTCCTCCAGCAACAGGATCATTGCACGCTCATTCATCGGTTATGATGCCCCTCCTTCGCCATAACTTCGCCGCGCTCTACCTTGGTCGGGATCGATCACGGCAAAACTCCTATCGAATCGTTCTTGCAGCGTCGTCATCGGTTGTAGGCTCTTAGCGCGGTCCACACGCATCAGACACCTCATTAAGTGCTGTTTGGAGAATATCAAGCGCGGCGGGCTGATCAAGGTTGCGGGTGTCGATATCGCGCCAGCGCCACAACGCAACACGCGCCATCTCGAGCGGTACATCATCAATCCACGACAGTTGACATTCGATATCGAGTTGGCTCTTTGCGCACGCAATGGCACAGCGTGGACACCACACCCCACACTCGGCATACGTGCCCACAAGTGGCCCGGCTTGCATAATCGTCAGCGCGCGTTGGAGCACGTCGCACTCAGTTATTTTGGCTTGCTGGTCGCTCATCGTTCGTGGTGCTCCCGTCTCGGCACGCCATCGCGCCATGCCGGTTTTGTTTCCCCGCGTTCGGCCTTCGTCGGGATCGCGTGTGGCAATCCGTTGGCCTCCTCCAACGCCCGTAGCGTCATCAGGATGGCCTCACGTTGCTTCAGCACGGTAACGCGCTGTCGTTCGGCTAGTGCCGCCGCAACACGCTCGACCAACTGATCGAACTGTGATGCCGATAGTATACCAATGTCTTGCTGTATTGTCACGACCCGGCCCTCCCTCTCTACGGCCCTGCGTTCCCGATGATTTCGACAAGTACAGCAGTAGCGACAAGCGCAGCATCGGCAGCGCAGCTACGCGCCACCATCTCTGTAGTAGGCCATACCCCCGCAAAATATTTCGCCTGCTTGCCCTTTGTCCTGACAAGATCGCTGTACTGCTGCTTGCTCGTGAGCGTCAGCCCGTCCCCCGTCGCGGCCTGCGTCCAGTTATCCGGCCTGCCCAAAGCACCCGATCGGCGGTAGGGGACCACCAGCGCGCCCGAGCGCAGCGCCGCAAAGAAGTACTTGCGCGACTGCGCTGACACGAACGGCTGCTTGCGGCGCGACGCCGGCGGGTATTGGGCGAGCTTCGGTAGCACGGCCTCTTTCGCTACACGACGGGCGATCGTCTGCGGTAGGCCGGGGGCGCCCACCCGATCGAGTGCTGCCTGAGCGTCGGCGATGCCGGTGATGGTGACGGTTAGGGTGAGCATAAAACAAAACCTAGTTAAACATCGGTACGCACCCAGCCGGCGGCAGAGAGAAGGCGAAGGGCGCCCACCATCGCCAGGTAATAGTACACTCGACCTCAAACGACTGCGGCGGGTAGTAGACGGGCTCGGCGGCATCAATCCGAGGCGTAATCTCCCCCATCTCGATGCTGCGGACGCCGCGAATCTCTTCCCACTTTCCACCGCCCTGTCTTATGAACAGCTTTGCGTTTGTTATCTTCATACCACGCCCTCAATCGCCCCGACGACCCGCCCATCCTGATCGCGTAGCTCAATCCGACCTTCGGGCAGCGCCAGATCGAGCAGGACGGACATCCCGAACAGATAGCGCGGTGGTGTGTGGGTGTGCTCTACAGACCACAGATACCCACCCGATGCATCGCGCGCCAGCAGCAAAGCACGTTCGGCCTGAGCCCCCACACCCCATGTATCACCGACCTGCTGCTGCGTGTAGAGGCGACGGAGATCGAGGAATAGTTGATCGCTCATGCCGCCCTCCTGCGTTTGACTGGATGATCCCCCGCGAGCGGCGGGCACGCTGCGCAGTGGTTCTCCCGCCCGCCCATCTCACGCACCCACAGCCCCGTGCCGTCGCCATTGTCGCGTACATGACCACGGCAGTAGCATTGCGTCATACACTGTTGATTGCCCGGCATCAGGTGCGGTGGGATCTCCCAATCGCCCCAGCGCGTCTCTAGGAAGGTTTGCTTCGCTGCCCCCGCATACAACTGCATCCGCGCCGCGATAGCCGCCTCGCTCATCTCCGCTCGATCAAAACCCCGCAGGTAATCGAACTGCTTCTCAACAATACCGCGTATCTCTGCCCGCTCCGCTCTGGACAGCCGCGCCTGACTGAGTAGCGCACTATCAAGCTTCACACCTAGCCGCTCGGCTGTGCCGGCCAGCCACGCGGCGGTGTGCGCCCGCGCAATCACCTTCTCCATGTCGCGCAGCCACGTCGGGCTATCCGGTGGGATCGCCTCGATAGCGACGGACGCCAGGGCGGCCAGGCGTAGCGGGTCAGCGGGCATGGGTTAGCGACCTCGCCCAGTGCCGTCCAACTCCTTCTCTGCCGCGTCGTTCAGAAGTGCAGCGAGAAGCTCCTCGTGAAGGCTTTGTGCAAGATCATCGGCTGTCGTGGGTGGCAGGTTGTTGTCAATGAGTGATTGATAGTGTTTGCCGACCATCACGGCAATTTCTTCAAGCGTGTTGGGATAGGTAAACAGCATGACATCCTCCTTGTGGGCTTGTTGAGTAAGTCCAAGGCATTGTAGGATATGCTCGCGCCCGTCACGCAAAAGCGCAGCGCCGGGCTGGGCACCGGGTGTTTTGATTCCCTCCAACGCACCTAACGCAATGCTTTTGAGCGATTCAAACGAGCCGTCCATCACCCCTCCATCGCCTTCTTGGCCCAATCCAGCGCCGCGTCCCACTCCGCATCGATCAACTCCTCAGTAACGGTAGCGACGGCCTTTAACTCAAGTGGCGCATCAAAGTCTTCACTCATCTCTGCCGCGCCAGAATGTAGGTCGGGAGTGCGCGTCTCCCCGAACGCCTTCACCACATCCCCCGCGCTCTGAGCCCCCTCCAGCGCCGCCCGAATGCGCGCCTGCTCATCGGGGGGGATCGCTGCACTCTCGAAGCGCACAGCGGCGCTCTTGTGGGCCTTGACGGCTTTGATGGCCTTGCGCTTCCAAGCCGCAAGGTCGGAAACGAGCGCGTCGCGGAATGTCGCGCCAGCCTGAGCGCCAAGCGCTAGCCTATCCGCAACGGCCGCAACAACCTCGGGCGGCGCGTTTGGCAGGAGGTAGCCGCCAAGCGCATCGGCCTTGGTCTCTGCGATCTCTTCTTGCAGATCGAGCAACGCATCACGCGCCTGCTGTGCTAGTACGGGGTCGTCTAGCTCGGTCGTGGAATCGAGGTCATCGAAGAATTTATTGCGTTTGCGCCCCATCAGAACGGTAGCCCTTCTGCGCTCGCCTCACTCGCAAGCGTCTGATTGATGAGCGCCGTACGGAAGGATGGGATGCTGAGCAACGCACGCCAGCGATCCGTACCGCCCCCACTGCGCACCCCCCCGCGCGACTGCTCGATCAGGGTTGAAAGCGGACGGGGGGAGTTCATCGCATCAATCAACTGCGACGCCTCCCATTTGGTTAGCCTGCCCGCGCGGTTGGCGCTAATGATCTCATCCGCGAGCGCCCGTTGGGGAGTGTTCTCTTTGGTGTTCAGGCGGGCGCGATCGGCAAGCGAGCCAAGATAGCCCTTTTGTTTATCCGATGCCGCTTGATTCCATCCCGCCTGGGGCATTTTTACGCGCTCTAGCGCGCCCTCAAGCTCACGGTAGCGCGCGGGCTTGTTAATACCGCTGGTGGGGCTTGGCGCGGGCGTTGGCGCCGTAGCAGGCTTCACCCTCGCCGCTACTGGCACGCTTGTCGTCGGCGTCTGTTGCCGAAAGAATTGCTCGCGTCCCTGCTCTTGCTGCTGGCGGTTGGCCTGCTGGCGATCAAACCTCTCCCGTAGCGTCGCCTGCCGAGCCTGAAAATCCGCCCCAAAGAGCGGGTCTTGGCTCTGCCGCCCGCGCACCGTCGCCTGGGGCATCGCCACATCGCCTGCGACTGGTGTTCGGGCAACGCGGCGATCAACCTCTCCCTGGAGCCGGGCACGTTCTGCTTCTAGGCTTGTGCGGGTTTGCGCGCTCGTTTCGCCCTGGAGTTGTTTTTCGATGTTGGCTAGCCGTTGCTTTGCGGCATGCACAGCGCTGACATCGGCTGCCGCGTGCCGCGCCTCCACCAGGCTTGCTCCCGACGATCGCGCAGCACGGTACGCCGCACGCATCCCTGAGCGCCGTGCCGTGGCCCTGCCGTGCGTGCTCTGATCGTGTTTGCCATGCTTGACTGCATAGGACTTCAGCGACGCGGCCTCCTCAACCTCCGGCTCTTCTTCCTCCACAATCTCGCCCTCGATCGGCTCCTCCTCTGGCGGGGCGAGTGCGGCGGCCTCAGCCTCTTGCGCGGCGAGCGCGTCCTCGATCGCCTGGCCGGGGGCGCTGGTAGGCGTGGGAGCGCCCTTGTTCAGTTCCGCCAACAGCATCAGCCCGCGCACATCCCCGATCGGCTCGATACCGTTGCGCTTACGCAACTCGTCTACGGTTTCGATGGTGCTGAAAAACGTCATTTCTTTGAGCTTCAGTTCGCGGTCCTCTGGCCGAATGTCCTTGAAGGACGCGCGGAACTGCGCACCCCACCAACGCCGGATCGTCTGGGCGTTCATGTCCTCAGAGAGGCGTACCAACAGCGGCCACACCGCACCGGCGATCATCGTCTTGCGTGCCTGCTCGGCGTTGGCCCGATTGGCCGTCTCGCTCCAGTAGCCGTCAGGGAATCCGAGCGTGCGGCCGATGACCTTGCTGATAAGCTCGATCCCCTCCTTGAACTCGATCTCCTTTTGGCTGCGCCCCCACGCCTTATACTCCATATCGCCTGCACGCGCGACACCGACCCCTCTTTTCGTCCCCCCGAAGTAGTCGCGCACTTCCTGCCTGATGCGGATGAGATCGCCGTCTAGCGTATCGCGCGGGACACTGATCAATCCATCAGGGATGCCGTTGCTATCCTCAAAGAAGTTTCGGTTCCAGCGCTCCATGGCGAGGTCGCTTTCGATGCCGAGCATCGCCGCGACCAGGAAGCCTAGCCCGTCGCGCACGTCAAAGATATTGACGCTATGGGAGAATGTAATATATTCTGGGGGTATAAAGATCGCCGCGCTGGCCGGCGTCGCCTTGAAGGCGTACCCCCGGATGAAGTCCTTTTCGTCGGGAACGGGCGTAATCATAAAGGGCGGGATGGGCCAAATTTCCGTGATACGCCCCGTCCTGTCGGGCATCCAATAGAGATAGGCTTTGCTCGACAGCACATAGGACCATACCCAGAACGAGATCAGGAACGAGCGGCCCATGTGCGGGTTGGGACTCTCCCACAGCAACTCGGCCTCATGGTTCTCGATATCCTCTAGGCCGTCGGGCTTGCGCTCCTTGACGACCAACTCGGCCGCGCTCGCCTCGTTCGCGATGGCAGAGATATCGGAGAATACCCACGGGCTCTGCACCGCCAGCTTGGCGCGCTGCTCGTCTACGGTGTTGCTGTTGCCGCGCCGCTGAAGGGCATCCCAGCCCGGAAAGTTGAGGAAGCCGCCCCATTGCCCTTCCGTCGGCGGGTAGAACTGACCGGGCTGCACAGGCGCGGCCTTCCACGCCCGGTCAAACTGCGCTAGGGTACGCGCAACACGAGTTAAGAAGGTTTGCGGTTGTGCGGTGCCATACGGCATGTTAGGGTACCCCTCCCACCATCGGCAGCCACGTATGCCGCGCCACTACGAATGGCCCCTCCTGGTCTACGAAGAACGAATGGAGATAGCGCTGCACATACAGCCGATCGCCGGACCTGAGCAGACAGCGCCCTTCATAGGGCGGTCCCTCGGGCACATGGGTAATAACGTGCTGCTCGGCTGGCTCAATCGGCCTCACCACAGGGTAGGGGCACGCGCCATCGATATTAAACACGACAACGCTATCCGCCCCGGTCGTATTCTCCCAGGCGATTACCGCGACACCGCCGGGTGCCTCGATCAGGCGCGGCGCGGGCGTTGCCCCGAGGAGTACGGCACAGACAAGTATGATGAAGCTACCACGCATCCTTAAACCCCCGTATCATCGCCCCGATAAACCACAGGACCACCCGACACGCCGCGCCGACGATACGCCCCAGCCAGTAGCCCACGAACCAGAGCAGCCCCAGGACGGCGGCGCGGGCGACGGCAAGGGCTCGCCTCATCCGAACGCCCCGACGGCGCTGTTGCTGCGCCCGTGCTTAATGCCCCAATAGGCAAGCGTCACCGCATCACCACAATCTGGCGAACGACTCAGGCGCTCACTAATGTCTTCTTTGCTCTCAATGAGAACACCCCCTGCCGTTAGCTCCCAGCGCGGCGCTGCCAGGTCGGCCAGCAGTTCAGGATCGGGCGGCAGCGCTAACTCCTCCCCCGTTTCCGGGTCAAGCGCCTCTCGGAGCTTCCAGTAGGCAGCGGCGCGAACGTTCCTGAACTTCAGCCGACCCGACTTGTCCCGCATATCACGGATGATCTCGGCCTCAGCGAAGTTCACGCCCTGCACGCGCACCTGATTGGAGCGTAACATATCATAGGCCGATGCGCCCACCCCGATCACGTCAATGAACACCCCCATCAAC
>ERZ1292644.1587-Hain-H14-01um-R2-1587-length-11531-cov-3_pt1 | contig 11531 bp, 14 predicted proteins | sample MGYA00564402_ERZ1292644 | MGnify/ENA primary metagenome ERZ1292644 (study PRJEB36523, sample SAMEA6512644) | groundwater metagenome | collected 2019-01-09 | study: AquaDiva: Metagenomics assemblies of 32 groundwater samples | reverse complement strand
TAACGTAACAATCGACGTAACCGGTGACGCAGTGATCGCGGGTAGCGGCGCTTACTTGCGACCATTGCTGCGCCTCGAACCGGGCGAAACACACACGATCCAGCTCGCATTTCTGAAAATCGAAGATGTTACGAGCCAATTGGCCGCTGCCTCGTCTGCTTCCGCCGCCGCAACCAGCGCATCGTCGGCAGGCACGTCCGCGACCAACGCGGGGAATAGCGCGAACAGCGCAACCCAGTCCGCAAACACGGCTTCCACCAAGGCCAACGAAGCATCCAATAGCGCGACCTCGGCGGCCAATAGCGCGTCTAGCGCGTCGTCGTCCTCGACCGATGCCAGCAACAGCGCGACCGCCGCGAACTCGTCCGATGTTTCCGCGAAGCTCAGCGCGGCTTCTCAGATGCCATCGGATTTCCAGCAGGACGGCAAGTTCTGGCAGCAGGGTTTTGGCGGTCTACCGGCTGCACTAAACCCGATCACCGCCAATTCGACCTTCGCTTTCGTCAACAACAGCGATGTCGGTCGATCCATGCGCGTCACTGCAAATAGCCAGATTGACGTTGGCAATATCGGAATGATGCCGCTCCAAGCGGATCGCGTTTATCGCATCACCGCAAAGGTCCGTCAGCAGACCGGTTCTGTTTTTGCCCAGCTTCAGCTTTACCGCATTGGCGTGAATACGACCGGCAGCACGATGGGCAATGGCACAGTTCAGTCGACTTATACTTTTACCGCGCTGAACCAGTGGGTCGAACTGACCGGCACTGTTCCGGCATCCACGACCAACGCAATGATTGCGGCTGGCGCGTCCAGCATTCGCTGCTTGCTGCGCCTCTTGGCTGCGTCATCCACGGTCACGGTCGATTATGCATTCATCCGTATTGAGGATATCACCGAAAGCACGGGTGCGGCCGGATCAGCAAGCGCAGCAGCCAATAGCGCTTCTCAGGCATCCGCAAGTCAGTCCGCTGCTGGATCGTCCGCTTCATCGGCCCAGACCAGCGCAACCAACGCGGCGACATCAGCGGGTCAGGCATCGACCAGTGCAAACAATGCGTCGACATCGGCCAACAATGCCGCTGGCAGCGCCAACACTGCATCGACACAGGCGACGAACGCCAGCAACTCCGCAAATGCCGCATCTGGCAGCGCGACGAGCGCCAGCAACAGCGCATCAGCGGCTAGCACGTCGGCATCGAACGCGGGCAACAGCGCATCGACCTCAGCGGCGCAGGCTCTTTATGCTGGCAGCTATGCGACCGGCAATTTCGTCGCAAAGCCGACATTTGAAGACGGTAGCACGGGCATGTGGAATGGCTCGGTGTCCGGCACCAGTTATTCCAACGGCTCGATAGGCACGACCAAGGAACTGCGTAGTCAGGCGCGTGACGCCACCGAAGGTGCAGAGTTCATTCCGCTACCCCAGACCAATGATCGCGTTTTTCGCATTTCGGGTTATGCGCGCTGCGGCTCATCATCTGCATATCCGGTTAACGTCGGCATTCAGGGACAATTGGCCAACGGATCATATTCGTTCCCATATAGCCGTGCGGCTAATGCCGGTGTCACGACCTGGAGCTATTTCGAGTTTAATCTCGGCATTCCGGCAAACATCCTTCGCTTCAAGCCTTTCGTCCAATCTCAGAACGACGCCGGTCAAGCCGGGTCCGTGCATGATGCGCGTGTCGTCGGACTTCGCATTGAGGACATTACCGAAAGCAACAGCGCAGCCGGATCAGCGAGCGCAGCGGCGACCAGTGCGTCTAACGCCCAGACCAGCGCCACAAATGCAGGCAATTCAGCCTCGTCGGCTAGTGGCTCGGCCAACACGGCAGCGACACAAGCGAATAATGCCTCAAATAGCGCCAGCGCGGCTGCTGGTAGCGCATCGAGTGCCGCGACCCATTCGTCTAACGCTGGATCATCCGCAACATCGGCAAGCAATTCCGCAAACACGGCATCGACCAAAGCCAATGAAGCATCATCCAGTGCAAGCGCGGCATCTGGTTCGGCCGCGACGGCATCCAGCGCAGCATCGACGGCTACCACCCAAGCAAATCTGACTGCTCAGTATAGCACTGGCGGCGGCAATCTCCTGACCAACACGGAATTTGCGGTGGACACTTCCGGCTGGTGGACCGGCATCAACAGTCAGTCGAATGTCGTGTTTCCCATCAACGGCGGTGGCAACGACTGGCATCCGCAATATGTGAACGCGATAAGCATTTATCAGCAGAACAGCAGCAGTTCGGGAAGTTCCGACTGGATGCAGGACATCACGATCCAGCCAAGCAAATGGTACGATGTTTCGGTCCAAGTCGCAGCGCATCGCTGTCAGGTGCAAGTCTATCTTCAGTTCCAGAATGCGTCTGGCGGTGCAGTTTCAACTCCATCGTCTGGCGCCCTAACTCCGCTTAGCGGCGGCATTAGCATGGGCAACTGGACGCAGGTCGGCTTCAAGGGGCAAGCCCCTTCCGATGCTGTGAAGGCCCGTTTGTATCTTCGCAAATTCGGAACGCTCAGCAATCAATCTGATAGCTGGGCATGGTTCATGCGCCCGCAAGTGCGCGAGACATTCGCAAATGCTCCGACGCCTTGCAGCTACTCGCCCGGCAACGGCAGCGCAGTGGCGACCACTCAGCAGGCATCCATCAATAGCGCACAGACTGCAATCGCCACCGCAAACTCGTCCATCGCGAGCCTGAACAATAGCGTCTCGACGCTGAATTCCTCCGTGAGCGTCCAGCAGACCGCAATCAACAATCTGAACGGCAAAACCGCTGCCTATTGGCAGGTCAATGCCGTGTCGGGTGGTCGCGCACAGTTGACGGTCTTCGCTGATAGCAACGGCGGTGGAGGCGTCGATATTGTGGGCGATCTTCGCATTTCCGGTAACGCGATGATCGGTGGCACGATCAACCCGGAAGCGCTGGCTCTACAGCGTTTCGTGAAGCGTATTGGCCCTGTGACAGTGGCGGGCAATCCTGGTGCTACGATGTATTCCGGCAGCCTTGGTCAAACCACTGGCTACGGCAGCTACCTGCTGGAAGGCAATCTCTCGTTCACTTATCTGACCGGCAGACAGACGAGCACGCAGAGCGGAAAGCCATATTACATCGACTATCTCCAAGACGGCGGCCTGACTATCTACATCAAGAAGAATGGCGTTCTTCTCGCAAGTGCTTCGTGGACCGGCGCGGCTCAGAGCACCTACGCTTCGCGTTCGTTCTCTGCTGCGCTCACAACGAACTTCGACGGCCCTGACCCGGACACGTTCACCGGTGACGTGACTATCGAAGTTGTCCCGTTCAAGGGCAACACCGATACCGGAATGGTCAATCAGGGCGACTACTACACGCGTCAGATCAGCGGCAATTACTTGAACTTCTCGATCAACAATCTGCGGCTGAAATGGACGTTCATCTAATCCGATAATTACAAGAAAGAGAGGAATATCTATGAACCAATACGCAAATCCAAACCTAACACAGCGCCAGCAGGTTGAAGCCAGCCTTGAAGCAATCGAACTAAGGATGACCGCTGTCGATGAAATGATGGAAGACGCTACTGCGGCTACCGACACGGCACTCGACTATGTGACTGCTCAAGTAATTGCTCAGCATGTGAGCATTCTCAACGGCAGCAAAATCCAGCTTGAACAAGAGCGCCAGCGCCTAGCTAACATCATTGCAGTCTGGGACGCAGCCTAACTAAGTTGCCGGGGGGTTCATTCTCCCGGCACTACCATGAGTATCTGACGACCATTCCTCTAAATACGGAATACCATTTGGAGGTCGCCAGACTATGAAGATCAAACTCACTTCCGTTATCGACAAGGTAGCTACCGTTGTCGCCAAGAACAAGGTAGTCGCTGCTGCCGCCGTATCCCTCTTCGCTATCATGGGCGTTGTTTCTCAAGAAGACGCCAGCACATGGACTAACATCGTGACAGCGGTTGCTACCGTAGTCAGTCAGGTGCTGTAATGATCCATCATCTGGAAGATGCCCGAAACATCGGAGACATTCTGTCTGGCCTGCTGGCCGTTGGCACTCTAGCCCAACTCCTGCCTCAGATCGCTGCCGTGCTATCGATTGGCTGGACACTCATTCGCATTGCGGAATGGATCAGGTCAAAGATCAGGAAGCGACGTATCGATCCCCTCGATCTCTAATGGAAAAGCCCCGGAGTGCTTCCGGGGCTTCTTTGTATCAGTTTGACAGCTTCCATAGCTTGGCGGCTTGCAAGCCCTCCGTCTCGTTATCGTATGACTCTACCAACTCGATCAGCTTTGCCGCTCGAAGTATTACCATTACCGGGTCAGTGGGCTTGTCCCTTAGAAAAACATCAGCCCCAAGTTCGCCACATGCTTCAATCCATTGTTTGGAGGTCACGGGTTTAAACCCGTGATAAGCAATTATAGCATCAAAGTCCGCTTTCAGGGTTTCGAGAGTGACCTTGCTCATGCCGTACCTCCAAATGTCAGCTTGAACAGCATTGCTAGATTGCGTTCCGTTTCTATGTCTTCATTGAAGACCCATACTAGCACTGATGGACCGTCGATTTCCCTTGCATCGACGCAGCCCATCATTCCCTTAGCAGTCCCTATTTCACACTCGCTCCAAGCGAAATAGTCCCATATGTCTGCATTCTGCTCACTGAACCATTCATCATACTTTTTATAGGCAATGGTTCTCGCGACTGTATCGGCGCTCAAGCAAATGAACATCTGAGCATCAATCGCCTGCGTTTCAAGAAGTATAAACTAATCACAGTATGCTTCATAAGATAGGGCTGTCTTAACTTCGATTGTCATGGGAGTTTTCTCCTTCTCTTGTTGATTTAGCACTGTCACTTTCGACCGCCCCACGGTCTAGCGACATAGACCTCACCCCTTGCAGCGGCTTCCCTGACTTTGCGATTTTCCCTACTGTCATGCATCTTCTCGGCAGCACTACGCTTTACCACTGCAGGTTGCCCCCTTGGCTTCGGCTCAGGAATGTCGGACTGCATCTTAACGACCTTGCATCCGGGGAACTTCTGCTCAAGCCAACGAGCAGAGCCTTCGCTGACCACGCATACAGTAACATCGTTGGTCGAATTAGGAACGCGCAAGCTACTGCGCATCATCGCCTGATACTCATTCTGGTATTGAAGCGTGACCTTTAGTTCTGCATCGGACAAGCCAATTGACTTTAGGAAAGCTGCTGCACCGCTGCTATGATTAATGGCCTTGATTAGCGCGACCTTATGCTTGCTCTGATAGTTTCTGCGATTGATACCGACTGTGATTTGTGGAAGCATCACACCATCGCTGAACAGGAAAGCACCATGCTTGTGATTGGCCTGCCAGATATAATCCGTATCAAGTTCGGATTCGATAGCATCGACAACCGCGTCTAGAACCGTGCCTTTTGCATGGGCCTGAGCCGAATGATACTGCGACCAGTTGCCATCAATGAGATACTTGATCGTCAAACGAGGGCCGCTCGTATGCTGCTGATAGCGCAGATTTGAGCCGATGACCGGATGCTGCTTCCAGTCGATGTTGTATAGCTTCTCCCAGATTTTGAACAGTTCGGTATCGGAGAAGTTAGCGCCCATCATGGTCACGCTTGCGAAGCCCTGCACAAAATCCGGCTTCTGGAACGCATAGAATGAGATCGTCTTGCGCTTGCCCGTATTGGACACAAGGTCAGCATACTCGTCGGCATTGACGACCAGCAGCTTATCGGGATTTAGAACGTCATCGACCAGCGCCTTAAAGATCGCAAAGGCCGCGTCTTGCGTTTTGTTCTCGGCCAACGAGCGAAGTGCGCCAACGTCGGAAGCCATGACCTCAACGGACTGCCCGACTAGCGAACCACCAAGTTCCATGTGCGCCGTGATGAAGCCATGCGACTTAGCGATGTTCATGTCATGCGTGACAAATGCACCGGGAACCTCGTCCACGATGATATGCCAGTAGCGCCTATAGGTGTCGGGCAAACGGCCAAGCGCCTGTTGGCTGATAAGCAGGATTTCACCGATTTTCGGATCAGCATCCTTCATGTGGTCGAGAATGCGAGCAGTTACCGGATCGCGCTGATATGAGCCGCTTGGGGATACGATCTTCGTGACCTGAACGCCGCTATTGCGGGCCAGAATGTCGGCTTCCGTTTGGTCAATTAATTGGACGATAGGCTGCGCGATGACGACCTTTTGATTGCTCTGTGCAAGTTGGATTGCATGTGTGATCGCTGCATAGGTCTTGCCCGATCCAGCGGGCGCGCTCACGTTATAGAATTTGTGACTGGTCATTTCGTTACCTCAAAGAAAAAGCCCGACTGTGCGGGCTGGAATTGCACAGTCGGGCCAATTTCTTTGATCTGTAGAGCAAGGCCATCGCTGTCATAGACGACAGCGTTTCCAGCCCTGCGTCTACATTGTTATTTATCTAATTTCTGTTCTACAGCACTCAAACGGCCCCAGTCATTATTTTTCTGATGTTACGCGCTCACTTATGATAACTTGTTACAGTATCTTACTATAGTATTAGTGTAACATCTGACCAATTACTAAATTCAAACTGCGGATGTGCTTTCTGCGGATTGGCTTGGACGCGAAAGCGGACAAACAATCTGCGGGAAAGCATATCAGCAAGCGAACCGAATGGACGCGAACGCGGACAAGCGGCTTCGCTATCTACCTGACGGCTATCGGTTAAAAAGCCGTTGGCGGCATCTACGACCGTGCCTCCCGGCCCAGTCGTAGATAGCTAGCGAATACTGCTTCCCGTTCAGGGGCAAGCCCTTCACTCCCAGCAGCATCGCAGTTCGAGTTAAATGGAATTCCTGGGAAATGCGATATTCAGGCAATATCCTGTCAGGACGAAATAGGAATCAAATCCGGCGAAGCCTTCGCGGTTAAGTGAGCGCGTAACAGCCCATTTACCCGATTTTAACGCCTGTCAGATTAGGTCGATCAGGTCGGGGCAACCTGACTGCTCTTTGAAATAAGCCATATTGTTCCGATATTTGCGGGGTCATCAGTCTCTCACTCTGAGTGAGCGGCAATGTCTTGGAGGAAACTCCTTTGCAGCCCAGCGCAGCGGTTAGTCCCACGACCTGTGACCGTGTCTCAGGCCGACGAACTCAAGACCAATCTCAGGATTGGTTGCGGTTCACTATACGCTGAAGGTCGAGAGTTGCGGCAGTAATGTCGCTCATAGCTGCTCGTCCACTCTGCAAATAGGAGTGCTGTATGGTTAAGGAAATGGAAGTTCAGGAAATTAAGGCCGCCGTCGACAAGTTCAACGACGAGTTCAAGGCGGTACTAATTGCGGAACAGGCTAACGTGGCTAGGGCTATTGCAGCTCGCGATACGGAAGCGTATCGCTTTGCTGCTGGGCTTCTGACGCTGGCATTGTTGTTGAAACCGGCTGAGGTGTCGGCTCCGTTTGTTGATTTTCTCAACAAACGGGGTCAGCGGACAGCAAAGGACGGTGACAATCTCTATCTCCCGTTCGTGAAGGCTATCTGTGCCGTTAAGGTGGAAGATGGTCATGACGAAAAGTGGACGATGAACCCTAAGGAAAAGTCTTTCCTCAAGTATGCGAACATCGTTCGCCAGCTTGTGGAGGAACACAACAAAGGGAACATCAGCGGCAGCGTTGAGGACTTCATTGCGAATTACAAGTGGAAGGACCGCACTAAGTTGGGCGCTCTGGAAGCTCGTGACCGCGCAGAACGTCCGAATAAATCGCAGACTGAACGTGTCGAAAAGGCAGTCGAGAAAGGTCGCAAGGCTAATCCCGTTGCCATTGTTGACATGAAGTTGGGCTGCGATGACGGAGACGTCGTTAGTTTCTGGGGGGTTATGAAGGATGGCCAGCTTCAAGTTATGGATGCGAGCGTTGTTAATAGCAAAGCGGACGACCTCTACTACAAGCTGGGCAAATCTCTGCCTGCCTGACCATGAAGAGCAAAAAGCCCCCGGATTAACTTCCGGGGGCTTTTCTTATTTCTAAACTGGATTGAGCAGCCCAGTGTAACCTCATGTTACAGGTTATTTACGGGCATTCTCATGACGTTTCCGACTACGATACACATATTGCATCGGAACATCATACAGCGCGGCAACAAGGCTAGCTGGTCCGGTTGCGTTTGCTATCTCAAGCTCTTTGGGATGAACGAAGCGCTTGCGGCCTAGTGGTTTCGCGTCCCGCTTATGGCTTCGCCGTTTCGAGCGATCGACAACAGGTTTGATGCGCACCGGCTCTCCGACATTCTCGCCGCGCATGTGTTGCTCAACTTCGGACAATTTCAGGATAACGTGATTGGTGTAGGTCATGCCTCATTTTACGAGGCTTGACCCGGATAAGTCATTATTTCACGAACAGCGCGGCTTCGGCGGCACGACGCTTTGTCAGACCCGTCAGGACGCGACCACCGGCTTTGTCCCACCGAGCGAACTGTTGAGCAGTACCAGCATAATTGCCCGCATTGAGCATCTTCAACAGCGTGGATGAGCGCAGCGCACCAACGCCGACATTGAATGTGAAGCTGACCAACGCACCTAGCTGATTAGCACTGACCGGCACTTTTACGAGCGCACGGACCTGTGCCTCATATGCATCATATTCCTTGATGAGAGCCGCGTCGGCTTCTGCCTGCGTGATCTTCTGACCAAGCTGGACCTTCTTGCCGTTCCATGTGGTGAAGCCCCAGCCGATAGTCGGCACTTTTGCGGGGCAGAGATAAGCCGAGAGCCTACAACCCTCGAACTGTCGGATTAGGCCAAGGCCATTACGGGATGAGTTTTCCATCCCATAGTTAGCATGGGATGAAAATCCGTTTGAGCCGTTCAGTCCTCGTATTTGAAACGATAAGCGTCTGGCCTGTGTTCCTCACGAATTTGTTGGCGGACCGGCTCCTGTAACTCGCGAATTTCGGCTTCTATAGCAGCTATCCGTGCTTTCCACCGAATTAGACGCTCCTGATATCTCTTCTCGATTTTTCCTAGCTTTTTGACCTTCGCCTTCTCGCGGCCTGTGATAGCCTTTTTCCCTTTCGACTTTGGTAGAGGGATTGCACGATACTTGTTCCGATTATTCTCGCTCGGCGTTATCCAACGACAGTTTCCGGGTTCATAGTTCCCATCGTTGTCGATACGGTCTAGTTCAAGCCCATCTGGTCGCGGCCCCATATCTTCAAGGAAGTTCCAAAACGACTCCTTCCATCGATCACACATCGTAATACCGCGACCGCCATAGTGCTGCCAAGCAGGATGCTTCTCACTTGTGCAGCGATACCTTGCTCCATGCCAAGAGTTGTATTCTCTAATGTGGTCATGGACTTTACGTTTGGGCATTTTCTACCTCTGTTTTTATGTTCTAGTTTCTACATATTTACGCCCTTTTGGTGCTTAAAATCACTATTTTAGAGAAAAAAGATAAATACGAGTGCAAGAAATGCACGTCGAAGGAGAGAACGATGATCGACCCAACAATCACAATAAGTCTATTCAAGCTGCGCACTCAACGAGCGCTGGTCAAACTCAGCTATACCGCAAGCATCTACGGCACTGGTGGCTTTGAGAACATGGGCCACAACCTCGCGGAACTGGTCAAACATAGCCGCGAACATAAGGACGAATACTACTGGTCCTTTGCCCGCTATAAGCGCAATCACCTCAAAGCCGATATTCAGGAAATGACCGCGATCATGCTTGAATATCCCTACTCCTGTCGCAACGAACTGGATGCCGCTCTAGCTGAGCTTCCATACGTCCATTACGTCATTCATTCACAGGATGAGATCAACACGAAGCGACCGGAAGAACGCCTACTGGTCGCAATCCCGCTGGTCGAAGCAATCACCGACCCATCACGCTACACTCGCGTTGCTTCTATCCTAAGTGAGAAGATCGGCGTTGGAAGCCACAGCAAGGGTGACTTCTCCAGCACATTCCTATTTGCGCCGTTCACTCAGGTATGCAGCCAGCCGAAAGTCGTTCTGCACGATAACAACCGCACATTCCTGAATGCGGATCAGTTCTATGATGAGAACAAGGGAGTATGGGTCAACGCCCGACTTCTACAAGAAGGTGCAGCGCCTCAACCAAAGGCATTGAAGCTAGATCAATCTGGCCTATTTCTGGTTTGAGGAGAGCGCAAATGACCAAAGTGGAAAGCACTCCAATAGCACCGAAAGACGCTCAGGAAATGATGCGAGACGATATCACGGCTCTACTAAGTAGGGATATAAATTGTCCACTTGCTAGAGCGATTGAAGAAGCACTGGCCAGTTTGGAGCGCGCGATTCAAGCGCACAAGCCGGACTAATCGATTAAAGGGAGAACGAGAATGGCAGACAATGCTATCGATAAACTAATGGAAGAAATGCGCACTGCTAAGAAGCGCATTGGGGATGCCAAGTTGGAAATTACTGACCTTGATGAGAAGAGGTCACAGGCCAAAAGAGCGCATGACAGGGCTATTCAACAACTGGCCATACTTCAAGCTACGCTGGATAAACATATCTACGAGGAAATGCCCATCGTTCAGGCAAAAATGATCGCGCACGAGGAAATCGAAAACCAAGTCGGGATTACGACGACAAGTGCCGTATGGGCAACCCAAGCCCGCACGTCGGCTACAATTGCCGCGTCGAGTGCCACTAATGCCGCAACGAATGCCAGCCGATCCGCGCTACTGGCTCAGGCAGGCGACTGGATCGCAAGCAAGGCGTCCACTGCTTCTGGTGAATAACTGCGCTTAGACATGGTAAGAAAGCCCGTCAGTTTCCTGACGGGCTTTTCCATGTCTGGTTTAGGCTGACAGGCTCCCAGACTGGCAACAAACATGAACGGCAACACAGGAGAACAGCTATGCGTCGTCCGTTCATGACCACACTTTATGCGCTTAATGTGCTCAACTATCTCAGCACCGAACTCTATCTGCGCACTACAGGTCGTCACGCTTCGGCCTATGTCAAATCGTGCCATATGGATATCTCAGCCGACATTCGCGCGCTTCGCATATCCATGCGTCACACCGATCCCTACAACGCTCACTTGCGCAAACCGACCTACAATGTGTTCACGCTGCAAAATCTGCGCGACCATCTCCGCGCATTTCTGCCCCAATAAGCTAATCCGGCCCGATTGTTTCTCAGTCGGGCCTTTTCCATGCCTATGCGAATCCCTCGATGTTCCCTTCGTTTCACATGAATAATGACGCGCTGAAACCACTGGCTGCAAAGCTAGTGGATGAAAAACAAATCAAATAAGCAACTCTTCAAAAGTGAATACGAAGCATGGCGAGGCGCAAGGAACAGGACCACAAACTCAAAGCATAAACGCTGGTCTGATTACGGAGGTCGCGGTATTACAATGTGTGATCGCTGGCTCGATAGCTTCGATAATTTCATCGCTGATATGCAGCCGAAATCCGATCCAAGTCTTTCACTTGACCGTATCGACAACGATGGGAACTACGAACCCGGCAACTGTCGTTGGGCAACCTCCGCTGAACAATCAGTCAACAGGCGTG
>ERZ1292644.1585-Hain-H14-01um-R2-1585-length-11542-cov-5_pt1 | contig 11542 bp, 20 predicted proteins | sample MGYA00564402_ERZ1292644 | MGnify/ENA primary metagenome ERZ1292644 (study PRJEB36523, sample SAMEA6512644) | groundwater metagenome | collected 2019-01-09 | study: AquaDiva: Metagenomics assemblies of 32 groundwater samples | reverse complement strand
CTTCCGTCGCTCGATAAAACGACATACGTCGATGGCGGCAAGGCGCTGACCGTCCAGCCGGCGACGACGGTGAACGCCTGTGGAACGCTCAAGGCCGTCGTGTTTGCGCAAGGCTGCTCCGAGGGCTTCGGATACGAACCCGACCTAGTCACCGCCGCCGACAAGACGGCAAACATGGACGTCGCGCTATTCGCCACGGATTGTTACATCGCCACCAAGTCTGTAGCGGCCGCAGCCTCGGGCGCTCTTTCGTCTGGAATATCGTCAGGCTTCAAGGTCCGCGGCTTCGCCGTGAACTGCCAGCAGGACGTGGTGCTGAACCGCATGCACGGCGGTACTGTCGATATGACGGTCGTCACAACGAAGTCGGCAGCAGCGCGTCGCCTCGACTCCAATGGCGTGGCATGGAGAGCGTCAGACGCAACGGTCATCGCTTTAGGATGCACCTACGCGAAGAACGCGCAGATCAAGGTCACAGGCGACAAGGGCGCATGCGACACCAAAGTCAGCCTCGGCGGAGCTTCGGCAGGGTCCAGCGGCCTGGGAGGATCGACGCAGTATTGCGACATCTATCTCGATATCGCCGGCACTGGCGGCACGGCAGACCTTGCGGCCGTGGACTCGGGCGGGAACAGCTTGGCAGAAAGCAGGCTCGTCTGCACCCCGGTAACCGCCACCTCGATTCCGTCTGATTTCTACACGCTCGCAAAAATCAACTCGTTGTCGCTGATCGGCGACACCTGCGGATCATACACAGGGACCACGACCGGATTAAACCCGGAAGTGCCTTTCCCAGTCCTCTGGGCAAAACACGACCGCATGGTGACGCTCTACATTGGCGCCTATACCGGCACCAGCAACCAGACCTACTTCACCATCACCGGAGCGCCTGCGACCATCCGCCCATCGGCGGCGCGCGAAATGCTGGTGCGGGTGCAAGACAACACCGGAACCTATGCGGTCGGTGTCGCATCCATGGGCACGGACGGCGTAATAACGCTCTCGTCAACCGTTGGTGGTGGAACTTGGACTGCCGGCGGGACAAAGTCCATAGCAGCCCAGTCCGTCAGTTATATCCTGTAAAAAAGCGCTCCGTGATGACACCCAACCAGCAGGCGTTCCTGGACATGATCGCGCACTCCGAGATCGGGCCGGCGCTCTTGGCTGTATCGGATAACGGCTATAACGTCCTGGTCGGATCGACGCCGGCGCGCCCTCTGCTGTTCGACAGCTACGGCAAGCATCCCGGCATCCTCAACAAGGCCATGAACTCCACGGCGGCCGGACGGTATCAGCTCCTCTATCGCTACTGGCTCGCCTACACCAAGCAGCTCAAGCTCGCCGGCTTCGGCCATGAAGTGCAGGACGTGATCGCGCTCCAGCAGATCAAGGAATGCAGGGCGCTTGCCGCGATCGAGGCCGGAAACATTGAGCTTGCCATCAAACGCTGCGCGCACATCTGGGCGAGCCTGCCGGGGGCGGGATACGGGCAGCACGAAAACAGCATGGATGTTCTGGTGGCGGCATATCTAACCGCTGGAGGCGGCATCGCATAGGAAAGCATCTTAATAAGAAGGACGTGAACAATGAGTGAGCAAGATGATGGCCCTATTTGGGAGCAGCTTCGCAGGCTAGAGAACCAAATCCACGCAACGGAACTGACGATGACTAAAGAGATGACCAAGCTCAATGAACAGATCGGGCAATTGCTCAACCTGGCGCAGAACTATGTGACCAAGGAGCGATTCCAGACCGTTCAACTGCTGGTCTACGGGTTCGCTGCCATCATCCTCACCAGCGTAATCGGCGCACTCCTGGCTAAAGTGATGGTCAAGTGAGATTCGTTCACGCATCCGTGGTGGGGATATGTTTCATGATGGCGCTGCTTGCGTCCATCACGTCTTATTGGGTATTCGAGAAGCCAGAGGCGATTACATCTGTGGACTCGGATACAACGCTTGACGCTTTCGGGGCGCCCGCCAGAAAGTTTCGACCCGGCGACACGGTGTATGTCCATCGCAAACTCATATCCAGCCGGGCGATCACGCATAAGCGGGTGTGGCGAGTGGTAGGGCGCGAGGAGAATCAAGAGGTAGTGCTGCGCGAGTAATGGATTCGCGAACAGATCAAAGCCACGAACGGGCCGTAGAGCATCACCGTCCCCAAGAGAATGGCATCCGCTCCGGCAGCACCCACAAATGCCGGAGCGAGCCCACGTTGACCACAGAAGAATCAGGCGGGTAAATCTCTACGGCCTCCCGGTCGCCGTACCCAGCCTCCGACTTGAGAGCCTGCAGCTCATCCCACACGATACCGTCGAGCCACCGCATAGTGGCCGGATCCACATGCGTGCGATTGACGGAGAGCCGCACGATCCCGCCGGCCTCGGCAAACGCTTGAACAAGGAACTCGCGCGAGCGCCAAGCAGCGAACGGCGCCGTCATACCCGGAACCGCCGCCGGCAAGGTGATCGGCGCGAGCCGGACCGGCTGCTTGGCATTCTCCCGCTCCATGGCAAGGATCGCTTGGCGCCGCTCCTCCCGGCTTCGGCCAACCAACTGCGGAATCATACGAACCGGCGCCCGACCCTGACTGTGCGTGCAGGCGCACCAGGGTCGATCACCCGCAGGGAATTGGCGATCGCGCGGTAGCAAGCAGACGCTTGGCCGAAGTGACGCTCGGCCGCCCGCCAGGCGATATCCGCCGCCTCTGGGCTAAGCCTGAAGTGAAGGCGGGCGACATCGAAGTCCGCACGCAGCGCCTTGATCAAAGCAATCGAAGGCCTGCTCATGATGCCAGCTTCTGCTCGAGGCGCAGCATGATATCCGAAGGCACCAATGGCCGGAGGGCGCCCAGTATGCGCGCGCGCTCGTCCGCCCTGACCTTGGCCGGCCCGTAGACCTCGCCGGAGAACAGCGTCCCCGCCTCCTTGTCAGCCAGTTCGACCGACGCCCGGCGCAGTGTCCACCGGACCGCTGTCATGCGAGCCATTTCAAGATCGGCCGCGGCCTGGGTCAGCTTCCCGGCTTTCACCCAACGCGGATATACCCTGGCGCGCATACCGAGCTCGCGATCGACGCAAGCCACCTGCTCGGCGATGGTCACCGTGGGAATGGCCAGCCCAGCCGAGGATCCATCGCCGTCGCCGACGGCCGGGCTATGGCTTTGCATCGCCGTCGCCGGCATCCGGCGCCTCGTCCGACCGAACCGACACCTTGTGCTCCTGCCCCAAGATAGCGGCCAAGCGCCCGCTTTCCTCGGCAGTAGGGTAGACCGAGACCTTGAACGTGATCGCCACCGTGCCACCGTCTTTGCAGGCCAGGAGCAGCTTGTCGACGGTCGCCTCAAACACCAGGTCCTCCGACTTCTTGGCGCCGTGGATCGTGAACGCGGCCTTAGCCATCGAGCCATCCCACGCGAGGGCGGAAAGCTGCGAATACCGGAGCCGCGGCATGTGGCCGGCATCCTCGATCAACTCGCCCTGCGCATTGGACGGCTTATCGTACAGGGACCACTTCAAGGTCGGCGCCAAGTACGACAGGAAATCGTTCGGGACGTCGGCCTGCACCTTGATATCCTCGGCCAGGACCTTATCGTCGCCATGGCTTTCCTCGCGGATATTCAGGTGCGCGATTTTCGACTTGTGCTTCAACAGTTCAAACATCAGATTCCTCCTGCGTTGACTTCGATAAATGCTTCGATGAAATGCCGCGCCTGCTCGGCATTGATTGCATTGCCGTAACCGCGCAGTCGCACCAGGCGGGCGGGAGCCCCTGTAACCAGCGGGAAAGTGCCGGGTTCAGTTGGCCGCGCTTTTCCGTCGCGGCAGGCGATCCATTCGGCGTCGGACCAGAATCCGTTGACAGCGCCTGGAGTTGAAGATCCTGGCCGCCCTGGCGGTTTGGACCTTTCTGTTGGCCTTTCACGTTGTTGACCATCGGCGTGGCCCATGCGGCCATGTTCGACAGGTCGTGCGGAAACGAGTGGTTGTCCGCCATCGTGTTCCCGCGCTCCCGGTCGTCGTGGGTCTGCGGTGTCGGCCATCCGGCTACCAAATCCGCCACCTTGCGCGAGTAGTCGTTGTTCCCCGATTCGTTGTTCCCGTTCTGGGCTGGCGTTCCGGCCATCGGCGTCGGCCAACTCGCTAGCGCCGCCTGCTGCGATATGCCCACTTCGCACAATCGCCCCGTTTCCTTGTCGTATGCCCGTTGATCGCCCGACCACGGCGATCCGTCCTTGTTCACCAGCCTGTCGGGCGTGATTCCCGACTCCGAGTTTTGACTCCGCCACGAAGTACAGCCTTTGTCGAATGTGCGGCGCCCCGAAGCCCGCAGCGCAGGTATCGACCGCCCCGACGGCGTAACCCTCTGCTTCCATGTCAGTTGAAACATGGTCGAGCCAAGAGAGAGCGTCCTTGCTTGCAACCTGTTCGCCAAAGACAGCGACAGGGCGGCGCTCTCGGATGAGCCGGAACCATGCCGGCCATAGGTGGCGCTCATCTGCGAACTCATCGCCTTTGCCGGCGGTGCTGAAGGGCTGGCAGGGGCAAGAGCCCGTCCAAACAGGTCTGTCGTCGGCCCATCCCGCGTTGCGGAGGGCGTAGGACCAAACGCCGATGCCGGCGAAGAAATGGCACTGGGCGAACCCGGCAAGCTCGCCCGGCTGGACTTCGAGGATGGACCGCTCATCAACTTCCCCCTGCGCGATCAGGCCGCGCTTTATCAGTTCCCGCAGCCACGCCGCGGCCTTGGAATCGATCTCGTTGTAGTACGCGCTCACAACGGAATATCATCTGGCATGGTGGAGAACAGCCCGGTCGCATCGCGCTGGCGCTGAATCTTGGCGACCGAGGCCGCGGCGATCTCAGGCGCAGAAGCCGGACCTGACGCCGGGGCGCCGCCGAGCTCGGCAGGATCCAGATCACGCACAATCGCCGGATCTTGCCCAGGAGCAGGCCGGAGGGTATCCTTGCGCAGATCCTTGGCATCGACCAAGCGCTCGAGCAGCGGCACCACGGCGTCAGCCCCGGCATCGACCGAACACGCCCGTAGGGCCTTCTGAGCGTCCTGGAAGGCAATCTGCAGGTCCGGGATATTCGGAGCCCGCTCGATCGCCCGGATCCCCGCCTCGCACACCCCGAGGGCGCGCATCGCCGGCGATACCTCCGGGACCGCCTCGGCGACCTTAGCCGAATAGACCCAGTCCACCAGCTTCTCGCCCCACGCCGGCCCCATGCGGCCGTACCGCTCGCCGACCGTGAACAACTCCGTCCGGTCCTTGAGGCAGGTCACCTCGTTCGACGGCACCGCCAGGTCGAGCAGCGTCGTGAACTCGTACTCCGTGCCGTCGCGCTGCTTCGCCGCCATGCCGACCCGGGTAGGCGTCTTGCGGGTTTTGCCATCCTTCCCGACGCGATCCTCAAGGACCCAGGCGGTCTTGGAGCGCATGGTCACGATCAGGTGCGCCGGCGAGCGCAGCATCGCGTCCATGAAGGCGTTGTGCTCCTGCGATGGGCCATTCCACTTCGCAAAGTCGTTGTACTCCTTCGACGATGCAACCATATCGAGTACCCCGCCAGGGCCAAACCATTCGTGGGTGATCTGATCCGCGATAATGATCGGATACCCAACGCGCTCGAGGGCGTGCAGCGCCGCGACGAAACGGGCAGGAGAATACGGAGGTTCGAGCACCAGGGTGTCGAACGGGACCAGGTGCGAATACAGCTTCGCCGAATCGCGCTCGGTGTCGAGCAGGCCGATGTACACGCCGTCCAGATGAGTGGGCAGCTTTCCGCGCGCCTGCAGCGCGCCGACCATCCCCTTGGCGATGAGCAAGGACGTTGCCGTCTTGCCACCACCCGAGGGCGCCTGCAGCGCCAGCCTGAGCCGAGCTTGGGTGCGCTCTGCCCGAACAATTTTGAACTCATCCATGACGGCCGCCACCCTAGCCAGCCGCAGGGACCGACGGAACCGCAGCCAAGCGCTTACGCACCACGACAGGGTGCGCCGTCACCGTGCAGTTCTTGCCCCATTCCTTGGACTTTTTGACCACGATGCGGACCCCATGCGCCTTCAAGATGCGATTCAGGTCCACGACCTTCACGTCCTTCCACTCACCGTACCATGCCTTCACAGATCACCCCCTCGTAGAAAGGCCGGAATCCGCCCGGCCGCGGTCCAACAATGTCCTCGGCGCCTCTGCGCACCACAACCGAGCCTGCGCCTCGCGTAATTCAGATTCAGCCTGATCGAGCGCGACCTGGGCGGACCAGACACAATCCCTGATCCAATCCACCCGATCGGAAAGAGAATCACGCCGGCGCCGAAGATGCCACACCACTAGCCAGCGCCTCATACCGGAAACTCACGAATGCGCAAATCCTCTGGCCATTCGGACGGATCGGCGCCGGCGCGGTCTTTCAGCTCAACGGAAATGCGCTCATCCTCGTCACAATACCTCAGCGGCCATCCTCGGTAGAAGCTATGGCCTTTAGAACGGAATCCACATAGATCGCCGCTTTCCGGCATTGGGTATCGACCGAACTGTTTCACGAACACTGGCACGCCAGCAGACTTGCACTGCGCTACCGTGCTGCGCGCCCACTCCAGAGAGAACGGTCGCGCCTTCGGGCCGCTCTCGCCACCGATGATGACCCAATTAATGCCGGGCCAATTGATCGACTTCGCGCCCTTGAGTGCGTTGACCGTGAACTCCGTTTCACGAAATTGATTGCTGTAGTCACCAGAATTTGCGACACGCACTGGTGATTTGCCAAGCGAGATACGCGAGAAATCGACCGGCCCGAGCGCCGGCTCGTAACTGATCCCGTTCTTACACCGCAGCGCCAGCAGTTTCGGTATGTCGCGGTCGGCTTCCTCCTGGTTGCAGACCGTGATCAGGATGCGCACGTGGTCCGGAAAGCCTGAAGAAACCCACTGGGACGGCATCATGCTTCGCACATTCCCGATCCGCTTGGTGACGAGCAACCAGGACAAGTTAGCGGTCCGCTCGATCAGGGACCATAGGTCCCTGCGCCAGAACGGATCGACCTCGTTGTCGAACACGTCGGCGAGGCTCGCGCAGAACACGCGATGCACCCTACCGCTTTTCTCCGCTAGCTTGTTCCACGTCAACGGTTGCGCCCAATTCGATGCACTGGTGCGATGCCGCAGCGCGCCGGGGCCCCAATGCGTTGTGCCGCCCCAGCGCTTGCGGCTATCCTGTACCTCGGCATAGCAGTGGTCGCAACCAGGCCCGACCTTCGTGCAGCCGATCCATGGGTTGAATGTCGAGTCACACCATGCGATACCGGTTTTTTCAGCCATCACAGCACCAGCTTGCACTGAGCGCAGGTCTCGCCATCGTCGATGGTGAGCACGACCTGCTCGCACTTCGGGCAATAGGCGCGCTGATCAGACGCGGACTCCTGCAGCGCGTCATCGAGACCGGCGCGCGCGATGGTCAAGGCCAAGATCAGGCGCTTGTTGACTTCCAGAACGCGCGCCAACTCCTGTACAGCAAACTCACCGATGTCCGGGCTCATGCCTCCTCCCGACTTTCAGCGACTAACGGGCATTTCATGCGCTTGCAGTCCATCGCGTCGTCCCATTTCATCGGTCCACATTTCTCGCACCAGCTATACCCGCCGTCATACGACGATGCGAGGTGGTCGTGCCCGTTCGGGACATCGAGCCGCATATCGTGCTTATCCAGGTACTGATCGAAGATCCGAATGACGGCCGCGGCCTGCTTCGGTGTGAGCGCTTTCTCATCGAACGTCATGCCGGCGCTTTCCCGCCCGCGCATCACGTCGTAAAGCGATTCCATCCTGGCGACGTAGTAGTCTCGCGTCCATCGGTGTGGAGAAATCCTGAGAAGGGTGAGGCCGTGCCAGAATCTCTGGGCGTCCTCCGGGGTCAGCGGCTCTCCGTCCGCAACCGGTTTTTCGCCCCACTCCGAAAGTTGATCGTAGAAATGCATCACCACGCGGTTATGCTCCTCGACGGCTTTGCAAACAACCTCATCCGCGATCCCAGAGAAATCGCTTCCTTCCCAATAAACGGGATTCTCCTGATATCGTATGCGCTTCAATTTCAGCGTTCGCTCGACTTCTTCGATGTGATCCAGCATGCGCCGCAATGTTCCAAGCGGCACCATGATCGTGTTGGCCAATCCAGTGCTGAAATCAAAGAACACCGCGAAACTCATGACGTAACCTCCGATCGCGCAGCGCGCTTGAGAACATCGGCCAAAGGCGCACCGAGCTGCACAGACCAGCCGGCGCCGTGATTCTTGCCACCGCAAGAGCAGTCGCAGGTATGACCGCGCGCGCCTGTGCACCGCGCGTCGCAGGGCACACCCAGGCGCTCAGTGGCAATCAGAAAGGAGAATTCCATCTTGCGGCCGCAGCCCGGGCAAACCCCGAGCGGATCCCCACCGTAGACCGTGGGCAGAACACCGCCGCTGTGCTCGATCCAGACGCCGGCGGGAATGCGCTGCCCTCCATCATCGCGCCAATACGTGCGCCGAGCGAAGTTCGACACAGGCGCCTGAGTGTGCGGATACTCGACGCGCCGGCCGACCTTGCAGCGCTTGCAGTTGTAGATCATCGTGGCCATCACGCACCGACCACATCAGCAAGGTGATAAAGGTGCGAGCGCGGAAGCTGGTACTTGACCTCGTACCCAAGGAACATGATGCGCTTCACGACGTCGACGCTGAGGGTCTTCGTGCCGGCGATTCGCGCAAACGCTTTGGCCGCATCGCACACCGGATAGATCGTGTCCCGACCGTAGACGGAACGAACCTCGACGGTGATCTCTCTGTAGCGGCCAGCAGCTTTCTCACGCTCGATGAATTCCTCGGGCGAATTTACAGGCTCTAGTTTGGTGATGAACTTGTTGGTTGCTGATACGGTGGCCATGGTGTTCTCCAGGTTCATACGCCGCAGGGATTGCAGCGCCACAACTGCATTCGACCACAAAACAAAGCGGCTGTCAAGTGGGGTATTGCGCCCCACCGAACAGCCGCTGTTGTTCCGGCCGGCAGCTTACTGCGCTACGGCCTCTGAGGCGCGGATATAGTCGATCACCGCCTCCGACCAGCCATCGATCGTGACCCAGGGCCCGTAGCCGATCCCGTTCTTGAACCCGCCCACGTTGACGATGTAGCCGGTTCCTTGCGGGTGTGGCGGACGGTCGGCAGATTGTTCGTCCGTCACGACGATGATGCGGTCGCACTCCGGGAAAACCTCGTAGACCTTACGCACCGCCGAACCCAAAAACGTCGATACCGGGTTGATGACCTCGCGCACCGCCTGCACCATCGCAAAGCCACGACGAGACGGCACTTCGATCATACGATCCGAGAACGTGAACACGCGGACGCGCTCACAGGTTTCGCGCAGGATCATCGCCAAAGCCGCGGCGGCATCAAAGCGCGAAATCTCGGACTTTGCCGACACCGGCGCTTGCATCGAGCCGGAATGGTCGATTAATAGCGCGGTTTTTCCGCCCAGTTTCGGCACTTCAGCCAGGCAGCGGAACATCGCCGCCTCCAGCGCGTCCTCGAGCCGCGGGGCATACTTCGCCGCCGAAATGAACCGGAACGGAAGCACGCGCTCCGCCTTCATCGCGCCAAGCGCATCACGGATAGCATCCTCCGCCACTCCTGCCTCCAGCATACCGCGCAAGTTGCGCAACAGCGCCAGTGCGCCCAGCTTGCGCTCGGCCATCAGTCTGGTAAAGACCTCGCGCTTGTCGGCGCCGCCGGACAAAGAGGCCTCCCAGGTATCCGGCGTAACCAGCGTGTTCTCGGCCACACGCTTGAACAGCGCAGCCTGTTCCTCATTGGCCGGTTTCGCGTGAGACAGGAACAGCACGTCGCGGAGCTTGAATGCGCCGTCCTTGTTCCACTTCGCAAGTTGGTATTCGTTGAATTTCTTGAACGCGCGCGCGAGTCCGATTTTCAACTGCGCAGGCTCGCCCTTCCCGTCCTTGCGGTACAGGGCCAGCAACTCGCCCATTTCGTCCGGCCGTTGAATGACGCGCTCGATCAGATCGCCGACCTTGCGGCCCTTGTGAACGCGCAGCAGTTCGCGCACCAGGAACAGCGGCGCGTGGCGCAGCTTCATCTTCTCGCGCGCGTCGATGGCGATCTGAGCAGCATCCTCGAACGGCACGCCTTTCAGCAGTTCAGCCATGCGCGTCGACGCGTCAACGCCGGACTCGTAAAAGGTATCCTCGAACAACATGCACGCCATGACGGTACGGCGCAGTTGCTGGGTTGCGGACAGAACGGCAGTGGATGCCGCGCCCTCGTGGGTCTTTTCAGTGGTGGCGAACTTCAGATTGGTACGCATTGAACCCTCCAGGTTAAGGTTGATGCGCCTGGCGGCTGTCACGGCATTGGAGGAACAATCGCGCACCGAGAGGGTTACGCTGTTGCCAGCGATGGGGGTTCGAACCCCACTACAACCCACAACTTATCCGAAGTAACGGTGCGCTACGCCATCCACGAAATCATGGGGGAACAAACGACTACGAGGATTTATCTCCGAAGGATGAACTCGTAATCAACGCCACCCACAAAACCTTGCCGGAACAAGCGATCACGGAGATTTTCGCGCTCTAACCATCTGAGCTACAGCCTTGCGGCTGGAGGGAATCGAACCCCCGACCTCGTCATTACAAGTGAAGTAACCGTAATCTACGCCAAGCACGGACGAACTATAAACCCGCTCCAAAGTAAATGTCAAGCGCAATGTTGCTTTTTTCTAAAACCGGGTGTATGGTGCCCGACATGGACATCAACGAACAGATCGCAAAACTCAGAGAATCCAAGCGCCGGCGGCAGCAAGCGCTGACCATGCGCCGGAAGGGTAAACGCCTCCAAGAGATCGGCGACGCGCTCGGGGTGACTCGAGAGCGTGCCCGCCAGTTGGTAGCCAAAGCGCTGCAGGAAGAAACCGGATCGTGAGTATCGAGGCATTGAACTGGGCGCTGACCCAGATGCAGCTGAACGACATGCCCACCAGCACCAGGTTCGTCCTGATGATCCTTGCCAACCGGGCAGCGCCAGAAGGTGAATGCTGGCCCAGCCACCAGTACATCCAGGACCGCACCGGCCTATCCAACGAAACAGTCCGAACCGCCTGCAAGAACCTGCAGGAGGCCGGGCTGCTGACCATCACGCCGAGGATACTGGAAAGCGGCAGAAAAACGTCGAACCACTACCAATTGAACCTTGGAGAAGGGTACCCCCAACCATTAGGGGTACCCACCCCCAACCAGCAGGGGGAGGCACCCCCAACCATTGGGGGTAAGACTAAAGAAGTATACGAAGGGGGTTTAAGGGCCCCTATCTCAAAACCGGAAAAAGAAGGTCAAGGTCAAAACCGACCCGCAGGACCAGCATGCGCGAAGTGCGGCGGAACCACCCAAAGCGGAACCACCAGGATGCGGATCGGCGACGTCTGCAACGCTTGCCGAGAGGACTACATGGCCGGGAAGTGGAAGTTGGAGGCAGCGGCGTGAAGAAAAGG
>ERZ1292644.1584-Hain-H14-01um-R2-1584-length-11543-cov-4_pt1 | contig 11543 bp, 13 predicted proteins | sample MGYA00564402_ERZ1292644 | MGnify/ENA primary metagenome ERZ1292644 (study PRJEB36523, sample SAMEA6512644) | groundwater metagenome | collected 2019-01-09 | study: AquaDiva: Metagenomics assemblies of 32 groundwater samples | reverse complement strand
AACCATTGCAGGGGCCCCCGAAGCCGACCAAGTGGTTCCATGGGCAGAAATGGCACCTGGAGCCACATAATCAGGGTTAATAGATAGAAGTAGTCAAATTCTCGCCTAACTATGCAACTGAGCAAAGCCCAACAGCGCCGATGTCAAGAACTATGGTTTAACTGGGGGGATTTCCTTATAGAAATATCCGAGTTATTAGTGAAAGAACAGGGTGAAATGATGACGATTAAAGACACTGAATGGGATAATGCGAGGCAAACCGTAGAGTACATAGCGAAAAAACAAGCCCTTATAGAACTTAAAAATATCCTTTCTAATCGTTATGAGTAAAGTCATTCCCATCGGAGACCGAGTTTTAATCAAACAGCAGGTTGATGAGCCTGTCACCTCAACTTCTGGAATCATTATTCATCAGATAGAGGAAAAAAAGAAGAATCTAGGAGTGGTGGTCGGGGTTGGTAATGGAGATAAGATAGTAAAATATGGTATTAGCGAGGGGAATGTGGTGATATTTGAAGGTTGGGGAGGGGAAGCGATTGAGGAAGGCTTGATAGAAGAAAAAAATTATTTAATTATCAGTGTAGATAAAATAATCGCTAAATATGAGCGATAAACAAGAAAAAGAAATGCCGGTTTTAGATGATAGTGTTGTCGGGTTCAGGCTTCAACAGAAAGATGACACATCAAAAGACGTAGAAATTATCGCCAAGAAAGACCAGAACGGGGATTATCCAGTGGTAACATTCAATTTCATGGTAGGGGAAGAAGCACAGAGTTTTTCGCTAAGTAGAGACGAATTATCCGCTGTCGTGTTCTCCATTTCTCGTGAAGACCAGCAATCTAAATTACTTGATAGTCGTTTTAGAGAGTACAAAGAGGTTCCTGTCCGTCTCGTGGTAGAAGCAAAGAAGGATATACGAAAAGGCGAGATGGTAATCGTTTATCGAAAAGAGAAAGTACCTATAGAATTTGAATATAATCGCGAAAAAGTCAAAGATGTTTATTCATTTAACTAAAGTATATGGAAAGAGAAGAAATCAAAAAATTGCTTACTGAAAAAGGAATCAAGTTTGCCAAGAATCTCGGTACGCCGAAACTTTTAGTTTTGTTAGAGGGTGAAGAAGAACCAAAAGAAGAACAAGTTAAGGCTCCTTCTGAATTGATGTCTATTATCACAGATATTGCGACGAATCTTCAGCAGTTAAACTTAAAAGTGGCTGCTTTGGAAGATAAATCAGAAAAAGTATCTCCAACGGTTGTTCCATCTACTAATATTCCAATTCAATCTGCACCAGTAGAGGGAAAGAAAGAACAGGAGGTGGCACACGAGCCAGGCTTTTTTCAGCAAGTCCCTGCCGATATCCGAGCAACCGCAACAGCTATACTCGGTCCAGACTTTGACTATGAAGTTGTCTCTCTCACAGATCAGCCAGCCTTTAACTTTACAATTATCGTTCCTTCAAAATATTCTGAACTCAAAGGAAAAGAAATTGATCGTAGAAGTAGAGTCATCCAAAACAATTTGGGACTTAATGGCGTAAGAGACTGGAGTGAGAAAGTTAAGGGAAATATCATTAAGTTTCTAGGTGCTAATTTAACCACAACTACTTTGTAAGTTCTTTGTAGAAAAACGAGACGAAACAACATTGGCGGCTTATTGCAATGCGGCTAATGGGAGTTTCGATTCGTCTCGTTCTCCCATTTCTCGCATTGGAACAGTCCGTCACTAGGACTGTTTTAATTTAGGTTGATTCCTGTTTCACGTGAAACATGACCAATCGGATCGGAGAAGTCTTTAGACCAATCTCCTTAACGAAGTCTCTATGGGGAAGATAACTGCAAATCCATCTTTTACTACCGAAGATGGTGCTGGAAACAGCAATCAAATAGTAGACGTTAATCTTGATGAACTCAATGTAGAGGAACCAGCTGAGGAAGTGTCTGAAGCTGAAGAGCCAAAAGACGTTGAGCAATCGGAAGATGACGAGATACTCCCTGAAAAGCAGGAAATTCCTGCGGAAGTGCAAGCAGAAGTTCTAAAAATTGGCGATAGAGAATACAGCCAAGAAGAACTGCAGCAAATTGTTGAAAAAGGAACAAAAGTTACCGAATGGGAAAAGAAAATGCCAGGGTTCAATGTAGATACGTTCATGCCGGATTATACGCGGAAAAGCCAGCAATTAGCTGAGTTTCAGAAGCGAATGGCTCCGAAAAATGAACCGAAAGAATCACTTGAAGAACTTGGTATTGACCAAGAGCAGATAAAAACCTTTGAAAAGGTTGCTCGTCATCTCGGTTTTGTCCGTCAAACTGATCTTATAAAAGACTCAGTTGACGCACAGAAAGAAGCGTTTCTTGTACGGCATAATGAATATGCTCCTCAAGCTGTGGGAAGCGATGAAAGATGGACTCAGTTAATGGAAGAATTTTCTATCTATAACTGGGAAAAGAATCCTCATCGTGTTGAACAATTTTTAGAAGAAGCGCATGCCAAAATTTCAGGTAAATGGCAAGAATCTAATCGTGGGGAAAAAATGAAGCAAAATATTACTACAAAAAAAGTGCAAGCATCTATGGCTTCGCTTGGTGGTGGTAGTGCCAAGGCTTCAGCTCCAGCACCTATGAAAAATGACTCTGCTATAGCACAGAAGTATCGCAATCTTGGTTGGAGTGAAGAAGATATTAAAGAAATTTTAACATAACTTATTTATGGCATATCCAGCAGGATTCAGTCTCGTAGCAGATCCAGGAGACAGTCAAATTCTGGAGGTACCTGTTTCAAGTTTAACTTCCGTAGTCGGAGATTGCTTGGAATTGGTAGAAGGATCAACAACTTGGGCAAAGGTTACTTCGTCAAGTAACGCCCGCACACGTAAAGGTGTAGTTCAGGCTGCAACTACTTCAGCTAGTGTAGCTAAAGTTCTTTTGGTCACTCCATTTCAAATGTGGGTAGCTGAAACAGCAAATAGTAGTGCTGCAGCTGACGACGGGGATTTAATGGTTTTTACAGATGAAAATACAATTAACAATACAGGAACAACCGCAACAGGTGCGACTGCTGTCTTTCAGCAAGTTTTTCGCTCAGGCGCAGCTTCTGATAAACGTATTATTGGTTTCTTCTGTGGTTTATACGGAAACCCAACTGTTTAATCTGTTTAATCTCACTTTAAATTTATATTATGGCATTATTTACTCTTGGTGATGCTGTCGATTTGACAGACGTTGCCATCCAAAAGATCTTTCTGAAAATGACTGATCTTGAGAAAAAATCATACTACGACAAATACTACAATGTAGAAAAAGGCGTAGTAGATCGTTTATTGAAAGATTCATCTCTTTCTGGACTTGGTTCCGCTTCTCGTATTGTGGAGAATTCCATTATCGTTAGCGAAGCGCCAGTACAGGGTCAGGCTTACGCGTAGCCCTGTCTAAATTCTTTCTAATCAATGGCGAAGGTCCTTTTCAAAAAGGATAACGCTCAACAAGCAGGCATAAGCTGTGCAGTTGCAGAGACTAAGTGAAAGAACGGCGTAATTGCCGATGCAATAGTCCGACCACCAGCTATACACAAAACTGGTGAAGCTATCAGAAATGAATAGCTCGTTCCTTACAAAATTGTTAGGAACAGTAACAAATAAGTACGATAAGACCTATACCCAAGTCGAATATGGAAAATTACTTCCAGTCACAAAACAAATGTGGAAGTTTGGTATTAAAAAGAGAAATCTTGAACGTGTTGCCAGCGCATTGAAAGATGCTTGTCTCCGCGCTCGTGAAGAATACTGTAATGATCGTTTAGATCAATCCTACAACACATCATATACCAAAACAGAAGATGGTGGTTCATACTCTGTCACTGTGTCTGGTGGTGATGCTGTAGCGATGATTTCCAACGCACATACCCGTGAAGATGGTGGCGCTAACTGGAATAATCGTATTACAGACGGAACAACTGTTAATATGGATTTTGACTACGATGCAATTAAAGCAGCTCATCGTACTGCATCTTTGATTCTTGATCCAAAGGGAAAGAAAATGGATGTAAACTTGGACACGATCGTTGTTAGTCGTGGTACCGCTGTAGCCTTCAGGGCAAAAGAAATTCTTGGGGCAATCCGCGCCGGTGGAAAATCCTCAATTGCTGGCTCTGCAGATAATGACGCAAATGGCGTACCTGCATACAATGTTATTGAACTTCCATACACTGAAACAAACACATCATACTGGTGGATGTTTGATAGTTCAATGAAAGGTGATGAATATGGTTTACAGTATAAAGAATCTCAACCAATTTCTCTTGAAGGACCAAATGTTGTCTTCAAAACTGGTGAAATTCAATACAAAAGTACAATGCTGTTTGATATTGGATTTAACGACGCTCGCAACTGGGTCGGTTCAAAAAATACAAACGCAGCTTAACAACTCTTAATCTTAAAATTACGAATGGGGAAGGATGCTGTCTGGGATTCCAGTCAAAAGTACCTTCCCCAAGAGTTACAAAATTATGGCATATCTTAATGGTCGCCAATACACAGACTTTCGAGGTCTTAACCTTCAAGCTGGTAACGGTGTACTTCGGTTTACTGCGCCAGACGTAGTACCAACAACAACATCAGGAGAATTGCTCCTTTATGTGTCTGGTACTTCTTTGGTGTATGATAATGGTTCTTCAATTACAACAATCGGCGCTAGTGGTGGCGGTGGTACTCCAACATGGGAAACCATTTTTGCTGCTGACGCAACGTTTACGATTACTCCTGATTCGGCGTTTACCATTGCTGGCAATCGTTCAACCGCTACTGATGTATTAGTAATTACGAATGCAGCCGGTGGTTCAGGTTCTTGTCTCCAGATTACTAACTCAGGTTCTGGAAACGATGTTGACGGAACTTCAAACACTTGGAGTGTCTCAGCAACTGGTGCAGCAACATTTCTTACCTTGGTATTGACTGGTTCTACAATTACCTCAACAACGCTTGATGTTGCGTGGGCGCTTGAAGATAATGATGCTACGGCTCTTTCAATCGGTGCTTCTGGAGATACTAACATGTTGGTATTTGATACTCGTAATGCAGCCCCAACAGTTGTATTTAACGATGCAATGACGGTTACAGACGGATTAGCAACTTTTATTAGTACATCAAATACCGCAAATAATGTCTTGGTAACAAATAATACCATTTCTACATTTGGTGCTGACGCAAGTAGCGCTGGTGCGGTGTGTATTCGTTCAACCTCTGTTACAACTGGTTCATTATTGCAGCTTCAGTTGTCTGATACTGCCAATGCTGGTGGATTTTACTTATGCTGTCGTGAGTCTGTTGGTGGTACGAATGATTTCACGATCGGTGAAAACGGTGTTCTCGTCATGGCAGGTACAGCTAGTAACGATTCTTTGACTGTTACTGCTGGTCATGTAGTTGTCACCGCTGGTAACTTAACCCTTTCCCAGGGTGTTGTTGCTGTCACTTCAACCGGTACTGCTGATGTTATTTCTGTCACCGCTAACTCAGTATTATCAAATAATCTCCTGGTTCTTAATGGTTCTGGTACATTTACTGGTACGACTACCGGTTCGTTCGTATACCTTAACCCATCTGGACTTACAACTGGTACTGCGCTTTACATTGCTTGTGGAGCAGCAACCACTTTGTCAACCGCAGTAGACGTAACGACTTCAACTACGACTGGTACCGCGCTTCGTTTGACTGCTACTGGTGTAGAAACTGGTGCAGGCTCTGCTCTTGAAGTTATTGCTGATTCAGCAACTACTCCCGGTGCAGTTGCTGGAGAAGGTGTTGTAAAGGTTTCTGCTGATGCCCTAACGACGGGTTCGGCCCTTGATGTAACGTGTACGTCTATCACGCTTACTACAGGTCGTATTGCTGATTTCTCACATATCTCAGGCAGTATTACTGGTACACTAAATAAGACGGCAGATTTTTTCAATGTATCATCTTTGCGTACTGTTACCACTGGTACGGTTGCTGACGATTACGATATGGGTAACTTCATTCGTACTTCGGTTATCAATGGTGGTGGTACATTTACTGCCACTGGTTCTGTATTGTATGTTGAAAATGCGGTGACTAATACTTCTGGTACTGTTACAGATACTGTTAAAGGTATCGAAGTGGTCATGGATTCTTTGGGAACTGGTGACGCTTTGGAGATTACTCACAATGCTACTGGTGGGCGCGCGATTGACGTAGTTTCAGCGGCGACATCGAGTGTGACAGCAGTATTGATTGCTGTAAATGATTTGACCACAACTGGTGTAGGACTTTCTCTTACAAATACTGGTACTGGTCTTACCTCTGGTTCGGTTTTGCGTGTAGCTTCAGGAACAACCTCTGCTGTAGCAACTAATGGTGTTGTATCTTTGTTTGCTACTGGAGCGTTCACTTCTACGGCAGTTACTGATGGTTTTGTCCGTGTAAATGCGAACTCTACCCTTTCTGGTACAGCAGTTGCTGTCAACGGCAATGTGCTTACCACGGGTGTTGGTATTTATGTTGGGGACACTGGAACTGGCATGACTTCGGGTTCTCTTATTCGTGCTGTATCTGCTTCAACTGGTGCAGTAGCAACAAATGGTGTTTTGAGTGTTCAAGCAACAGGTGCTTACACTTCAACCGCAAACATGGGTATCTTAGCGGCAATAGCTAATACCACAACTGCAGGTACAGTTGCGTATGTTTCTGCAACCTCAATGATCGGTGGTACGTTACTTTTCTTGAATGCAACGGCAGCTACGCTTACGGGTAAATATATTCAGTGTTACGATGGTGCCGCAGATGATTTCTCTGTTGGTCAATATGGTGCAACGATTATCGCAGGTAATGAGGGATCTACTGTTGTTACTGTAACCGCCGGAGATATTATCTTTTCGCAAGGTTCACTTTCTGTCACCGATAATGACAACGCAAATTCTGTTTCGTTTATCAATGATACAGCAACGACGATTGGTGCAGCTGCCAACGCTGGTTTAGTTGATATTTCAGGAGACGGACTTACAACTGGTACGGCTCTTAACATTGGTCTTACCGAGGGTACGCTTACCACTGGTAGATACTTTAAATGTTGGGATGTCACCGCTGGAGTTGAAGTCTTTGCTATTGAAGAAGACGGTGAGGTTTTTGTTGCAGAGGGTCGTGCAACTACCGCTGGTGGTGCTGATGCAATTAACATTGGTGCTTCTGCGGCGATTAAAGTTCTTTGGGGTTCTGGTGTGCCTACGGCTACTGCTCCACAAGGTTCTCTTTATATGCGTACTGATGGTTCAAGTACAAGTACACGCGCATACATCAACACTGATGGTGCCGGTACATGGACTGCAATAACCACAGCTGCTTAATAGGTAATTTTATTTACCTCCTCTTTCTCACTAATAGTAGCGTGTCACACACTCATCGCTATTAGTGGGGAGGCTAGAGGATTAACTTCATTATATGTCACGAATTTTAAATACACGTCAAATACTTGTTGAAACCGTTACCGTTACAACGGCGGGTACGGCAGTCAGCCCAACCGCAGCTAATATCCCAGATGGAGTAGAAATTGTTTTTCGCGCTCATCCTAGTAATACTGGAACGATTAAAATTTCCGATACCGCCGCAAAAGCACAGCAAGCAAGTGGAGTAGGCAATGTTCCATTAGCTGCCGAACAATCAATATCGTTTCAATTGGCTGATCCATCATTAGTTTTTGTAGACGCAACCGTTTCAGGAGAACGGGTTATTGTTAGCGCAGAATTTTAATCTTTAACCTATAATCATGTGGCAAACTTTCAAGATTCATGGCGTTCGGGCGGCACAGGTATAGGCCCTTACGTCCTTAAACCTCGCACTACATCAGAAATTCCTTTATCGGTTGATGGTCTCGCAGCCAGCGGATCTTCTGACATTCTTTTACGTGTTCGTAATTCAGCTGGTATAGTTTTATTTTCGGTTGATAATACAGGTAATTTATCATTTTCAGGTTCAGGTACGATTACCATTAACCAGACAGTAACAGGTAATTTAACAGTTAATGGGAATACTACTTTAGGTAATTCAACTTCTCAAGATACTTTGACGGTTACTGCTGCCGCTACTTTTGCTGGTTCGGCAACTCTTTCTGCTGGCTTAACTTCAAATAATTTGATTACCTTAGGCGGTTCAACGGCTCTTACAGCAGGAAGCCATCAGATTGGTCGTAATGTAAACAATCATAACCAATATAATGTTCCTCTTACTCAACAACATATTTTTACCATTGAAGATACGGCTAAATTATCTATTAGTTCAACTACCGTTTCAATCAATGATAATGTAGTAATTGGTGGAACTACAACTGTAAATGGAGCTTTAACTGTTTCTGGTTCAATCTCTACTTTTAGTAGTGTTCGCTTTGCTGATGGCTCTGTCTCTGCTCCGTCTATCTCATTTACTGCAGATACAGATACAGGCTTCTACCGCGTCTCTTCTGGTCTTATTGGTTTTGCAATCAATGGTTATCAAGGAATGACCCTCGGATTAGATGCAACATTTGGAACTTTACTTGCTCTGAAAGACAATACTGGAACTCCGCTTGAATTTCAGATTGGTAATTTTGGTGCTGGTGCTGCCTTCCCTCGTACATACATGGTTGGTGGTCAGGATGCAACCGATACTAATTGGGCTGTTCGATTCGCTCATAAAGATTCATCATCTTCGACAGAAATTCCAGTTGTATTTCAGATTTCAACGAATAAAGATACGAGCTATACAAATGCTGATACTTTGAACATAGCGGCGTTTACTACGTATGGACTTATAGCAACATCGGCTGGCTCTGCTTCTGCTGGTGTACAGCTTGCTATTGGTACTAATGGTGGAACCGCAGCAGTTGGAGATCAAGCTATTCTTATCAGCACGGCTGCTACAGGTCAATCTGTTTCTTTTGTTCCTTCTGCTGTGGCTGGTGGCGCATCTTCAATCATCGTTACTCCAGCTGCACATACTGCTGTCATTGCGGAAGTAATAGACAATAGTTTTGCCGCTCATACGATGACAACAACTGGCTCAATTACCACTCAACGCCATACCGTTTTTGGTGTTCCTACAATCACTTCTGCTTCAGCACTCACCACAACCACTGCAGCTACAGTAGCAATTTCGGCTACGCCAAATCCAACAGGTGCTGGGCCACAGACGATTACCAACGCGTTTGGTCTCATGTTGGGTACTGCGCTCGCGACGGTTCCGGCATATTCAGCTTCCATTGGTACTACTATTACGAACGCAGCAATGCTTTATATCGCTGGTGCCCCGGTAACAGGCGGTAATGTTACGGTAACTAATGGGTATGCTTTATGGGTTGATGGTGGAATGAGTCGGTTTGACGCTGCAACAGCGAACTACAGAAATTTAGGTACTTCTATACTTCAAAAAGGTGATAGCACTTCTATTGCTGCTGGCATGATGATTGAAGACATACAAGGCGCATCTCCTGGCGCAATGTCAATTACATCAGTAAGTGGTGATTTTAGAGTTTATACCATCTCTGGAACAGGTAACTTTGCCGCTGGCGATCTTGCTCTCACAATTAGCAACACGGGTGCTTCGACATTTACTCCAGACGTAACTACTTCAGGAGCTCTTGCTGTATTCACAATAACTGATGCATCACATACCGGCATCACGGCAACTACAGAAAAGATTGCGGTTGATTTTGACCTCGATTCAACAAAAACGTGGGCAGCAGGTCTTGTTGCAACGCAACGCGAATTTTTGGTACGCGCACCTACATACGCAACGGCAACATTCACCACCGCAGCAACTTTTGCGGTTTCTGGTGCTCCTATAGGCACAATTACCAACGCTTATAGCATCTGGGCTCAAGCAGGCGTGTCAGCTTTTGTTGGAGGGATTGTTGGAGGAACACAAACAGCTCTTTCTGCTGGTTATTTGTTGGATCTAAAAACTCAAGCTCCGGCAATGTCACTATGGCTGCCACAAACTCCAATACTGGTGGGTTTGCCCAAATGGCGCTATTCAATAGTGGGGGGGATAATGCCGTGTTTGATATTTTTGGGAGCACTTATACCGTTGCAGCCCTTCAACGTGGGGCGGCTTTCTTTGGTTCTCTTAATACATGGATATTTTCAGACGGAGCAGCAGCTTCAGGTGGAACAAGCACTATCAAGTTCGTTCTGGGTGGTACGAATAACATTACCACACCACAACTTACTCTTACTGGTCCAAGTGGGGCTGCGACATTTGCAACACTGGCAACAGCAGGAGGTGTTGATTCTGTCACTATCACTTCAGGGGCGCATACGGCTATTACTGGAGCCGCAGGCCCCACAACTCTTGCCTTCACAGGAGCTACAAGTACTATCAGCGGTAATGTCACTTCGTGGTCGTATATAAGCATGGGTCAACAGACAATCGCGGGAACAGCTAATACCATTACAAATTTGGCGGTGTTGAGTCTCACCATGCCAACGTTTGCTGGTGATGCTGACCCTATTGTTACTAACATGCGTGGTATCAATGTGGGGGTTCCCGTATTTGGTGCGACGGTCAATCAAGCTGCTGGATTCAACTTGGCACTCATCACTGCAGGTACTCAGACGGTGACGCTTTCTCAAACTACTCAGGTCACATCAGTAGTTGGTGTTTCTGGTGTCCGAATTGAAACAATTACTGTTAATCAGTCAGGCGGTGCAGTTACGATGGATTCCGCAGCATCGCTCTACATTGAAGCAGCCCCAGCAGCCGGAGCTTCGGTTACATTGACAAACAGCTATGCTCTCTGGGTAGATGCAGGTCTCGCTCGCCTTGATGGTGGTGTGACATTTGCAGGTTCTGGTCAATCTACACTCTCAAATTATACGGAAGGCACATTTACACCAACAGTCACAGCTGGTGCTGATGTTATTCCAGTCTATTCGACAAACACCGGTCGCTATACCCGTATTGGAAATACCGTTTTTGTTGATGTATTTTTGACTGGTGATGGTGGCAATGAAGGTATTGGTGCGACACAGATTAACATTGCTCTCCCAATTACAGCTGGGGCAAGCCATCCAACAAGTCATTTCCCTTGTGGGTATGCTCTCAACAGTACAACAGATTACGAGATATGGGGGCAGGTTGCAGGTAGTGCGACAACGATTGCACTTTCATACTTTTCTGCTATTCAAGTACGTGCGAACTTTGTGTCGAATGACCAAGGAAATACTACACGCACCATTCGTCTTAAATTTTCTTACGAAGTTTAATATGAGAGACTATAAAATTGAAATTTCAAATGGTTCAGATATGGAGTTTTATTTACATGACGATGATAAGCTTGAAGGAATGTCGATGGTAGGTACACCATCAATCTCGTATGTAAAGACAGCTCTTGAACAAGTACACAATTTAATGCGGATGATGAAGATTTATGGCATTCAAAAAATTGAAATAACTAAGCAATAATTTAATTTTTAATCTATGTCTCATATAAAAACATGGGTTGACCACGAAACAGTGGAAATAACCCAAGAGGTGCAAAGCGTAGAACGAGTATCTGTA
>ERZ1292644.866-Hain-H14-01um-R2-866-length-17474-cov-4_pt1 | contig 11545 bp, 32 predicted proteins | sample MGYA00564402_ERZ1292644 | MGnify/ENA primary metagenome ERZ1292644 (study PRJEB36523, sample SAMEA6512644) | groundwater metagenome | collected 2019-01-09 | study: AquaDiva: Metagenomics assemblies of 32 groundwater samples | reverse complement strand
TCCTGGGCGGACAGGCGCTACGTTGGATCTCGCCGCACCAGGGGCGCATCGAGGGATCACGGCCCGGAGTCAGGGGGATTTGGCTCCGGGCCGCTCTGCGTCTAGGCCGGTCCGGGCCGGAAGTTGATCGCGAAGCCGGGCAAGCCCATCCCGAAGTCGGGGTCGGCTGAGGCCGGCCGCAGCGGCGCGTGGAGCGTCCTCTCGTCGGCGCTGCACATCGGGTGTGCGTACGACAGTCCGGCACGCACACCGTTCCACCGGAACGGCTCACCGCAGGCGATGCATTTCACCTGGATCTCGGCGACGAACGCGATGATGGTCGGATCGTCGTCGGATCGCTGGATGCGACCCACTCCCACCACGACATCGAAGTCCGGATGTACGCAGGGTGCGTCGAGGTCTAGGTGGCTCATCGGCTGCTCCTCAAAGTCCTGTCGGTACGTCCGTAGGTGATCCCATGTCGGGATCCGGGCCGGCAGAGTCGGCAGTTCTCGGCATGCCATGCCACGATGCGGGAGGCAGCCAGTTCCGCACGGTCCCGGTCCTTTTGGGTCCGCGGCCCCGGACCGGCTACTCGGCGGCTGATGTCGGCACCGGACAGGGCCAGCAGCGGTTTCGCGGCGGTGGCGATCACGGGGGACCGGACTGGGCGACAGCCGGCTCGACCCTCAGCGCCTCGCCTGCCTCGCGCGGGAACTGGCACCGCAGCGACATCGTGACCCGCTCAACGACCCGCTTGCCGTCCTGGACCAGATAGCCCAGGTCGTCCAAGGCGTACGCCTGAACCCAGGCCTCCCGGGCGCCTACCACAACGAGAGCGTCAGGCGGTACGTGCTGGGTTTCCACGCCGTGGTGTTCCAGCCAGACCGCCGCAGCGGCAAGGTACTCCTCTGGTGCGTCGGAGCGCAGGCGGTAGGTCTCAGGCATTAGAGCTCCTGGTGGCGGTCAGCGTGGTACTTGTCAACGACCCTGTGGATGATGGCGGTCGAGCTCCGGCCGGTCTCGATCGCGACGGAGGAGGCGGCCTCACGCAGGTACGGCGCGGCGAGCAGGAAGTAGAGGCAGGCGTCGCAGGTCGGCAGGGGGCCGTAGTCGGAGGAGGACCAGCCGAGCGGCTTCCGCTTGGTCATCGCCGCCCCCGTTCCCCCGTCGCTGCGTAGGTCAACTGTTCGACCGGCGGGTTTCGGTACGGGCCGCGAGCAGATCAGTCCGACTCTTTCGTTGCAGCCCACAGGGCCCGGGTGATCTGTTCGCACCGACGGGCCACATCGCCAAGGTCCAGGCGGGCGTCGGGCATCAGCCTGCCGTGGAGCTTCAACGTCTCCAGCCGGGACTCGGCGAGGTTCAGCAGCGCGTACAGTTCGGCATCGAGCGCGGTCCGGAGCTGGTCCGGGGTGGCGGCAACGTACCGCTCCGGCGGGGGGGCCTCGTCCATCGCAGCGAGTATCCGGTCCACGCGCTCCTCGGCGATACGGCGTGGGGTGATGGTCCGGCCGGCTGGCCACAGGAGCTGCCAGTCCGCCATGGCCTTCTCCTCGACGGCGATGAGGTGCTCGCGCAGGTCAGGAGCCATCGGGCACCTCTTCCCAATCGGTTGCCGGGATGGTGAGTTCGCCCTGTCGCCGAACGAAGGTCCACCCCCGTCCGGTGGCCCAGCGCTCGGCTACGGCCGCGCGCACTTCGGCCAGGGTGTAGACCGTGGCACCCGAACCGAAGACGGGGGTGTCGTCGTACAGCTTGGCCCCGTACCGCCACGGGCGGTCAGGCAGCAGCCGTCCGGCTTCGGCGAGTGCGGCGACAGCCGAGCGTGCCACCTCGAAGCACTCCTCCAGGTCGTCCTCGTTGCGGAACCAGCCGCGACCATCCGAGGCCAGCCCGTTTCGTCGGCCGCCTTCCGCGATCGCGAGCAGCTCTACCACTTCCTCGGCGGCCGTCATCAGCACTCGTCTGCAGTCGGTCGTTCCATGCCCAGCTCGGCAAACTTCGCGTCGAGGTACCGGTCGACGGCGCGCGACCAGAACGGCTGTCGGAGATGTTCGGGCAGCATCGACGCGATGACGTCGCCCCGTGCGGTCTCCATGCCGAGCTGACCCTTCACGGCGGAGATGGCGGCGTCCAGTTCTTGGTCGGTGACGGCGGAGATGGGATCAGGGTTCACGACGCAGCCCTCTCGCTGATCTGCACCCCGGCCGCGACATCTTCCAGGTACCGCCACTCGATGCGGGTCACGAACGTGTCCGGCTGGCACCGCATGTTCTGGCAAAAGAACCTGACGAACCCCTCGACCGTTAGCCCCTCGAAACCTTCAAGAGCGACGTCGGCGCGGGTGATCGCGTGCAAGGGCTCCCGACGAACGTTGACGATCTCCACCTCGGCGAGGCGGACCAGCGGCTCAACGGTTCCGTCCGGGCGCTTGCGACCCATGACCTTGCGGCACAGGGTGAGGCGCATCCCCGGCTGTAGGTCGAGCCAGCCGAGTCGCCGGGTGACGGTCTTCCGCTGGTCACGTACAGCCTGCTCGGTCAAGGAAACCGACATGAGTCGGCTCATGACTAACCCCCCTCGTCGGGGGAACGTGCGGCATGCAAGTCCAGCTCAGGCGGGTCGAACGTCGCCCACTCCACCCAGTGCCCGCCTTCGTGGAGGAGCAGCGCCACCTGTTGGTCGGTCTCCCTCGCGTGCTGGCGGGCCCGCCGGACGGCGCCGAGGGGGTCTGTTCCATCGGCCAAGACGCGCAGGCGGCCGTCGTCCAGGCCCTGGATGGCGTAGCAGTCATCCATGGCTGACCTCCGGCTCGATCGTGGCGCGCAGCTCAGCGAGCGCGGCATTGGTCTCGTCGATCACCTGCTGGCGTTCCAGGGTGATGTCCTCCGGATAGGCCGATACTCGCCAGTCGTGGCACCAGAACTTCCCGCCGAAGCCGAGGGCACCCATGAACCGGTACTCGTCGCAGCGGGCAGTCACGTGCAGCCAGGCGAAGGTCTCCCAGTCGGCCTCGTTCGCACCAGCGAACCGGACGAGCACGTCGTAGATGGCGCCGGCGGTCTTCTCTTTCACCGGTCGGCCTCCGCCCCACAGTCGCACGGACTCGGCGGGTACTGCTCCGGGTCGTGCCCTTGCTCCAGCCACACCTGACGATGTGCCCGGCTGTAGATCGTGTCTCCGGTGCAGTCCTTGCTGTGGCCGGACGCGTGGTGGCGGTCTTGCGCCTCGCGGTAGGCGGCGGTCCCCTTGCAGTGTTCGTGGTCCCAGTTGCCCCGGAAGCTGTTCGCGAGCGCCGAGGCGTGGATCGCCGAGGCTGCCTGCCAGAAGAAGTGTTCATCGTCCAGCCCGGGAAGCGCGGCCAGCCACTCCGTCAGTGCTGGCTTGTGGGCATCCGTCGCCGAGGCGAACTCGCCCTCGACGACCGAACCGTACCGGCTCCCCGGGTTGGTGGTTACGTCAGCCACGATCGTCCTCCTCGGGGACCCACTCGCACGGCCGGGCGTCCATGCCGTGCGCCGCCCTCAACCCGCAGCGAGTGACGGCGCCGTCTGCGTCAACGGCGCGGGACTGGCAACGCAGGTTGCCGCTCGGCAGCGAGTCCCCTCCAGGGGCGCTGTCCAGATACATCCAGCCCCGGCCGTTCTTGCCCTCGGGATTGAAGCCCTCGGCCGTCAGGACGGCGGCAACGGCGCGGGCGGACCACGAGGTAATCGTCTCCGACGGCTGCGATTTGTCCTCCGGGTGTTCGCGCGGGAGGACACTGCCTGGGTCGCTGATCGCCAGCCTGAGCCGCTCGATCAGCGGTCGGGCGTTGAGCGGGCAGTCCGGCCGGTGGAAGTGCTTGGTGCTCGGGTTCACGGCCTTGCCACAGGGGCAGGTCAGGACGTCAGGCATGCGGGGCCTCCTCGTCACGCTGGACCGGCAGGTCCAGCTCCTCGTTGCCACCCGATCCGGTGTACGCCGGGCAGCCCGGTCCGAGCTGGTGGCCGTCGTCCCACGGCGAGCAGCCGCAGGGCAGTAGCGCGCTGGTCCGGTGGACCATCCTCAGCGCCGCGTCGCGGGCGTATCGGCTCGTCATCGGTCCTCCTCGTCGCTCGCGTCGGTCAATGGACCCTCGTGCCGGAGTAGGCCGTCCCAGGTGGAGAGGGCACCAAGGCGTCGCGCGAACCGCCATGCGTCTCCCTCGCGCTTCCAGAGGTCGCCATGGCGATCCCGTACGGCGGTCACCTCGGGTCCGGGCTCCTCCGGGATGGCCCAGGTCTGCGGCTCGGTCATCGTTTCTCTCAACTCCCCTCGACGTTCGCCGGCCGGAACCGGCAGATCACTCCGGGCGCCACGTGGTCAGGGTGACCGTCGGCGCATGGCTCCGCGATCCGTACGGCGATCGTTGGGTACGGTCCCGCCAGGATCGACGCAGCAGGGATGTACGTGCCGGAGCAGCCGCAGCGCAACGACAGCGGCTCGGTGAGCCCGTCGAGGTACTGGAGCAGGGCCGGGGAGACCCGCTCGTGCCGTACCGGTGCGGACGGCTCCGGGTCGACGTAGACAAGCGCGGGCTGGACGACGCGCTTGGTCGCCTTCGCCTTGGCTCGCAGGCGGCGGGAGCCGGCCTGGTGCTTCGCACGGGTCTTGACGGCGCTCACCGGTCCACCGCCCCAGGCGTAATGACCTCGACGTTGCCAGCGTCCTGCTTCTCCAGGACGTGCTCATACGAGTCCCGGATCACGCGCTCTCGCTCACCCTCGCCCATGTCGTTCCAGTCGGCCAGGGCGTAGCCGGTGTCCACGACCTCGACGTGGGTGGATCGGGTGAAGGTGAAGCCCAACGTCACGCGGACGTGGACGGTCTGCTCGGTCTCAGGCATCGGGGGTCACCTCGTGGGCCGGCCCGAGCGTCAGCGTCGAACCGTCGGACATGGGGACCTTCACCGGGCACTGGCAGGTGGCGACGCACTGCTTACACGTCTTGCAGCAGTCGCAGTACGGGGAGCCGCCGCAGTCGCAGCAATGTTCGGGGATGCGCCAGCCGATTCCATAGCAAGCGGTGCATGTGTCCTCACCGTGCTCGTCGCACGACTCGCATTCACTGCCGCCCTGCTCGCAGGTCCGGCACGGCTCCTCGTCTACCTCGGCCTCAGGCACGATCGGCTCCCCTCTCGCCGCGGACGATCTCCTCAGGCGTCGCCCGACGTACGCCACGACTGTTGAACAGCGCCTCGATCGCGGGCACATCCTTGTATCGGTCGAACGACATCATCGGCACGCCGACGCGGTCCATGAGCGCGGACAGAACCTCGGTCGTGATGTGGTCGTCGGCGTCTGTACGGACCAGGGCATCGGCAACCGCGTTGAATATGCGCTCGGCGTTCATCGGAACGTCTCGGTCTCCACGGTCACGAACGGGTCGTTCGGGTTGACCTGGGCCTCGAACGGTGTCGGGCATCGGTACTCCGTTTCCCCTGCTCAACAGCAATGACAGTTTAGTGGTACCCCACTAAAGGCCCATGCTACCACCGTCCGGAGCCAGAGCAAGCGAAAGTGGTACCCCACGTGGCAGACTGATCGAGTGACCGATCGCCACCTCGTCCGCAAGGTCTGCTTCCGCCCGCCCGACGACGAACGCGAGTCCGGGCTGAAGCTGCTGCGTGCGCACGGCTGGACCGTCGGCGAGTTCCAGCGCGCCGCGTGGCGACTGCTGCTCGCGAATCCATCTGGCTTCCTGGCCCGACTCCAGGACGTTCGCGCCGAACCCAAGAGAGGTCGCCCGCGAGGGGCAAGGAACAAGCCGAAGCCACCCACCGACAACGGGACGTCCACTTAGGCCGCAGTGAGTCCGGAGAGGTCCATCGCCGAGCCGGTGAGCTGGACGTAGCCGGCCGCGAGTGCGGCGGGGACCTTCAGCTCCTGCTCGGGCGTCAGGTCCAGGGCGCTGACGACACCACGGATCACCACGGCCAACTGCGGGCCGAGCTGCTTCTGGGCGAACTCCAGCCGGTTCTTCGTCAGCTCCGTGGAGGCCGCGAGCTTGATCAGTTCCCGGAGTTCCTTCGCCGCCCGGTAGTACTCGTCGAGCCACACGTTCGGCACGGCCCGGTAGGTCTTGTCGATGCCGGGGAACTCGCCGGCCTGCCTGTGGGACTCCTCGGATAATCCCCACACGAGGGCGTCGGGGTCGATCTCCTGGACCTTCTCCCGGAGCCACTGGACGGTTCCGGCAGCCCAGGCGAGTTGGTCGAGGAGGATGTCCTCCCAGGGCCGGTCGTCGCGGATGCCCAGGGACCGGATGGCCCGCTCGGCGATCTCCTTGTGGGCTGCGGCCTTGTGGCTGGGGGTCTTTCCGCCGTGAAGGACGCAACGCCCTGTCCCGGGGTGGTCGGTCCGCCACCCGGCCGGTTGGGTGCACAGTTCGTTCCCTTCGGCGTCGTAGACGGGCCGCTTGCCGGTCTTGGCGCCGGGCCTCTGCTTGCCCTTCTTCCGACCGAAGCAGAGGATTCGATCATCATGCCCGGAAGGTGAAACCTTCTCTGTCATGGCCGATGCTCCTGGTCCGGCGGCTCGGTGATCGGTTCGGTGGACACCACGAGGCGCCGGCCGCAGGTGGCGAGGATCGCGTCGACGAACTCGGGGCGGGCGCTGACCTTCACGTTGACGATCTGCGACAGGTGCTTCTCTGTGATGCCGACGGCCGCGGCGATATCGCATTGGCGGTGTCCTGCCGCAGCCATCTCGGCCCAGAGGAGACGAGCGAGGGCTTCCCGGGTGCCGAGGTCAGACATCGGCCGACTCTTCCGGGTCGGTGTAGGTGCCCTCGGCCATGCGTCGGGTGTCGCAGGGCCACGTGTTCCGGCATTCGGTGCAGTAGTCGTCGACCATGCCGCCCGGGCCGGTTTCGCGGGAGTGCCACGAGACGATCCGGTCGAGGCGTTCGCGAAGTTTCTGCACCTCAAGGACGGCGAGGAACGTTCGGGCGTCGATGGTCTGGTCGTCGTAGAGGCCGAGCGGGATCCCGACGAGGTCGAGGAGGTGCTGCGCGGCTAGGGCTTCCTGAAGGACTTCCCCGACGCCCATGGGGAGATCGTCGTGGGGTACGTGGTTCTGGTTCGGGTGGGGCTTGACCGCCAACGACTGGAGGAGGTCCCAGTTGATGAGGGCGCGGTTGGCGTCGCTCTCGGCCTTGCGCTCGGCGCGCGGACGGTAAAGGTGGGCCTTCCCGGTGCTCACGTGGTGCCCGCCTGGGCGCGCCACTCGGCCGCGTCCTGGAAGTCCAGCCCGGCGAGGCGGGCGCACTCCCGATCCTCGTCGCGGTCTCCGACCATCAGTCCCATGTAGGGGGGGTAGTACTCGTTGTGCTGCTCGGCGAGGCTGTAGGCGGCTTCGATCAGCAGGCCCGGGGAGGGCTTGCGGCACCAGCAGCGGGACATGTCGAGGCGGCTCGCGTCGGGATGGTGGCGGCAGAAAGCCAGCCGATCAAAGAGATGGTCGGCCTGGCGGTGTGTCTCGGCCATGGCTGCCGCTACTCGGTCCATGGTCACCAGGCCCAGCGCGATCCCGCCCTGGTTGCTGACGCCGATGATCCGGCCGCCGCCGGCCTTCCAGCGGCGCATAAGGGTGACGGCCTCAGGGAAGACGACCACGTCTTTGGGTCCGTTTACGAACCGGCCGAGCGGGTCGTCCTTGCCCTGCCGGACGGTCCCGTCGATGTCCAGGTAGAGGACGGGAACGGCGCGTTCGTCAGACTTCGGCATCCTGGGCTCCAGTCTTCGCGAAGGTGACGTACACCCAGGTGGGGTGCTCCTCGGGTACGTCAGCGGTGATGTACGGGAAGCCGTGGTGCATGCCGATCAGCTCCAGTTGTGGCACCAACGCCGACAGGGCGAGTCCGCGGACTTCGGTCGCTCCGACGGTCCGGGCGGCAGCGAGGGCCTTGTCGAGCTGGCCGGCCTGGTAGCCAGCGACGAACGCGTCATCGTCGTAGGGTCCGCCCTTGCTGGCGCAGACGACGAACGGCATGACGGGTCCCCAGTCCACTTCCTCGGGCTGGTCGCGTTCGTCAGGCATCGGCGCTCACCCGGGCGTTGAGGGAGCGGATGGCGTCGCGGATCATCCGGTCGGCGCGGGACTGCTGGTCGTCGGGGAGGTCCTCCACGTAGCCGTCCTCGTCGAGGGTGACCTGGACGTGGCCAGCGGCGGCGAGCGCCTTGTAGACGTCGTACTCCCAGCCCGAGTCGCCGAAGGGCCGCTTGCCGGAGAAGCCGTCACGCTCGTCCCACAACCGGTCGAGGAGGGCGACGAGGAAGCCCCGGACGGTGCCGTAGTCGTCCATGGGGGTGTCGAGGATCTGCTGGGTGGTGGGCTCAGGCATCGGGGTCCTCTCAGGGTTCATGCCGCGCTGATGCCGCGCAGCAGCTTGCGGGGGTCGGCGAGGCGGGCGATGGCCTGCTCGGCGCTGATCTCGGCGAGGGCGAACGCCAACGCGACCCGGGTCCGGCGGCAGGTCAGGCACGTAACGGCGCGGAGACTGCGGGTAGAGGTGATGTCCTGGGAGGTCCAGCGGCTGCCGATGCCGCAGGCGTACCGGTCGCCGACCCGGAGGTGTACGCGACGGGTCCTCATGTTTCCGCCTCGTGCTCGGCGCGCGACCGGTCCGGGAGTGGGCGGGCCTGGAAGCCTGCGGCGTACCCGTCGTCCCAAGCGATCCGTTGACAGCGGACGTACGCGACCAGCGTCAAGAGGGCCCAGGCGACACCGGAGAGGAACTGCCACCCGCGGGGAACGTCCGCAATGAGGAGGATGCCGGTGCCGAAGGTGCAGGGCAGCCAAGCGTGGGTCGCGGTTCGGCCGAGGCCAGATGTGACGCGGGGTGGCCGGGTCACGGCAGGCCGCCGGTTTTATCCGCTGCACGGGTATAGGTGCCTGGCGGGCTTGGACCCCCGCAACCGGGCGGCGATTCACCCGATGGAGTTACAGCGGTCACCGCGTCGTAGCGGGCGGCGTCCTCGGGACGCATGGGGATGCCCTCGCGGAACGTGCGCCGGCCGCAGTTCTCGCTGTCGCCGGGAGCGTCCTGGCTCGGCGCGGGAAGTACCAGCCGGACCACACCGGTGGCGGCGTCCATGCATGCAACGAACTGCTGGCCGCTTCGGACTGAAGCCGCCCCACCTCCAGGGACCTCGATGGTGATGAGGAATGTCGGTGCGTCCCGCTCAGTCACGATCGCCTCCCTGCCCCTGGGTCGCCTTCGCCGCGGTACTCGGCCAACGCAACGTGGACCTTGTCCTCACTGCAATCGCGCGAGTCCATCCACTCGACGGCGTGCCAGACATCGCGTAGGCGACGCAGGCGCACCTCCGCCCGGACTTCCCACTGTCGGAGCATCACCAGCAGCTCTTCGGTTTCCAGCGCGGCGTCCTTGGCGTAGCCGAGCCCGGCGAGACGGTCCGCCATATCACGGAGGTCGTTCCGCTTCGTGCACAGGTCTTCGAGGTCCATGGCGTTGACCAGGTAGTTGTAGGCTCCGCCGCCCATCACGTGCTCCGTTCTGCCTTCTGTGCCTCGACACGTCGGTGCCACTCCGCCGGGAGCGCGTCGCAGTCGCAGAGGAAGTACGGTCCGGACATCGGATCCCACCCGGGCACCGAGGAGCAGCGGTCGTGGTCGTGCATGGCATACCACTGCCGGTCGGCCAGCGGGGCGAGTTCGTCGGGGTTGACCTGGTCGTAGGTCTCGCGGAGCTCGTCGTCCGCGCAGGGGCAGAACTCGCCCCTGACGCCCCGGACCACCCAGTCGCCGTCAGCCAGGGCGACCCAGGCGACCTGAAGCCAGTCGAAGACCTGGGCCGTCTTGACCGGGTCGTCGCCGCGATCCTCAGGGTCGATCGGCCGGAACCCGTCGGTGGCGAACGCGGCCAACTCGTCAACGTTCAGGCCGGTCCACTGGACGGCCTGAACCTCGATGGGACGCTTGCGCCACACGGTCGGCGTGACGGTCGGTTCGGTGGCGGTCACTGCGGCTCCTCTGTCGGTGCGTCTGTTTCGTTAACGCAGCTGGCCCCGGTTTCGGGACCGGCCAGGGCGGTGCTTATCCGACCGAGTCCCGCCCAGTAGTCCGCCCACGGCGGCAGCGGGATGGGCTCCCCGGCGGCGAGCAGCGGCGGAACCTCGGGTCCGGCGGGGTCTCCGGGTAGGTCCGCGTCGGGGACGTGGCCGGCCAGGACGGAGCGGACGTCCGACAGCAGGACCACCGCGACCCCGCCGGAGGAGTGCACCGGGAGGGCGGACATCAGGGCGAGGACCCCGCGCGTCTCCCGGAGCTTGCGGCCCAGCTCGTCGGCCAGCGTGGGCGGCTGCACGGCGCGGGGCGTGGTCGCCACGACCGGCACGGGCACTGGGATGACCGGCTGGCCGAGCTGGACTGGTCGGGTCATCGCGCACCTGCCGCGATGTCCATCGCCTTGCGGCGGAGGATGCGGGCCGTACGCATCAGCGCGTCGGCCTCCGGCGAGGCCGAGCGCTGGGCGATCGTCGCGAGTACTTCGCGCCAGAACCCCACCCGCTCGGCCAGTTCCTCGGCGACACCGTCGCAGTCCTCCGCCGCCCAGCGCAGCGCGGCCTCGGCGATGTGCGGGGTGGCCGCCGCGACGATCGCCTCGGCCAGGTCCATGCCGGACGCCTCCATCGCCGTCAGCTCGCGGAGGACGGCGGGGAGGAGCGAGCGTTCGGCGAGGACGTCCCGGACCGCGGCCACAGCTCCGGGGCAGATGATCGCGGTCATTGCGTTCCTCCGGCCTCAGCGACTCGGGCGGCGTGCTCGTACGCATGGTCACTCGCCATTCCGGCGGGTGGCGGCGGCACTCCTAGGCGGACGTTTTGCTGGCTGGCGAGGTACGACCGGATGGCCTGCGCCGCCTCCCGTCGTCCCGCCGCGACCGCGAGGTCCCACGCCACGTCGACAGCGGTGCGGACCCTCCGCTCAACGTCCTGCGTCTCGATCTGCCCCTCCCGTAGGTGCGGCCAGCCGGCTTCCATTGCCAGGCGGTACGCCTCCTCGCGCTCACCGGCCATCGGTCACCTCCGGGGCGACGACCGCGTCCGCTGGCCGGGGTGTTCCGTCGGCATCCCCGCCGACGCGGTAGCCGCACGACGGGCACGCGTCCTCCGGCGAGGCGAAGGTGATGTGCCAGTAGTCCTCGCAGTCCGGTTCTGGGCCAGCCGCCTCCTCGCCGCGGCTCGACTCCTCGTGGGTGTAGCACTCACACGATTCCTGCTCGCGGTTGCATTCGCGGCAGTCCGTCGGGCAGGCACGGCAGGTCGACGGCGTAATGGCGTACCGCAGGTCGTTGGCCACATCACTGGACCGGACAGTGCTGCCAGCGCGGTTGGCGAGGTAGTCGACGATGCCGGCGACCTCGTCTAGCCGCCGCTGAAGCTCGGCGACTTCCGCGCGCGCGGCGTCCTCCTGGACGGACTCGTCGGCGGTCATGCCTCGTGCCTCGGTCTCCAGCCACTGCTTGTAGAACGCCTGGGCGGCTTCCTGCCCTGGTGGGGCGACGACGATCGCGTACT
>ERZ1292644.1582-Hain-H14-01um-R2-1582-length-11567-cov-8_pt1 | contig 11567 bp, 24 predicted proteins | sample MGYA00564402_ERZ1292644 | MGnify/ENA primary metagenome ERZ1292644 (study PRJEB36523, sample SAMEA6512644) | groundwater metagenome | collected 2019-01-09 | study: AquaDiva: Metagenomics assemblies of 32 groundwater samples | reverse complement strand
CGAGCGCCTTGCGTCATGGTGTGAGTCTTTCACACGTGAAGAAAACTGTCAAGCCTTATTTCAGGTAATCCTTGATGGTCTTGATCGCCTCGTCAGCGGAGTAGCAGACCGATACAACATAACTTGCGGCCTTGAGGTCCGCGATAACCTTTGCTTGCTCGGTAGAGGGCTTGTTGGGCTTCACCTTCATCTCGACGAACAGGCCGGGAAATACGTGCTTCGGGACTGCTAGAAAAAGGTCGGGGATACCTGGTCTCAGCCCCGCTTTCTTAAGGTTCGCCATCTTGATCGCCCGCAAACGGGAATCACCGGCAAGGTGCGCGCCGTTCGGGATGGAGAAAAGGACGTACTCAGGAAGGCCGTAGGTCTTGCAGGCAAGACGCCAGAACCCAATGACTGCGGCCTGTTCCTGATGCTCGGAGGGCTTGAGGCGTCTCATGCGAACAGCCTTTCCTGCCGCTGCGCGTTCTCGATGCGCTCGCAGGCGATGTCGAAGTATTTTGGCTCAATCTCGATGCCGATGAAGGACCTTCCAGACTTCAACGCAGCTGCTCCAGTTGTTCCGCTACCCATGAACGGGTCAACGACCAGTCCTCCGTCGCAGGCAACAATATCTACAACCCATCTTGTGCCGACTTCGTTATGTGGTGTAGGATGTCCTTCGCCTTCGCCTTTCCCGCCGGTGTTTGTATAGCTTTTCTCTCCTGGCATCACAGACCAGCCGTTCGGGTAGTTGGCTCTGCTGCCGTAGACATCAACGTATTCTCCGGTGTAGAGAACCCGGCCGCGTGGCTGCGCTACGGCCCTGCGAATATAGCAATGCCGTATGAATGGTAGCCCCAGCTCGAGCGGCGGAGTGGTGCAGCCCAAGATCACGGCCATGCGGCCTAGTTCGTTCAATCCAGAAAACGCCAGCCTGAGAGCACTTTTCAAGTCGAATCCTCGATTCCCTTGCATTAAGTCAATGTGCTGCTCGCCCCATGGCGGGTCAGTAATCACCGCGTCCACCTTCGGCAGCGTAGGCAGTATCTCAAGGCAATCCCCGAGGTACAGCGTCGCGTTGCCGATGACTTCTTTACGCATCCAAGGGTCAACCATACGCCACCAGCCCACGGAAATACTCGCTGACGTGCTTCCCTGAGGGTGTCTTGATGGTTCTCGATTCAACCGGATACCCGTGTCGCCAGAGTTCCCCGCATCGTTGGCTGAGGGCGTACACGCCGTACTCGTTGAGGGCGCGGGCGACGGTGAGGGATTCGCCCCGGTCAAATGCCTCCATCAAGGTTGTAAGCTGGCTCATTTCAGTCAGAATCCGCTAGGGTAGTCACGCTCGAAGAACGCTGCGACAAATGAACAGGCGATGCTCAGAAGCACGAACTCCACATGGAATAGGAACGCCGCAGCGATTGACGCAACTGCGCCAGCTAGAAACAGATACCCAATCGGATGCGTCATTGTTTACTCCTTGTTGGTGGCCCTCCCGCCCGTTTCAGGGGAGGAGAAAAGCATGGAAAGGGAAAGACCATGCCTAACGGGGGGAGGGCCGTAGTCACTTGGATTTCTCCAGCTTGGCAACTGTTTCGCAGATGGCGCGGTTGAGATCGGCGTTTTTTGCAATCGTAGCTTGCTCGCCATCATTGTGTTCGACTTCCCACCAGCGTTCGTTTTCAAGCAATGCTGAGCCGTGAAAACTATTGATGTCTAGCCGCAACTTCTTCACCAGCATCATTGCTTGAGCGTTGTTGTGGAGGGGGTCGTAAATATTAGGCCAGTCTACAAATATAGATACTGGACCCTCTGTCCATTTGAGACCTATTGCCTTTGCGCAGAGCTTGATGGTTTCGAGTTTGGTCATCGAATCCTCATTTGCTACCTTCGCACCAAATCACTTTAGAGTCACGACCGAACGCTGGAGCGCACCCCCCTATACCGTAGCAGTAATACAAGACCCCTTCTTTACTACATGCTACATCTCTGCGCCCGTAAAGTTTGACCTTTTCCGCATTGGCTCGACTAGTAGCATCTTCACATGCTGAAATGAGCAGCAGCGAAGTCATGCAAACAGTAATAATGAAATATTTCATCGGATGTTTACCTCTGCTCTGCGGGTTGATTCTTCTGAGCGCCGGAGGTCCGGACGCTTACCTTGTCCTGGATATTTGACTTTGGCCGAGACTGCTTTTTCAGCAGGCCAACCAGAAGAAAGTCGCTTAGAAATTGTGGAAGATGCGAGTTTGTTTTCGGTTGCCCAAACTGTTAAATGCTTGGTTTTACCAAACGCTGTAATGAGTCGGTTAGAACGTTGATTCAAGCACTGTTCTATCCAACTACTCCAGCGACAATTTTCTTTGTAATATCCTTGATTGTTGTCGATCCTATCGAGCGTTTTTCCTTTCGGTTGTAAACCCATATCTAAGAGAAAATCCTCGAACGAGGAATTCCATCTGTCACAGACTTTGATTCCTCTGCCTCCATAGTTATGGTAAGAAATGTTATTTACCTCACTACAACGGCGGCGCATATTTAGCCACGTTTTGTAGATTTGATGTTTGTATGCCGAGCCATTTCTCCCAGCAAAGCCATGTGTTTTCATCGCAACCCCATCTCTGCACGCCGAGTGCTTTCTTCGCTACGTCGCAAATCAGCTAGCATAATTGAACTCTTCCATTTTACTTCTGCAACGAGCCATGCCCTGCGAGCTGAGGCAAGGCTGGTCAGATGTTCCTTGTAACGCTGGTGCGCGTAGGCCCTCGTTTCAGCTTCCGACTTGGAGCACTTGTGCCCAGTCATGGTGTCGGTGGTGAGGTCGGCCAGGACGGTCTTGGTAAGGTCGGCCAGCAGCTCGAAGGCGGCTTTCTTGTCCGCCCATTCGAGGCCGCACTTTTCCACCACGGCATAGATTTTATCGGGGTCAAGGCTCATTATTCCTGCTCCATGAGCATCTTGATGGTGTAGGCCAAGAGGGACACGTCGCTCATGCCTTTGTGGGCCCGGTAGAAGGCGCGACGACGATTGGCGTGTAGTCCTCTATGACAATCGGCGCATAAAGGTATTGCGGCAAACTCTGAATGATCTCCCCTGACGCTTTCAAGATGGTGAGCCTCCACAGCGGGACGAAACTTGCCATACCAGAATCGGCAGACAACGCAGTTGAGTTCATGGATGCGCGCAAGGTGTTCATGGCTCAACCCAGGGTCTCCAAGGCAATCGCGGTTTCGGCGGCGGCTTTGGCCCAAGCGCCGATCTGCCCCGGTTCACGGATATGGCCGGCAGTGATCGCATGGGCGATGGTGTTGGAGACGAACGGAAGCCAGTAAGGGGGCGCGATCATGTTGCTTGCCTGGCGCTCCCTCGCGGGTTGTGGCGTTGCGCTTTCGCCTTCTGCGGGCGGGTTCCTCTCGTCCTCGGGTTCCGCGCTAGCTGACTCAGGGAGTGTGTGGCCTTCAGCCGGTGTCCACTTGACGATCCATGGCCCAGCTTTCTCGCTGGTCTCGATTACAGGCTCGATGATCATTCCTTTTTCCAGGCCGCTGTCAAGGTACGCGCCGTACCACTTGTTCCCAAGAAGGACGCGCAGACTGCGCTTTGTTTTTGCTTGCGTGATGTTGGCGACGGTTACGGGCATTGTGAATTCCTTTCGGGGGTGAACATGGCTATCTCGCGTCCTGGTGCTGCTCGCAGAATTCCTCGAAGCTCATATCGGGCTTGATTTCCTCGTACTCCCGGTAGAGCTGTTCGTAAATCCCGACCTGACTCCACCAAAGGGCGGAGTCGTCATAGTCTTGTAGGTGGTCAGGACGGCTCACGGTTTCTTCTTAAGGGCGCGGATGGCATCAGCAATCCAGTATCCGTCTCTTGGCTTACGTGTGACTCCCTGCTCGGTAATTTTCATGTCCTCGGCCCATCGAGCCGCCTCCTCCAGCACCGCGTCCCGGCTTGGCATTTTCACATCGCCCCGGCAGTGAGGGCACTCAACGACCAAAATATCGCCTTGGTTTCGAGTGGCTGCTGGATACATTTCGCTCATGGTTTTCTCCATCCCAAAAATGGTTTGGGGGCGCGGATCAGCCCGCCATCCGGAGTGGTGTCGTACCTGTTGTCATAGTCAGTCTCCCATTCCCGGTCGCGCTTGGCATGGTAATCGGCATAGGCGTTGACCAAATCCTCCTGCTTGCGGCAGTAGTCCGGGGGGCATGGACAGGAAGCAGGGCAGGAGGGATGGCGGGTCACTATTTACCCCCTCTGGCGTCATGGAGAATGCGCTGCTGGGCCTCGTAGGTGGCTTTGGTCTTGGCTCTGGTACAGGGTACACACTTGCCCGTAGAAACGTAGCAGCGCGTTCCTGAGCAGGCCTTGCAGGGTTTTGAGAGGTAGAAGCGTTCGCCCCTCCGGGCAGCGGCTAGACGGTCAGGGTGCATGGCGGCAATGATAAGCACAAAGGCAAGGGAAAGTCAAGTATACTGTGAACATATTGCAACAACCGTAAATATCGTGTTATGGTTCAGCTTGTGGAAATATGCCATTAAAAAGCCACGATGTACGGAAAACTTTTCGTCCAAATGTATGACGGCACACTCGGCACCAAAGGCCCTTGGCAGGCGCTGGTGACGTTTCAGCAATTGGTGATCCTTGCCGATGAGCAAGGTGTTGTGGACATGACTCCGGAGGCTGTGGCACGTCGCACCACTATTCCTGTCGAGATCATCAAGGCAGGCATCATAGCCCTTGAACAGCCGGACCCGGACAGTCGAACACCAGACTTGGATGGTAGACGGATTGTCCGCTTGAGCGATGACCGCGAGTGGGGCTGGCGAATAGTCAACTACCTGCACTACAGGGCCATCAGGACCGCAGAGGAGCGCCGCGAGTATATGAAAAATTACCAGCGGGAGCGTAGGGCTAAAGTAAAACTGTCAACCGGCGGTAAACAAAGTCAACCAATAGCAGAAGTAGAAGTAGAAGTAAAAGCAGAAGCATTAAAACCTATAACCCCCCTACCCCCCTTGTTATCCACAGGGTCGATTGAGGATAGAAAGAAGCTCCTTGCAGAGCAGGTCAAAACCCGTGCAAAGCAAAAGCCGTGACTCCTGAAAAGCTCGCCGCCTTTGAACGCCGAGTAGTCGAGGCTTTCGAGAAGGGGTTGATCCGTGGGCCGGTGCATCTCAGCGGAGGCAACGAAACCCAGTTGATCGAAATCTTCAAGAGCATTTCACGCGAAGACTGGATATTCTCGACTTACCGCTCGCATTACCACGCCCTCTTGCATGGCATCCCCGAAGACTGGCTGTGGAACGAAATCCTTGTAGGCCGTTCCATGAACATCCAAAGCCCTGAGCACCGATTTATGACGAGCGCCATTGTCGGAGGCTGTTTGCCGATTGCGGTCGGGGTTGCGGCGGGGATCAAGCGCCGTCTCGAGGAACGCCATGTGTGGTGTTTCGTCGGCGACATGGCGGCGAGCATCGGAGTCTTCCATGAGGCGCGTCGCTATACTCAAGGTCACGTTTTACCGCTGACCTTCGTGATCGAGGATAATGGATTATCCTGCGACACCCCGACTAAGGCGGTATGGGGATACCGCGATGCAGGCACGTTCTACGATAGCCTGCAACCGCACCTGCGGTATTACCGCTATCAGCGGACTTACCCTCATGTCGGCGTCGGCAAATTCGTGCAATTCTGATGAGCTACTTTGACGAACTGACAAGTGCGATAGAAATTTATGATTCCCTATAAGCGCAAGGAAGTCATCGGCAACGCGACGCTGTACCTCGGGGACTGCCTCGAAATCCTCCCGGAGCTTCGCGCTGATGCGGTCATCACCGATCCGCCTTACGGAATCGGGATCGCGGCCAACCCTGTACGCCAGAAACACGCAAAGCAGGACTGGGATGATGCCCCGGCTTCGCAGGAGTTGATTCAGGCGATTCTGGCCTGCGCCCCTATCCAGATCATCTGGGGGGGAAATTACTTCGGCCTGCCAGCCTCCCAAGGCTTCCTGGTGTGGGACAAGGTGCAGCCGGAGGATTTGACCCTCTCCATGTGCGAGTACGCTTGGACGAACCTACAGCAGCCCGCAAAGCTGTTTCGCAGGCACGTTGCCAGCTACCCGAAGCAGCACCCTACCCAGAAGCCAGTCGAGCTAATGCGCTGGTGCATGGAGCGGGCCAGTATGCCGGAACTGGTACTCGACCCGATGATGGGCGCAGGAACTACCGGAGTCGCCGCCGTAGAGCTTGGTAAGCGGTTTATCGGCGTAGAGATCCACGAGCCTTACTTCGACATCGCCTGCGAGCGCATCGAGAACGCGCAGCGGCAGGAAAGACTGTTCGCGTAATGGACTACTTTGATGAACTGACAAGTGCGATGGGATTGCTTGCCGGTCATCCGCAGACACTCTTTGTCGGTCAGTCGGTCTACTACGGTGGTCAGCGTGCTCACGTTTCATTCAGGGATGTGCCGATGGAGCGCAGGATCGAGATGCCGATTGCCGAGGACTTCACGGTCGGTTTTTGTACGGGCCTTGCCCTTGCGGGTTATGTGCCGCTCTTGTTCCTGCCGCGTTGGGATTTCCTCCTGATGGCCGCGAACCAGTTGGTCACGCATCTGGACAAAATATCCTTGATGAGCGAGTTTCGCCCGAAGGTCATCATTCGCACCGCAGTAGGAGGACGAAAACCTCTTGACCCAGGCCACCAGCACATCGGGGATTACTCGATTGCATTCCGGTGGATGTTCAAGACAGTGAGAGTTGTTGACTTGAAGAACGCCGCTCAGATCGTGCCTGCGTATCGAGTGGCATTAGAAGCCGAATGCTCAACTATCCTTGTCGAATATATGGAGTTATATGGCTAGTATTTTATGCACGGGCGGCTGTGGCTATATCGGTTCTGTCCTAGTGCCGAAGCTCCTTGCTGCTGGTCATGCGGTGCGCGTGATTGATGCTTGCTGGTTCGGGAATCACTTACCGGACCATCCGAAATTGGAAGTCATCAAGGGAGACATCCGCGAAATGTGGCCCGTCGAAGGCATGGACGCGGTGATCCACTTGGCGGCGATTGCCAACGATCCGTGCGGAGAACTGGATGCCCGTCTCACTTGGGAAGTGAACGTTCTGGCGACCCAGCGGCTTGCGGAGGCCGCAGTCAAAGAGAAAGTGAAGAAATTCATCTATGCCTCCTCGGGAAGCGTCTATGGGATCAAGGATAATGTTCCTGTAGATGAGGATGCGTCCCTTGAACCCGTAAGCGACTACAACAAGACGAAGATGGTTGCCGAGCGCGTTCTTAAAAGCTACGACTTGCCACTTTGCATTTTGCGACCTGCAACCGTTTGCGGTATGTCGCCGCGCATGAGGATTGATACCGTCGTCAATATGCTGAGTGTCCAAGCGTTGCGGCACGGCAAGATTACCGCGCACTGTGGAGCGCACGGGGCAACGCTGATGCGCCCTAACATTCATATCGAGGACATGGCGCGGTTGTATGTGGAAGTGTTGGATGCGCCTTGGGCATTCGGTACTTACAACGCTTGCTTCGAGAACCTGAGCATCGGTGAGATTGCAAAGACAATCGAGAAGCGAATCGGGTGTGACGTTGAATTCAGCGAAGTGCCGGATAAGCGTTCCTATTGCGTGGATTCATCGAAACTTTTAACTGCTGGATTCAGGCCAGAGTGGAACGTGTTGGGGGCGGTTTTGCAGATCAAAACTGCTTGGAAGGATGGCTGGCGTCCAGGACCGGAGAGCGTAAATCTCGCATGGATGAGATCGCAAGGCTTGGTAAAGGCATTTTAGCTTCTTCGCGCGTGTTTCTGATCGGCAACGGCGGGTCGGCGGCGAATGCGATTCACATCGCAAATGATTGGATCGCGTGTGGCATTGACGCGCGGGCTTTGACTGCCGACATTGCGACGTTGACCGCAATTGCAAATGACTTCGGCTATAAGCACATTTTCTCCCGGCAGCTTTATGTCATGGGAGAGAAAGATGCTCTTTTGATAGCCCTCTCGGGCTCGGGGAATTCGCCTAATATCCTTGGAGCCATTCGCGCGGCGAAGAAAAAGAACATGACGACCTGGGCGATCATCGGGGCATGGACGGATAGTAACGGCAGGCTGGGGAAGGCGTCTAGGAGCGCGCATCATGTGATCGCAAGAGGGGCCAACATGCAAAGTGCTGAGGAGTGGCAAGTGCGAATCGGCCATGAGGTGATGCGATGTCTCAAAGCTGGCTGATCCTCGGGGCGTCGAGTTTTTATGGCGCGAATTTCGCGCAAGCCTTGGAGAGAAAGGGCGAGCATGTCACTTCTCTTTCGCGGCCTCAGTGGAAACTGGGGGCTAAACTTCCCGTCGGGAGTTTTGATTACATCGTCAATTTTGTCTCGCTCAACCGGGTGCCGGAAAGCTGGCAGACGCCCGGAAAATACATCTATACCAATGTCGAATTGACAACCCGGCTCCTGGAGCAGTTGTGCAAGTTCGAGTTCGGGCGGTTTATCCACGTATCCACGCCTGAAGTCTATGGTTCCTGCGATGATTGGGTGAGGGAGGATCGGGTATTCAACCCGTCCACGCCCTACGCCATTACGCGGGCTGCGGGTGACAGGATGGTCATGGCTTACCACCGGGTATGGGGGCTACCGACAGTGATTACACGAACCGCGAACATCTACGGATTGGGTCAACAGCCTTACCGGCTGATACCAAAAGCGTTGCAGGCGAAAAAGGAAGGCAAGCCTTTCAACTTGGAAGGCGGAGGCAAGTCGCGCCGATCCTTTATCCACGTTCGGGATGCGTGCGAGGGAACCTACATCGCGGCGACGAAAGGAAAGCCTGGGGTTTACCACATCTCGACTCAGGAGCTAATGACTGTGCGGGAGATCGTTGAAAAGCTCGTGGTTGCGTGGAAGGAAGCACCTGAACGACCTGGAAATGACCATTGCTACGCGCTTGACAGTACGCGGTTAAGGTCTCTTGGGTGGCAGGAAACCGTTTCTTTTGAAGAAGGATTGCGACAATGCGAAAGCGAAAACGTAAAGTAAAGGTAAGGGCGGTATGTACCGCAACGGCGACGGTGGGTTTCGCTACGATAGTTGATCTAACTTCATTGGAGAATCTAGCGGTTGTTTCTCTGCAAGTGGAGGAAGCAGAAGATTTTTTGTCTGAGCATTCGCGCCATTACACTACGCCAGCTACGCCGATTTGTGCGATTGGAGTTGGAAACAAGTCAGGGCTTCATGGTGCAGCGATTCTCGGGCGCAATAAAACGGGTGATGGTGAACTTGCGCATATTTACGTGGATGGAACCTCGCAAGGCTATTCGCTGCTGTACGGCGCTTGTTGGCGAGCGTTGAAGGCGCTGGGGTACGAAAAGGCCGTGCTTTGAGAATCGTTTTAGCCAATGGGACTTTTGACCCGCTACATCCAGGTCATCTATACCATCTTCAGGCAGCGGCGAAGTTTGGGTATCTGGTGGTAAGCGTTACTTCAGACAAGTCTGTCAGAAAAGAAAAGGGTCCGCGCAGGCCTGTATTCCCTCAAGAACAACGTGCCGAGATGTTGCGGGCGTTGCGGTGTGTGCAAAGGGTATTGATCGTCGAGAGCGGTAAGGATGCAATACAACAGGTGGCCCCAGCAATCTACGTCAAGGGCAGGGAGTACCGGGGCAGGCTTCCGGAGGCGCGGCTAGTCAAGCGCATGGGTGGACGGGTCGTATTTACGGATACGCCCGTCTACTCCTCTACCAAGCTTCTGAGTCATTTGTGCAAATAACGGAGCTGCTGGAGGTCATTTCGCATTACCGTGTGCTGGTGGTCGGGGATGGAATCATTGACGAGTATTGCTACGTCACGCCCTTGGGAAAGTCTCCGAAGGAAAACATCATCACGAACAGGTTTCTGCGGAGTGAGGCTTTCCGGGGTGGAGTGTGGGCGGCGGCGCGGCACGTAGAGCAGTTCTGCGCCCATGTGGAGGTCTACAGCGGCCCGAGAGTCATTCTCAAGCGCCGGTTTCTCGATGATCGCATCCGCAAGATGTACGAGGTTCACATAGACGCGAAGAATGGGGAACCAGGGAAGCTACCGGACCCGTCTAAGTTTGACATGGTCATCGTAGCCGACTTTGGGCATGGATGCGTAACAAACGAGGTAATCGAAAGGCTCGTTGATTGCTCGCAATTTCTGGCGGTGAACGCGCAGACTAACTCAGCAAATTACGGGTTCAATCTTGTGAGCAAGTATCCGAAGGCCGATTTAGTTGTCCTGGACCAACTCGAAGCGCGTCTAGCAACCCATGATGCGGACTCACCGATTGACGAGGTTATAAAAAAGCTCGGGTTCCCCAAGGTTATCGTGACCTGTGGGCCAGAAGGCAGTATCGGGTACAGCGATGATGGGACATTTCATCGTGCTAACGCGCTAACAGGGCCGGTGGTCGATACGATGGGTGCAGGGGATGCGTTCTTTTGCGTGACGGCCCCGTTTGCCAAGGCTGGAGCTACGATGCCGCAGATGTTAGCAGTCGGGAACGCTGCCGGAGCGATCAAATGTGGAGTCGTCGGCCATCGCAACCCAGTGACCAAGGCTGCGTTGCTTGAAAAGCTGGTATCTACCCCTTGACCGGGGCCGTAGCGTCGTTCCTGGGCGATCCTGGCAAGGCTTGATGGCGTTTCAAGGCCCTGTAGATGGTGGAAAGGGAGATCCCGACTTCCTTGGCCGCTGAGTAGCGGGTATGCACCCCTCCTTGCTTACGCGGCTGGCCGATCAGGGCAAGGGCTTTGTCTACGGCGGAGGACTGGCGGGCGCTCATGCGTCCTTCCTGAGTGCGCGCAGCAGCCACGTTTCGAGTTCCTTGCGGCGCGCGGCCCCTGCGTCCCCTGCGGCGGCCCATGCGGCGTCCCCTGCGGCGGCCCCTGCGTCCCCTGCGGCGGCCCGTGCGGCGTCCCCTGCGGCGAGCATGTCGCAATCGTCCGGGAGTTCCGCCAGTCTGTCGGCGTGCTTATTTAGACCGACGCTCCGTAATGCTTTGGGCGCGTCAACCCGCAGGGCGAGCAGCGCACAGTGGCGCGCGAATCGCACTAGGAGATCGCTCACATCCGTATAGGGCGTGAGTTGCATGAACATCGAGGCGCACAGTTTATCGACAGGATTCCCATGCGTCAGGGCGTCCGAGTCCAGTTCGCGCTGGCACAGGTTCGGGCCAGCGGCGTATTGCAGCGCATCGTAGATGCTCTTGGAACCGTGGTAGCCGCGTTTGCACGGCACCGGATTGGCAATCTCCGGTGCGATGAATCCGGGTTCAGGAAGGGGCGACCTGTCGCGTAGTGTGGCACCGGCGAAGTGCCAGACGGTGTAGGTGCGGCTCATGCGTCCTCCCCGAGTCCGGCGAGCGCGGCGCGAGCAATTTTCGCTTCATCGCTCGACCCGTGCTGGCTTTGGAAGTTCGCAATACGCGCCAACACCCCAACCAGCTCCCGCACTTGGGCGCGCAGGGCGTCGCGTTCGTCTACTAAGTATTCCGTCTCGTCTCGCGCATATTGGGCTAGAGCCAGAGACGGGACGCGACAATGC
>ERZ1292644.1579-Hain-H14-01um-R2-1579-length-11591-cov-5_pt1 | contig 11591 bp, 18 predicted proteins | sample MGYA00564402_ERZ1292644 | MGnify/ENA primary metagenome ERZ1292644 (study PRJEB36523, sample SAMEA6512644) | groundwater metagenome | collected 2019-01-09 | study: AquaDiva: Metagenomics assemblies of 32 groundwater samples | reverse complement strand
TCCGACCCAATGCCTCGGCCATCGCTGCAACATCACTTCCCCCCTTACCAACGGTTATAAAAACCGCGTATGGGTCTCCATCCTTCTCCTCGATAGAAACATGGACTGTACCTTGCGGAGAACTTTGGTGGGTAATCACAGCTTTGAACAACCCCACAGGAAGTTCACGTATTCCGGTATATCCGGATAGTGTGGGAGGGGTTGATGGAGGATTTCCGGATGGCTGCTCAGCTGAATCATGGTCGTCCCCCAGACTTTCAAAAGACCATGTACCATCCCGAATTGCCTCTGTCAGCACTTGTCCAGCCTTACTCCTATCCCTATACACCGTGATCCCCACACACCCCAACTCATAAGCCAGTAAATACGCGTTTAGCACATCGTCTACTGTTGCTGTGGCCGGCATATTGATAGTTTTAGAAACCGCATTATCAGTAAACTTCTGAAAAGCCGCCTGCATCCTTACGTGCTGTTCCCACGGTATCTCGTGGGCAGTCTTAAACAACTTCTTTGGCAAATCTGGATCATACAATGGATAGTTAAAACTCTCTGTTAGCTTTCCCTCCAACCCTTGGTGTTTGTAGCTTAAGGCAAAGATTGGCTCAATGCCACTCGAGCAGTCGGCAATAATGGAGATAGTTCCAGTAGGAGCAATGGTAGTAACGGTGCTGTTCCGCGGTGCAGGTAGGCCCATATTGTGTGCTCTTGATTGGGCATACAGAGGATACTCCCCCCTGTCCTTCGCCAGTTCAATTGATGCTTCCCACGCGTGGGACCGAATAAACTCCATTACCTGCTTGGCTACATCTAATGCCACCAGTGAGTCATAGGGAATCCCCAACTTCACCAGCATATCGGCCCACCCCATAACCCCCAACCCAATCCTCCTGATATTCTTAGCCATCTCCTCGATCTGCGGCAGGGTGTAGCTGTTGACTGTAATCACGTTGTCAAGAAATCGGATAGCGATTTGGACAACATCACCAAGCCGATCCCAATCAATATTATGATGTGGAACATCATCTTGGTGTTGGTAGACAAAATTCCCCAGGTTTATACTTCCCAGAGTACAAATATCATAAGGGTACAGCGGTTGCTCACCGCATGGATTCGATGCCTCGATAGGTCCAAGAGAAGGGACGGGATTTCCCGGCCCATTATTAGCTTTATCGATAAAGAAAACTCCAGGGTCTCCTGTTTTCCACGCGGAGAAAGCGATCTCGGACATCAACTCACATTTGCTACATCCCTCCCGACAGAGGGTAGTGTCCTTACGGTGAGCCAAAACGATGTTCATAAACTCATCAGGAATTGCCACGGAGATATTGAAGTTAGAAACACTTTTCCCATCATCTTTGCAGTGAATGAATTCTAAAATGTCAGGGTGGTCAATAGGAAGAATAGCCATGTTAGCTCCCCGTCTCATCCCACCCTGTTTTACTGAGTTAGTAGCCGCGTCAAAAACCTTCAGGAAGCTAACAGGCCCACTCGCCTCATGGCCTGTACCCTTTACCGGTAAGCCGGCAGCTCGCAGTCTTCCAAAAGAAAACCCAGTTCCACCACCCGTCTTATGGATGAGTGCTGCATCTTTGATGGTCTGAAAAATCCCATCAAGAGAATCTTCTATTGGAAGCACAAAACAGGCCGAAAGTTGGCCCGACCTACACCCCGCGTTGGCAAGGGTTGGGGAGTTGGGGAGGAAGTCTAAGTTTGACATGATACCAAAGAATTTATCTGACCACCCAACCTTCTGACACCCAAAAAGATGTGTCTCCCCAATAGGCCCTAAGCTACAATCACAATCCTCTGCTCTTGCAACAGCCCATGATACCCGTTGGAACATACCCACGGGTGTCTCCCCCTCCAGCAAATACCGCTCTTCCAAAACCTTAATCGCTTGTGGTGTTAACTCTTTCATTTAGTTCTCCAATACCAACGTGAAATTATCTGAGGGGTTTCCTCTAACTGTTTTCATTTATCGCCTTGTGGCACATTCCCCAAGGTATACAAGGCGCAATCACAACGGAGGTCGTTAGATGGAAAATCGTCAGTTGCACTATGCCATGTAAAATGGTGGGAACCAGTACAGCAACCTAAAGCCTCCCTATTACGCCACTTTTGCCACTCCGTGGGGTGATTGTTTTTTACATGAACAAACAAATCCCCAGTCTTAGGCAATCTCTCCGGGCAGAATGCACACTGAATCTTCATACCAAATCCTCATTAAGCAAGTCTAATCCGTTTCTTCTGACTGTATCCAAAATCCCGGAAGCCAACGCCCGAATTGGATACTCATCACAATTAACCCCCCAGACCTCACAGATACCATGAAGAATCTCATGAAATAACACCTCTGTCCTTAACGCCTCATTACCATCAAGTTTCTCGTCAATGACTATTTGGCCCAAATCATGGACTATCTTACCCCATAGCACCTCAGTCTCACTTTGGACCCGCTCCTGTGATAAAACCTTGTAGTGCCGGGATCCTATCTGTATCTCATTGGGTAATTTCATAGCCTACATCCATCATAGAATCTCATCCTTTGGTTGCAGCAGTGGTGTCGTTAGATTGGTGTTAAACCAGTCCCGTAGCCACACTGCTTGTTCGGGAAACAAGAAAAACATACCTCTATATCCATCCGCATTCCAAATGGCCACTGCGATATGGCCGCTATCATAAGCTGTGGCCGATATTCCATTCTCCATTTGTTACTCTCCTTTCTTATAAATCCCAACAAATGCCGGCAACAATTTTGAGTATCCTTCAACTGCCTCAGCTACAGGCCCAAACTGTGGATGTCCAAACAACCGCTGCACATATGCCTGTTTCCACTGCTCATCCTCCATCGCGTCCAACAACCGTAACCACCTATCTAAATGCTCGCCGGCCATATTAAACATTCCGTTGTTCACCAAGGATAACATAGACTGTAGTAATTTAGCAACAATAACTTCGGACTCGGCTAACCGATGATCTATAAATGCGGCTGCCCGTAGAGCCTCCTCCTGTGCCAACAGCACCGCTGCCTCATGGTGCGTAACAGCCCACCCTTTTGTTAACTCCCGCGCTGCCACCGATATAATCTGCCGAAACATCTCTGATGGTGTGGACCACAGCCCATAATAAGGACTCCTAGCATCTGTCCTAACCCTAGTTAGTAATGCTAAATCTTGGGGGTCAGCACGGAAATGCACATCTTGGAGTTGTTCACCATCGCGGCGTCTATCTGTAGATGGGGGGTATTTCCCGGCCCAATCAACTTTGTTCATGTGTGGGATAAACCTTTGGACATCTATAACGATGGCTTGGTGTATATGCACCACACTCAGGACACAACCTTGTATCCGTCTTTTCTATTTCTAGTGTCTCCTGTAGTGCTATCCAGGCATCAGCCTTCTCCTTATCCTGTGTGGCCCACTCCGCCCAGGTATAGGCTTGGCAGTTACATCGTTGGTATGGGGGAGGTAGGCTGGGTCCACTGGCCGTCCAGGTAAAGTTATGCCTCCCTACTTGACAGCCGGTGGGCCTGAGAATCTCTGCACCCTGTAGTTTGTTATCCATGATAGACTCCTCGTTGATGTTGCCAGCAATAGCCGTTAGGCTGGGCGTCTCTCTTACATAGCCTTTTAGTATAGTGCATCACGAACTTCCTCGTCGTTGCAAAGCCGGCAAAGGTGCGCCCATGAGCTACCCGTAACTGATCTCGGATGTAAACTTCATATTTACACGTTTCCATCGTTCACATCCACCGTATCAGCCGCTATCCCACAGTGGCGACAAGAGGTATTTCTAGCTTTAACCAAGCCACCACCATCTGTTATCCAATAACCCTTTACCTCGCTTGGTACAGCATCCGCAACCCACTCATGCGTACAGGGCGATGGCTCGTCGGCCAAAGCACTACGCAGTAAGCAATCAGGGCCACAGGTACCAGGTGGGAATTTACTGCCACAGCTAAGGCAACGATTATCCTCCATGTACTCTATAAGCTGCTCTAAAGCCTTCTTTCGCTCCTTGCTCTTGGCCAATGCCTTGCGGTAATTACCATCGTAGACATCCGAGCGCAACCGTTCATCATCCAACTCTGTCTCCAACGCGGTGATGTGTAGACTTAAGGCAACCTGTGTAGCATCATCGGTAACATGCGATAGCCAGAGATCCAGTTCCGCTGCCGTCAGTAATTTAGGTTCCATTGCTAACCTCCTTTTTACTTTTACACTAATAGGTAATACAATTAACTTAATTGAATTACTTGTCGGCAATCACAAAAATATAACCACATGCATAAATCTTCAATTTTGCAGAAAAATAAATCAGCTCTATGCTCATTATGGCCAAAAAGTCCAGGAAGGTGTCCGATTTTTAGGTTTTCCGCTATTAATATATGCATTTTATCTGTTTTTATTATAGGGTATTAAGCTGTAAACATAAGCTTATGTATTTGTATGGTGTGCAAAGAATAACTAGCGTATTAACTAAAGGTATTATAATAAGGTATGGTGTAAAAGTAAGCTTATGAAAATAAAAATACAAAATTATCAAAGTCATAAGAATACAGAGTTAAATATAGAGGATGGCATTACGCTAATAGCAGGCGATAGCGGACATGGGAAAACTGCTATTTTAAGAGCCATAAAAGCATTGCTTACCAATCAGTCCAGAGGAGATTTTATAAGGCATGGAGCTACTGGCTGCGAAGTGCAGATTGATAATGTAATATGGCATAAAGATAAGAAAGAAACATACTACAGCATCGACAACCAAAGATATGATAGACTGGGAACTAATGTTCCAGAGGATGTTTACAAAAGTTTACTAATTTCCCCTACTGATTTGGATGGCGAGCAAACATTTCTCAATTTATCTGAGCAGTTAGATGCAATCTTTATCCTAAAACTTGGCCCATCGAAGATTGCAAAACTATTTGGAGCATTTAGCGGAACGGACCCTATATATTATGGAATACAGAAATGCAACAAAGATATAAGGGACACACAGAAACAATATGATTATCTGAAACAAAGAATAGAAGAATTGCAATCAAGCATAGATTCTTTTCCAGATTTGGAGCCTTATTATAGTCTTCTGCAACAATACAAATTGCTATCTGCTTATATAGACTTATCTCCACAAATTATTGATGTAGGGATTCCAGACATAGAGTTTACTAATATCGATCTGCTAAGGAAGCACATTTCTGCAAAAGACAAAATACAATATATTCCAGATATAGATTTGCCAGACTTTAATGCAATCTCTTTGCTCAGACAATACTTTTACAAACAAGAAGAATATAATAAATTATCTAGGGATATAGAATCATTTATACAAGAAAATCCTGAGTGTCCGACATGTGGTAAACCATGGGAATAGTAACTGGCATAGTTTTTGGAATAAAATGCCTAAAATGTAATGGCAAAATAGTTGCTAATATAGATGGTAGTTTATCTTGTTTCTCTTGTTCAAAACCGTATAAAGGAGTATGATGTTAAGCGATACGGATTATAATAAGACAAAAAAAGATATGGAGCAAATGCATTCCTCTTTATTAGTAAAAAGAGCTAGAATACAAAGTTTAAAAGAAGAGCTTGCAGACCTAGAGAGGGAAATTCTTCAAGAGGATATTGTTGGCAATATAGAGGAAGTTCCAGGAAAATTAGAAGAATTGGAAAATGAAATGATAGCAAAACATAAGCTATTAAAAGAGATGGTTGGTTAATGCTAGTCCTAAGAATCAGCCCTTCTGTGTCTCCACAAGATGGAGAATATTATGCAGAATTTCAGCCGATGGGTATAGTTATTGTCGATAAAAATCGTGAAACGGCCATCGAGGGATTACGAGCTGCTATAATTGCCATGTACGATCACGACCCCCAAAGATTTTACGACAGAGTACAACAACTTAATTTGGTTTATTATACAGTTGATAACACCCCATTGTCTGGTATAATGGTAATTACTAATTCGCATTTTGGCTATTCGCTAGAAGAATTTGTGGAAAGATATCCTAATGCATTGCCATACGAAAAGGAGATGATAGTGAGTAACAGACCCAAATTGCCAGAGCCTCCAAGAATTATGCTTAGCACAACCGCTTGGGATGATATCGAGGAAATTTACAAATTGCAAAAATGGGCAAAGGATTTAACAGAATATCTTAGGATGCATTTAGAAGGAGATCATAAATAAAGAATGTACATTTATAGCAATCTTGGATGTGGATGCTAGGGCGATACTATAATTTATTCAAGATAATGCTATATAGAGGAGTCTCTAATTTCTATATTCCAAGTTCTTATTACTTGATACCATGTGGTGTGTTTTCTTAAAGATATGGTATGGTCTGAAAAGAACACTGTATTAAGCCGTCTTTCTACAACATTTCTTTTATTTGCCTCACGATATCCATCTATAAATGCTTCTGCCAACTCTTGTTTTATATATATAGCTATGATATCAATTGTCTGATTCCTCCTCTCTGTATCTTTTTCTGTGAGGAACTAAACTACTTTCGTCTCCAAATCTAATAGTAAATCTATCCCATATCGATCTGATAACTGTCTTAACTCTTGGGCGCAGTATATCTAAAAGCCCTTTATCTACTACCTCTGATTCTATTTCTGTTAATACCTCTCTAGTCAGGGTATTAAATTGCTTATTGATAAATTGCTGATCATCTGTATTACTCACGATTCTTTCTCCTGGTTAATAAATTAATTGTACTACTTAACTCTGTGATTGCTTCTTTTATGAAATTAACATTGTCTATTAACTGATCTACTCTTCTATACAAATCATCGCATTTGGACTCTAGCGCAGCTATTCTGTCCTCTGTTGGCTTTGGCGTCTTAAAGATAGACAATGCTTCTAACATCAAAACATCTAGTGTTTTCTTGTCTAGGAATGTACCTATTAATTCCCTAATGTCTTCTTCAGTATATTCCTGCTCTAGATAAAAAAGAATCTTTTCTACTTTCTCTGCTCGCCCTTCAATATCCTTTACTCTTTTCGATCGCCTCTTATTTTGCCCGTTGGCAGATTCTTTTATAATATTTGCCAGATCAGACTCATTAGATATTTCTGCAATATCGGGGTCTGGGCAAACTACTAATGTTTCTTCTCTCATATTTTCTCTCCTTTAATTTTCTTGCCTGTGTAGCACCATGCATCTTACTCCACCACCTGCTTTGGAAAATTCACTAATATTGATACTAATTACTTTGCAGCCATACGATTCTAAAAGTTTACTAATTCTAGCATTCTTATTAGACATTATTATTACGGTCTGATTGTTCTTGTGATATGATACCGAGTTGCATACGAAATTATGTGCTTCTTCGCTATCTACTGGAATAGTGGTATATTGATAAAATAGCTCTGGAATAGATTGCTCTGCAAAAGCTCCAGGATAATATAAGATTATTGTTTTCTCTTTAATTCGAATTGGCATAAAACAAGTATCTAGGTGATAGAAATATGGATTGCATAGCTTTAGTGGCACAATCTCTTTATTAGTGTGCTCGCTAATGAATTTAGCTGCTTCGAAATCACTACGATATCCATATCCCATTGCATATAGGTTATTGCCTGTGCGTACTAAATCACCATCGCCTTCAAAACATATTCCATCTGGCATGGGCGTAACAGTAATCTTATTGTCTACACACCATCTTGCTACAATTAATTTTTCTGGAGCTCTTTCTTGGTATTTGAATGTAGACAGGAAAAACTTATCGTCGATAAAAGATCCATAGTTTGCTGCAAATACTAGGTCTGGCAAATTAGGATCTGGATTTATCAGCGAAACACTTTCTCCTGTATTCAATATCGCAGAATAAACATCAAGCCACTGATCCCAAAAATTATTACTGGGCTGAATATTTGTATCCATCCATGGATTAATGCTATATGCGACATTATAATATGTTGGGGGTGTTAACACATACATTTTCTATGCACTAAATACTAAGATTTTATCAAGAACACTTTGTATATCTGATAGCTCGTGCTCCCAATTCTTTTTGCTAGCAGTTGCTATTCTAGATCTAGTTGCAATTGAAGCTGGAGCCTTTTTTCTTTGTGCAATGCTCATGTTATATCGCATTGCTGCTGTGCGTATATATTTTGCATGTCCTTTAACATACCTGTGTTTTGGGCTTGCAAAATTGCCACACCTACACAAACATTTTGTTTGGAGATGCGTAACAGGAATGAAACAGATATTCGGAGGAATATGCCTTGGATGTTTATAAACTTTCATTATTGCCAAAACCGCCATTCTTTAGGTACTCTTTTAATTGGAAGGCTAAACCCGCCCGCCGAGCGATGTCCGCCTCCTCCAAATTTGCTACATATCTCGCTCACATCTATGTTGCTATTCTTATTGGAGCGTACACTAAAAAATGCTTTGTCTCCATTTATAAACCAGCATACAGACATAGGAGCATCTTGGTATAATGCTTCTCCTAATTTGCTACACAATGTGCCTTGGTAGTTTATAATTTTTGCTGGGATATCTTCTAAATTTCTTGTTATCACATCATTTGTTTTCAGAAGATATTCTATTTCTCTTTTCTGTGCACTAAGAGCAACCATCCCAAGTTTACTAATATCCGAGTGCTGCAAATCTTCTAGAGTATCCCATACTTCAAAATCAAATGGTAATGTTTTAAGAAAAGCATTGTATATCTTACTTTCTGGTAATTTCCAATTCCATAGGTCTGCGTCTGAAATATATTCTATAAACCACGGAATATTCTTATCAGGATGGAAATATTGCCATGCAATCAAAGCACCAGACCTATTCATATCAAAGATAGTATTGGGCAAATCCGATAGCTGGCTTTGGGCTGATAGATGGTGATCTAAAATGTAGACATCGTTATCGCCATATAATCGCTCCATATCATTTCTTGGGTATGTGAAATCAATTAAATACAAAAGTTTACTAATTAGCTCTGGTGGAGAGCTACCATGCTGAGCTGGAATATATTCTGCGCTGTTTCCGAATTTTTTATATGCGCTCCAAGCCCCGCCAAAGCCATCGTTACACCAAGCATGATAAATTACGACTATATCTTTATTCATTTACTTAGTTCCTTTATAAAATCGTCTGTAAGGGCCTCTAGAGGGCCAAATTCAGTCTTATAGCATATTTATTAGCTTATCCCAATTAAACACCATTCCTGGGTCTGTTTTGCCCTGTGAGATGCCTTGTAGGGTTTCGTCGTGGCCTAAGAGATTATCTCTAATGGGCGCAAAATTATATTTCTTTGCCATCTCTTTTATCCAGTTTGCTAGGCAAACATATTGCATTTCAGAAAATGTATCTGACGATTTACCTTGTTCTAATTCGCATCCTAGATATTCTGCGTTATTAATTCCTGCATGCCAAGCTATATTATTGTCGGAAACAACTTTTGCTCTCTTGCCATTTACGGCAAATACCGCATGGGCACTCACCTTGCTATTAGGATTCATAAACCAATTAATAGTGGCCTGGTATTCTACACCAGGTATTTGGCCACCTCTGGTGGAATGTATTATGATTCCTTTGGTAATATTTCTGATGCCTGAAAAATTAGGACTACTGTATATTTCCCAGGCTTTTAGACTAAAGGGCGTAAGCCAATTAATCTTAATTCGTTGATGCCAGAGTGCGCCCTCTCCACTACAGCTTCAACCTCTTCATCTGTTATGTGCTCTCCTCTAGCTGCCTTTTGCCCTATGACAAATGTTTTAAAGTTATTCTCAACACCACCAGCATTTACCCATGCATTATATAGATCTGGATATTGTTCTATGTAACCCATATTGCCTTCTTCTCCTTCTGCATATAAGTTTACTAATTTCTGGTCTATGATAGTGTTTTCTATTTCGAATGCATCCCAACCACGCTGTCCTAGATTTGGATCAGATTCTGCATCTTTAAATCCAGATCTTTGGAATATAAAAGCGCATTTAACATAGTTATCTTTTAATAATTCATTGTGGTATGCCAATAATGAGTGCTCCCAATAATAATCTGGTGTTTGGCTGTGATATAAATATCCTTCGTCTGGGCCACCAGCAACAGCATTGGTAACACCACATTCTAAAAGGAATAAGCCTTGCGCATTGGGAATTGCTAGATACCATTCTCTATAACGTAAAGCATGATACGGAGCTTGAGACAATAAATCTGGGGAGCCATATTCCTGGCAGCCATAATATCTTGCTCCATCTACTGCAAAACCATTATTGCCTGTGGGGACATTGGCAACTATACATTCTTTACCATCTTGTCTGGCAAGCACCACACAGCTCTCCATAAATTCTTTAGCCCACTCTAAATGCTGATGGCCTGGTACAGCCATTGCTGGTGGAGTTACTATTCCCCAGCATCCAGGATACCATTCGGATCTTTGGCATTCATAAATAAATTCTGATGCAGCTTGATATGCTGATTTTCCAGAAAGCCAATCATCTCTAGCCAAGTCTGAATTGAAATCATATTTGTAGGAGTGTCGAACAATTACATTAATATCTAATGTATTGCATTCTTCTACAGCCCATCTACTAGGATCGATGGTGTGTATGTAAGTAGGCTTTGCATTGTTAGGGAATGTTTTTAGCCAATTAATACAATTATCTAGCTTTTGGGTATGTATCGATAATTTGGCCATTATTTCTCCATTAGCTTTACAGATAAAGTTTCAAATTGTGATAATGTCTCTGCTTTTGATTGCGATATAAAATATGGTAATTTCATTTTGTATGCTATTTCTAGAAAATCATTTTTGTATGCAGGAGCATTCGGATACATATATGGGATGCCAATCAGATGCCATATGTCTACTATTTCCGATCGTATTATATCGTCTTCGTGCTCTATAACTGTCCCCCAAGCCCATATAATACCAAGACATCTAGGAGGAAATGTTTTGGCTGTGTCAGTAGCTCTATATGCAGCTTCATAATCTTTATAGCTATAGAATCCGCATCCAAATTCCTGTTTACAGCCTTTATTAGGAGATTGTGTACAAGAAACATACATGTGCTCTTCTTGTGCATGCGGAATACATTTAGCCCAATTGCTATGCGAACGCCACTCGTGTGCCATTGGTCTGGATAAAGACATCAATCGACACTCTGCCATATCATAATATTCGTAATCGTAAGGATCTGTGCTATAATCGGGATTCATCGACCACGAACGATAAGCTAACATATCACTCTTCTCCTACTGGCACTGGTTCTTTACTTGGAATAGTAGGCTTTATGGGTGTTTTCGTAGGATCTAATGGCATCGGAGCATCTATCTCTCGTTTCAAAGGTTTTGGCGTTCTGCTAGGCTCCTCTGTCACTTTGCGAATCGGAGCGGTGGTGCCACATTGGAAAGCAGAATAATTCTTTGTATAGTCTGCAAAGGAAGATACAGTTTTCATAATTTATTCTTCCCTATCATTATATTTTACATAAATTCAACTAATTTTATTTCTCTCCATTATGGTATCTTACCTTTTTATTATACTACTTTTAAGATGCTAATATAATCTACTGTGCCAGTGGATCTTCTTTTGGCTGTATGTCCCAAATTCCAAATCTAT
>ERZ1292644.1577-Hain-H14-01um-R2-1577-length-11595-cov-79_pt1 | contig 11595 bp, 10 predicted proteins | sample MGYA00564402_ERZ1292644 | MGnify/ENA primary metagenome ERZ1292644 (study PRJEB36523, sample SAMEA6512644) | groundwater metagenome | collected 2019-01-09 | study: AquaDiva: Metagenomics assemblies of 32 groundwater samples | reverse complement strand
GCCATAGCTGGATCAGTTGCCGCAAACGGCCCGTCACGACCGCCGCGAACTGGCGGGGGACGCGCGGGCTCCCCTTTGGGTGGCCGATGTCGCTTTCGCCCATGGGCACGGATCGTGTCATTGGCGTCTGGTGGTCGATTCCGCAAGCGGGGGCACCACTCGTCTATGCCATCTTTCGCTATGACCGGGGCATCGAGCGTCTGCGTCTCGAAGATGTGGGAAACGTACCGAGCTTTGCGACCTATTACTACCCTGGGCACGTCGGCTATGCCAGTTATGACATCCGGCGGGGGCGCCTCGTATTCCTGTCGCCCAACACCAGCGATATATATACGTTGGTGGTCGAAAACTTTTGTCACCCACGAGTGCCGCGCGAACTGGGCGAGCCTGTGCCGCTCGATCCCTATCATGCCGGGTATCAGCAACGGTTTGCGGCGTTGACCAATACGGCCGCCAAGCCGCTCGGTGCCCCACGCATTGCAATCAGCTATGCATCGTTTGCCAGTACCGCGTTTACCCGCGATCCCATCCAATTTGCGACCAACGCCGTGGATGGGATCGGTACATTTGCCGTTATCTGGGGGAGCGCTGCGAGCGGCATGACGGGCGCGATTACCGTCGGTTTTTCGTCCTATTCTGTCACCCTCAGCGCGACGTATAGTGGAGGCGTTGCATACGGAACGGAAGGTATGACACTGCTTACGAGTACCGCCACGTTCACCGTGAGCACCACACTGACAGCAACGAGCGCCGTTACTGTGACGATTATGCCGCGGATACCCGTCAGCCAGGCAGATGCGGTAGGGGCCGGGAGCCCACGGTTGCTCAGTTATCCCACGAGCGCACTGGCAACGCCATACTATTACAATTTGAACCCGCAGCAGACCATCAACTTCAACGCCAATCCGCTGACGCGGCCCCTCTATGCCAGTCAGCGGAGCTTAACCAAGACGGTCAATGCCCAGTTCGTGGGGGATGTGACGGACCTGGAGGTGACTGAAATCTGGATGGGCGGTGGTAACCGGATTGCCATGGCGCTCTCGCAGTTTGCCATGTTGTACGATTTTTTTTACAACGTACCCGATTTTGTGAGTGCAGGCTTCATTCAATGGCAGCCGAGGGATATATCTAATAGAACCTATAAGGTTCTCATAACCTCGCTAACTGTGGGCGGCAGCGAGGGAATTACCCTGGACCACCTTGTCAAGGCTGGAACTGGATATGTCCACGATACGGTTGAAATGAAACTAAGACTAATAGAAGAGGTACTTTAGATATTATTCCATATAGTTCTATGAATAACATGAACAATCGTGGTAACAGAGACATGATATATCTTTGCGAGAGCAGCCATCGTAAGCGATGGATAGAGTTCTCGAATTTCAAGAACTGCTTGTGCAGTCAATTTTGAGTTTTTATGTCGCTCTCCCCTGGGACGTTTCTCGGGATGTTGAGCAACATAATCGCGAAGGTAATTCGGTTGTAGCAACGTAATATGCGTACCTTCGCGCAACGAATCTTGCACATTCTCATACTGCGTTCCTGCATAGAGATGGTCAGGATTCACACATAAAGGATTGGCTTTTTCTGGGCAACGATGCAGAACAAACAAGTTTTCTGGTACAGGACCATGCAACAATATCCACATAAGTCGATGGGCACCAATACTTTTGCGGGCTCTCATCGCAAAGATGCCATAGCCATGCTGGTCAGTCGTTCCTTGCCACAACCAACACCCTTCGCCCTTCTGGACTTTTTGCCAGAATCGTTCCTCCATAGGCATGGTCGGTTTGCGTTTATATTCTGGATGCCGAGCCGCATGGCCACGAATAAAGCGTACTGGTTGGCCTTTAACAACGTTGTCTCTTGGATCATTGGCCTTGGCAATCGTTGTTTTTTCACCGCACCCACACCGACAATACCCGTCAGGAATATCAGTAGGAATGACATCAGGCATGTACGCCTCTCCCTGTCTGAGGTATCCCTGTATTCTGGCGGGAGAAACACGGCAGCCCGTACAGGGAGCGAGCATCTAGGCCAGAGGGATCAGCTCCAACCGAGCCGTGTAGTTCAGTATAGCATAGCGTGTGCAGGAGGGCAAGCATGAACGACTTAAGTGTCTGGTGGGATATTGTTGCTATCGTCGTGGCTATCATATTGACACCGTTTGGATTTCTGTGGGCTATCCAGGATGGCATGAGGCGCTTAGAGCACGAAGAGCGTCAGAAGCGTAAGCCATCGCGATGGCTGTGGGAGGATAAGTACTGATGCGCCGGCTGCCGCACCCGCTCTCTGCCGTGATGACCTCACAACAGCGCCAACCGCGCTATCAAGTGCTGCTCTGGGACATCCTCAGCAGCGGGGCTCCTACGATCACTGCGGTGGTCAACGGCAGTGCGGCCAGCGCCTTTCAGCTCGACGTGACGGCATTCGTCCACGGGGGCGTGAGCGTGGAAGAGCCCGGTGACAAGCGCGCCAGCCATTGTACTTTCAGCCTCTCGGACCACCTCGGAAGCTTTGACCCAGTGAGCGGGGCCTATGCGGCGTTCATGCAGGAGAACCAGATTGCCCACATTAAGCTGGGCGATGCAACAGTATCGGCAAGCGATTATGTTGGTGTAGGTTTTATGCACATACGCGGCCAAGTGGGTTTCTCCATCGACCGCCAGTCGTTGCGGCGCGAGACATCTCTGTCCTGTTATGGTCGCCGTGCCACGCCCCCGTATCTCAAGCGACGCTTTACCAGTAACACGTACCATGCGGCGGTAGATTTTGGCACGATCTTGTTAGACATTGCGCGCAATCAAATGAACCTCGGGGGGCAAGAACTCAGCCGCTGGCCTGCCCTCGTGGGCACCGTGACGCAGTTTGGTGTCAATTCCATCGTGGACCTGGCACCACTTGAAGCCATGGACAAAATCTTAGAAGCTATTGGCCTCACGAGTGATTTTGACGGCGATGGTAAGTTGCGGATGGTGAATCGGGACATCCGGCGTGGCTATGATAAGGTCTATCCCAATCTCAATCTCATCGGCAGCGTGGAGATTCCCCAGGCGGATACCGAAACGTACAATAGCGTGAAGATCATCGGGCTCGACAAGAATATCACGCTGGTCGAGCAGGCCGAAACCGCGCTTGCCCGGGCGACGATCCCCGTGGGATTCTGGCGACCCTCGCACGAAGTGGATGTGTGGTGGAGCAATGACCGATCCCTGCGCGCGCCGACCACGCAGTTGGTCATCGAAACGAGCGTCAATGATGCGCTCATTTTTGACCTGGGCAGTGAAGAGTATCAACAGACGAGTGACTACGGGGGCCGGATTACCATCGGCATCGGCGCCTTCTTGCTCACGCTGATCGTCATCATTCTGATCGTGATGGTGATCTCTTTTTTCACGCCCGATATTGCCCCACCCTTTGGCGGGCCGCTGATCCTCGTCGGGAGCATCCTCCAGAGTTTTGCGCTCACGCTGATCCTCATGACGCTGTCGATTCATTCGTCAGGCGTGTATGAAATACGGGGCATCCCGATCTTGCCGGTGTTTCAGGAAATCAGCGCCGTGTTGACTGTTGAGGGGACAGCGGATTATCTCTTGAACCAAAAAGAAATCCAGAACGATTGGATTAATTCACAGGACCATCTGTTGGATATTGCGACGATCGAACTGCTCTATGAAGTGGCCCAGGGCAAGCCGCGCGAGGTTACCGTCGTGGATGATTACAGCTTGGAAATTGGTGACATAGTCCAGATCCCGCTAGGAGCATCGCCCTTGCGCATTTGGATTGACAGTTTGCGACGGACTTTGGGCCGTGAGGATGTTCCCATGTTGCAGATTTCTGGCTACCTTGTGCCGGAAGGAGCTTATTAAAATAGAACTATTAATCCCTTTGTGGTGCTATAGTCAATAGTAATGGCTGTACCTGAGTCAGCGGAGGCCCAGCATGCTTCTGACTATTACAGGAACGACAAGCCGGAACGATATTAGAGACAGTATGGGATCCACCTTTGCTGAGTGGGGTAATATGATCTTGGGTAAGCTTCCCTTTGGCACGTTTGCCACAATACGCACAGCGATGATCATAAGCGCCTTGCATCTCGCGCCATTGGGCGGCGGTAAAATCGTTGATAGGGGCATTGGCTTTGCGGGCACGATAGGCATATGCCCTCCCAAAATATTGCACTTTATGGCGACTATAATGGGCTTGATTGTATGCATTATGTTTTTTGGGATAGCGGCGGTTATAGCGCTGTGTAGCAAGAGAGTTTTTCTTGCGATAGGCTGGCGTGTTTTTGATGCGGACATAATATGCCGCCCGGCGTGTTTTCTCCCTGCCGTCTTTCACGCGCCGCTGATCATAGATAGCAACGCAGCTTTTGCATCGATTTTGTAAGCCATCAATCTTAGATGTGTTGCGGTAAAAGGATGTGAGTGGATAAAAGATGTGGCAAATCGTGCAGCATTTCATGGATTCATTCTCCGTCAATGAGTATCCGGTTTTCTGTGCACGGCCACGCCCGGAAAGCGTGGTGTCCTTTGGTTCATGAGGCCAAAGTAGCCATGCACGAAGACAGCATAACATGCGCAAATGGATGCATGCCCTAGCCGTACACATAAAGCCTATCACAAAAGTGATAGAAAGATTATACCTAAAAATAGTATGAGATACAAGAAAAATGCCGAAAGACCTGCTGCGGATTCTGCTCCATGAACATAGTCGAGCCACCCAGGAGGACATGGTGGGCCAGATCATGTCGCCCGTCACGCTGCTGCCCTATGACAACATGGGGCGGCTCATGCCGGTGGCGCATGTGACGATGAACACGCCCACCGGGATCGTGCTGATTTGCAACGTCCCCGTGGCGGCGAACAATCAGGTGATGCAGCATGCCGCTCTCGGCTCGCCCGTGCGGCTGAAGCGGAGCCGGACAGGCCGGTTGGAAATTATTGGCCTGGACAAGCGAGCGCCAGGCACGCTCTACAACTACACGCTCGCCATTTCCACGGGCTTGCTCACGTCCGGGCATGTCAGCGGTATCAATGCTCGCGCATTGACGTATGGGGAACTCGCCTCAGCCACGAGCGGCGGCTACGGGCAAACACCGTATGGGGCAACCGGGATTTTTAATGGGTCAAGCACGCTTATGACCCTGGTCTAAGTGAAAAGAATCGTAAGGCGTATATTCAGAGCTTTTCTTGAGGAAGAGGAAAGAAAGCCGCATGTTTGCGAGGCAGATAAATCGTTGCATCGTCATAGAGCCAACGGAAGAGGCGCAAGACTTGTCGACCGCCGCCGTATCGCAAGCTAACTGCATCAGGATAGTGTGTAGGCGGATGATGCAACTGTACCTGGTTAAGACCACAATAGGTCATGCAATATTGTTGCAAAGTTGTGATGAAGGCACGATTACCCATAACGCTGAAAGACCACTCACGCGAGGGATGTTGTCTGCGATGTCTATGATTCATGCGGGTATAAAAACCGCCATCGCCTTCAACATATCCTCGAATGTAGTGGCGTATGCACGGTTGAGGCAAATCTGGAAACCGTATAGTTTTGGTTTTATGGGGAGTAACAGTATAGCCAGCAAGGTCTTGGACCATAGCAGGAGAATGCACATAGATCTTTGCTCCTGGATAGCCGTGATTATCAATGAAACGTACTGGATGCGTACTCCCAATAGCATCGCGAAAGCGTTCCAGGTGTTGGGCATCACGCGCCTGCAAAATCAGAATCACGGCACGGTCAGTAATGGTGCCATCGGCAGTCAAAAAGCCAAGCCAGTATGCGTGTGCTTCGCTCTCTATCTGAGCAAAAAACGCATGGTTACATTCATAACGAGACGGAAACCCGTGTTTATGAGTGACAATCCCACGCCGTTTGAGCAAGCCCGAAACCGCCGCTTGCGAGATACCAAATTCATGAGCCAATGGAGTCGCCCATTCCCCGGCTTGATAACGAGCAATAATACTGTCGCGTTCAGTCGCAGACAATCTTTTCAGCATATTGCCCTTGTGTCGCCGCGCAATTCCAAGACGTTGCAACCAGTGGCCTATGGTAACGCCAGAGACGCCCAAGCGTTTGCCAATAGCAACGGTGGACAATCCTTCCGCATACCATTGAGCAATCAGCAGAGCATCATTGCTGTTCATAAGCACCTTGCGCTAAGGGATTCAATATAAATATTCGCTAATTATAACACAAATATGTCACAAATAGTCTAGGATTATTCACACAGAGCAGACAATTATATGACTATAAGCCTTAATAGATTTACTACTGGTCAAGTCACTTATATAGCAGCTCATAATACTAATTGTACTACTATTGAGACCGCCATCAATGCTTTGCAAGCGGCCACGACGATTGGCGTCGGCGGTACCGGCGCGAATGCGATAGGGTTCACGGAACTGTGGGACCGTGATGGCATTGTCGGCGCGTCGTCGTTCCCCGTGACGTGTGCGACGTCCCTCACGCTCTCAGTCGGCAGCGGCGGCGGCTGGCTCCTGGGGCAGCAAACGTTTGCCAGGGCGACTAGTGCGTTGACGCTGAACTTTGCGGGCAAAGGCAGCGGCATCTATGGCATCATCCTAGATGCGGCCGGCGGGCTCTCCATTAGCGCCCTCTCCGCGACCGTGGCGGGATCATCGCTACAAATCTTCTCGGTCCAGTTTAATGCGCCTGATTTTGGCAGCGCCGCCCGCTTGCTGCCGATCCTCATGCAAGGCGACGACTGGAACCGCATGCTGTCGAGCACACAGTACGGCTCCTTCACGCGCATTGCCGACCGCTTTAGTGCCATCGAAGGAGCCCTGACAGTCGACGCCCTCTACGCCCAGTCTGGCATTAGCGGCACGGGATGGAGCTTCAAGGCCGGACATCTCCGCAATAACAACGCCATCGTTTCGACCGCCGCGGGCAATCTGACGCTTGCCGGCAGTGCGACCCACTACGTCGAGGTTGCCATCTCGACCGGGGCCGTCTCCTATGCCAGCGGCGGCTGGACGAGCAGCGAGGCGATTGCCCTGCGCCTGATTACGACGGCAGCCAGTGCGGTCACCGTCAACAATGATGTGCGAACATGGGCGATTGCGGGAGCGGGGAGCGGGGGCGGAGTGCCAGGCCTGGCCAACAGCGGCACCACGGATGGCTTGTGGCAACTCTATCGGGGGACAGGGGCAGGAAGCGCGCTTCCGAGTACGGCAGTGCTTGCGGTGGATCGGGGCTCATTGACTGACGTGGCCATACGTTTTAATCCGTCTGCGGGAGCCTCTGGGGCGTGGCAATATTCTGATGACGGGACAACCTACTATCGTTTTGGCGAGATTGCTGGCATCGATCTGGGCGCCGGACAAACCACACGCTTCACGATGATTGCCTCGGCGCCGGCCATCCTGGCCGCAACGCTGAGTAGCACGAGCGGCTATGCCCTGATCTCTCTTTCAGGGACGGTGTCGACGACCACCACAGCGGTCTTTCTGCGAGGCACGGCCTTTGATAGTGCCGCGAGTGCTATCGGCGGGAGCGCGGAGCCTTTTCCGGGGATTGCCTTCTACCGTGATTCAAGCACGGTGACGGCTGACGCAGTCGCCAAAATCTATGCGTGGTTTACGAGCGGGCAACCGGAGCGGCCACAGGTAGTGGTATGCCCGGTGAGCAATGCCGTGATTCAATACCAGGCGTGGGCGGCGAGCCAAGGATCCTTGCGCGTCTCGGTCTATGCGTTCGCTATGGTTGATTTAGTCGTAGGTCCAGGTCCGCAACCTGCCTCTGCCACGGTCGTTAGCCTCACGGCTTCGGTGGGTGGGAATACCTACGCGCTTTCCTCTGGGCAGTTTAGCGGCTTCCTGAATAGGGGGCTCGTAACGTATCTCGAAACATCGGGAACGATTGGCGCTGGCTCTCTCTATGACGTGGAGTTCTACGCCTCGAATGGCAATGCGGCGAGTCAGTTGTTGTTCCAGGCGGTGGGCATTGAAGCATCGTCTGTATACACAACTCGTATACCATTTAGTATTAAAAGTGTTCCATCTAATAATACGACTTTTTTACGTATCTCTAATATGGGAGCTTCAGCTGGGCTCTTCTCATTTTTTTGGCAGGCTGAGCGCTTTGCGTAATTACTCATGGGGCAACATGGCCCCAGGATTTTCTGAGGATGACAGAACTAATAGCCGTCTGGTTTACAGAAAACATAGTCGCTAGTTCCCGTTGAAGTCTCGCACCGCTGGCATATAGTGTCCGTATAATTCGCACATCGTCTTCAGTAAGGGAAGAATGATGATTGGCTTCTCCTCGCAGAGAACGGCCTTTGCGCACCATATCTTGCAGATTATCATAGCCACTTCCAGGGAAGAGATGGTCGGGCCGCACACATGGGGGATTATCGCAATCATGACAGACAAGTACAGTTGGTAGAAGTAAGCCATGAATCAATTCATAAATAAAACGATGCGCTCTGTGTGTTGTCCGTCTGTATTGCAGACGCCCATACCCGTCTTGGAAACGGCTACGTTGCCACAACCAACAGGTAGGTGTTTTCTCAACGTGCAAAAAGAAGAGACGTATCAAAGTCCTATTGTCAGCTTTATGCGGAAACATCGTAATGGGGGGCAATGGTGGCAATCCGTGTCGAGACATAGCACGATTGATCGCAGATGTTGTACAACCCAATTCGTCAGCAAGAGCCGCTGTGTCTTGCGTGCGGTCTATAGCATCTTGCAACCATTGCTTATCGTGCAATTGCGGAATTCGTCTTGCCTTAAACAAAATAGCGATCCCATGATATTGAAGGGCAAAGCGTACAGTAGGATGACTACATCCCAATTCTTTTGCGATGTGTCTCACACTTTTCGAGGCAAGCTCAGATGTCAACCATGCCTTGTCTTGCAGGGCCGGAAACATAGACATACTTGGCCGCATCATTCCACCTTCTGCCGCTGGGCTTCCTGGCGGATCACGAGTTCGAGGACGGCTGCCTGGCTCAACCCATTCTTCGCCGCCAGTGCGACCAGCAGGCGCTTGGCCTCGGGCGTAAGGTGGAAGGCCTGGAAGACCGATTTTCGTTGTCGTTCTGGTGTGTTCATGGGCGCAATTATAATGCATTATACTATAGAATGCAATGCGGTGCTCTCCACGGGAGGGCTCTCCTAGTGGCTGTTCGCTATCTCGATTCCATGGATGCCGTGTCCGGCGTCGAAATCATCACGCGCTATAACATTGCCAACAACTGGAACAGCGTGCTGACCGGGACAACGCCGAATGGCGGGCGGTTTGGCGCTGGCACGCAGGCGTACACGTTGAACGAAGCTGGCGTGACCCATATGCGTTTGGGGCACAGTGGGCCGCTGGTATCCAAAATGATCACGGGCATCTGGATTCAGCATGGTGCCACGATTGGCCTGAGCAATGCGCTGCTGATGTTTCGCCACAGCGGTGTGAGCCAGGTCGCAGTAGTCTACACCTCTGAGAGCCACTTGGAACTGTATTGCGGTGGCGTCCTGCGGGGTTCAAGTACGTCCCTGCTCGCCTCGGGGGTGTTTAATGGCATCGAGCTTGAAGCGCACTGGCACCCGACCGCCGGCAGTGCCACCGTGTACGTCTCTGGGGCCTTTTTGATGTCCTTCACCGGAAGTACGACGATCGCGGGGGCAAGCGGCTTTGACGAGGGCCTCTATGGACGGGCGACGGGGGCCGCCGTACTCTTTGACGACTGGTATTTGTTTGATGACCAGGGCGATACCAATACGCAACGTATTGGCTCCAACTGCCGCATCCGCCTCCACCGGGTCAATGCCTTTGCGGTCTCAGCCTGGACGCCGGTGGGCGCTGCAACGAATGATGCTGCCGTGGACGAGACGCTGCCTGATGATCTGACGACCTATGTCCATACGTCTGCCGCTGGCACGGTGGATCGCTATAACGTGACGGCGGCAACGGGCGTCTACAGCGCCGTTGAGACGCCACGGGCAGCCCAGGTGATAGCCCGGGCAATTGCGCCGTCTGGCGGGAGCCCGACGCTCCGGCTGCTTTGCGAATTGTCGGGTACTACCCTCTCTGGGACGACGCAGGCCTGTTCAACAGCCTGGAGCCATAACCTGGTCTTCCCGGTGAGTGTGCGTCCTGGGGGATCGACGTGGGCCGTCAGTCATATTGATGCGGTGACGATCGGCATGGAGAATGGGATTGCGGCGCCGACGTTTCTGACGTGGCTTGGGATTGAGGTACTCACGGCGTCGGGGGCCTCGCTCATTGCAAGTACGGCACTGACAGCGTCGCTGATATGGATACAGTCCTCTGTCAGTGGAGTACGCAATGTTATCGTGGCACGAGGAACGACCGTGTCTGCAGACTGGATTGTTTCAGGAGGAGTCAGCGCGTTTACGCATTCATTCACGTTTGGCCAAGTTTCTAATATTGCTGGATTCGCTAGTACGGCCACAACGAGTATTATAACTCGTACTTATTCAGTCGCTGGCGTGCGTGAAGTGTCAGCAACCGTTTCCGATGCAAGCGGAGCATCTATGACGAGTGCAGTCCGGGTCCATACAGCAGCCGTGGTCGTACCAAACTATCACACGGGGATCGTAACATTGAGTTCACAGCGGCACACCAGAACCTGGCCACTGTAGGGGCACTCTATGGCTTTCAGTACCGTGAATATCGCCGTTGACGACGTCAGTGCATTGGTCGTCGGCCACAATCAAGTGGCCTCACAACTGAGTGGACTCTTCGCCACGTCTGCCGTCTTCAGCGGCACCGTGCAGGTGTCGGGTGCAACACGCTTGTCGAGCACGCTCACCGTCACCTCCCTCGCGGTGTTTTCAGCCCCTGTGTCGATTGCGGGCTCCCTCACGGTCACAGGTGCGCTCAATGCGACCGTGCTCAGCGCGGAGTTTGCGACATCTGCACGCGGATCACAGAGCGCGTTTGTCATCAGCAGTACGCTGACCGTCACCAGCGAGGCGACGTTTTCGGCGCCGGTCACCCTGAGACCATTGACTAGCATCGTCAGTCTCATGTGGGGGATTATCGGACATGAGACGAGTGTCACAAGTTCCGTAGCGAGTAATACAGCGCCCGTGCTACTGCTCATGTCTGCCGCAAGCATAGCACGCATCGTGATTGAAAATCTCTCAAGCGGTACGGTCGCGCGCGTCGGTTTTGGCGCTTATGGCGATGGAGGGAATCTTACTTTAACGATGTTTGGTACCGGAAATACTGGCACCATAGCAGGACTAGTCCAGTCGAATATGGGCACCTTGGTTGCCGGCTCAGTAGCCAACTTATTAATCCGTACAGGGTTGAGTGCGCCCATCGTCGTTGCGACCAACTCCGTGGAACGCTTCCGCGCCGACAGCGGCGGCGTCTCTGTCGCCAGCAACGTGACCGTCGGCAGTTCCCTCTACGTGCGCAGCTCCGCCCTCTTCTCCGGCAACCTGATGATTGCCGATTCTGCCATCATCTCCGGCACGGCCTACGTCTATGGCTCCATGACGGTCGTTGGCACCCTGAGTGCCACCCTGAGCGGCGTGGCGGCAAGCGCGCAGTTTGCCACGAGTGCCGGGCATGCCCAGAGTGCCACGAGTGCTGGGC
>ERZ1292644.1574-Hain-H14-01um-R2-1574-length-11620-cov-8_pt1 | contig 11620 bp, 18 predicted proteins | sample MGYA00564402_ERZ1292644 | MGnify/ENA primary metagenome ERZ1292644 (study PRJEB36523, sample SAMEA6512644) | groundwater metagenome | collected 2019-01-09 | study: AquaDiva: Metagenomics assemblies of 32 groundwater samples | reverse complement strand
CTGGGCGATATGTTGACATTTACACATCCTGGTCTGGGACGGGGGCATAGCATAGAGTTTCGTTCTTTGCGCGTCGTAGACCGTGCGGCGCAGCTTGCCCCTTTCGATCTCGTGTTGTTTAGCCAGCCGTGGGCGGCGGTAGCAGATAATGCGGTTTTCGATATACCAGATGAGCAGATGGATAACATGATTGGTGCGATCCCCGTGACGGCAGCGAATTATGCGAACTTCGCTGACAATGCGGCGGCAATAGTCTTTCCAATCGAATTACCAGCGACGTTATTACCGCACGGCGCAATTTTTGCACAGGGCGTTGTACGCGCAACACCCACCTACGCTGCGGTCGATGATGTGCGCATACGTCTCTCCGCGAGGCTTTTATGACATACAACGCAGGAAGGATCTTGTGGTTCTTTCTCGTTTTTTTTGTGTGCGCAAGTAGAAGTGGTGCACAGGAAAGTTCTCTTCCTGGTGATTCGTGCGTAGAACGTCTTGCGAAGGCCGAAGAAGAACTCATCACGTTACAGGATCAACATGCAGTGATTACGCTCCCCCGTGCGGAGGCAGATCAGCGGTCACTTATACGGCTCAGGCGTCGCGTTGAGGAGTTGCAGGCACGTATAAATCATTTGGAGCAGCACATTGCCAAGGCAAAAGAAGGGAAATCTCATGCAGCATCGCCGTAGTTTTATCTTTGCTGTCACTCTGTGGTGTGCACTGTATTTTGGGCACTCTACGGTGTTTGCGCAGCAATTTACCCCGCGTATGCCTGCGCAGGCGCTTCTGCCGGATGGCGCTGCCGATTGTTCTTCCTTAGGTCTGCTGTTTGCTGCTGATACAGACACGGGTATCGTGCGTACTGCTGCGAATACCATAGGTTTTTGTACTGGGGGGGCTTTGCGAGCTTCTCTCAGTGCATCGGGGCTTGATCTTGCCACAGTGCTTGCAGTTGCAGAAGGTGGAACGGGCGTTGCAACCCTCACCGCCCATGCCGTGCTCCTTGGCAATGGGACTAGCGCGCTTCAGGCCATTGCGTGTACGGGAACGACGAGCATCTACCAGGGCGGTTCGCCGGGAAGCTGCACGGTCACGCCCACCATTGGTACCTCGTTGACCGATCCCCTTCTCATCGGTGGCACGGCTGTCGGCTCGAACATCACCTACAAGTCCACCACGGGCGTCGGCACGCTGACAGGCATTGCCCATCAGTGGACTGGCGGGACAAATGGGGCCACAGTCATTGCGACGATGCTGAATAATGGCGACCTCGGCCTCGGGACGACGTTGCCTGTTCGTAAATTTCATCTTCAGGTTCAAAGCACTGGGTTTGCTCCTGCGGACTCTCGGTCCGTGGCTGTTATTGAGGGGACTGCTGACCCTTATTTGCTTTTTTCGTCGGATAGCACAGGGTCCACAGGCTTTATGATTGACCGTAGTGGCGTGCTTGATGGCTGGTTTGACTATAGTCTCACCTCACGTTTTATGGCATTTGGCGTAGCAGGGGCAGAACGGGTCAGGCTCGACAGCGCCGGCAATATCGGCATTGCGACGACGAGTTTTGGCACCTCCGCCGTTGGCGTCTTCTCCCAAGGCATCGGCACAGCACCAAGCACCTCACCGGCGGATGTCTTTCAGCGAACTGTAGTGGACAGTTTTGGCGCTGGCACAGCAAGCTGGCAAGGCCGTGATGAGCAAGGCTTCCTCTATACTCTGGGCAATGCGATGTTTCTGCTTGGTGGGACGACGAGCAGTTTTCCGGCATTGCAACGGAGCGCTGCACTCATGTTGGTTCGGCTTGCGGATGATTCTGCGGATGCCACCTTGCGGGCACTTACTCTTCGAACAGCCTGTGTGGCTATTGCCTCCCTCCCTGCAGGGGTGACGGGGGATCGTAAGTGCGTGAGCGATCAATTGACAGCATGTCCCGCACTCGATGGGACGTTTACTGCTGGCGGAGTGGTCGTGTGTTCGGCCTTCTATAATGGCACCGCCTGGGTGCACGCATAGGAAAAATACATGCTAACACTTATTGCTACTTGTTTACTGGTCGCTGGCACAATTTTCACTCCGTTGCCAGCGTGGACGATCACCGAGATACGTGGCGGTGGGAAGCTCGAATCATCGTTTTTCTCTATTTACCCCGTGGCGTGTGTCGATAAGTCATCGAATCCAACAGTATGCCCAGAACCTGACCACCGCACACGGATTACCATGCAGCGCACATTGGCACCAGGGCAGATAGCAGAGCCGCCACAGGGATGTACTCTCACGATCGAGGCAAAGGAATAACCATGCTACGACGATCTCTACTCAGTCTCATACTCCTCTTGTTGGCAGCAAGCATGGCACATGCAGTTGACACTATAACAATCGACTTCGGCGGCACGCCTATGATCTTCAGTGTAAACGCCGCCAACAAGGCGATGCTCGGGCGTCTCATGGCCCGCGAGAATACCCGCCGTGCGGCCCAATCGCCCCCGCTCGCCGCACTCCGCCTGGAGGATTTTACCCGTGACCTGATGATTGACATGCTGCGTGGGTACCAAGTACAAAGTGCGGGGCACGATGCCACAGATGCCTGCGTAGCCTTTAAGGCACTCTCGGGCGTGAATCAGGCGGCGATCACTACACAATTAGGCGGCGTGAGCCCGTGTCCTTGATATGACGTTGATCCGTGCCCCTGGCTTAGGATTGGAGGTTTGCGATGCCCCTGTTTGATATGCGCTGCCTGCGCAACGTTCCAGAGACTTACTCTGGCGCAACAGGCGACGATTACGACAAGCCTTGGGGGGAAAAATCCATGTCCGTGACACTCTCCACACGCGAAATCTGGTAGACAGAAAGCGCGGACGCAAACGCTCACGGCACCATAGGGGACAAAACCAAGCGTGCATAGGATGCTTCTCTATGTCTAGCAGGAAACTGCGCATATCCATCGCATGGCGCATCTCAATTTTCCTACTCTGGCTTGCCTGCATTGGTCCTGCGCACGCAGATCATGGAGCGCTGCGTCAGGATACCTTCAACCCCCTCCCTGACTCTACCCTGCCCACCTTTCCTACCAACAGTCGAACGATGTGGGACCATGAACAATCGCAGAGGGAAGGACGCACGCACGCACCCTTCATCTATAGCGGCGGTCTGCATGGGATATCGTCTACGCTCACCTCGGCTACCTTTGCGACAGAAGCCTTTGTCCCGGAGCGCGTGCTGCAAATCTCGACCGCCATCACCTATGCTGCCATTGCCAACGATGTCTGTTGGACCATCATCTCCAGCGACAATGACGGCATTACTGGCTGGACGCGAGTGGGCAGTGGAAGCACGGGAGCATATTACTACCAGTGTGAAGGCGATACGACGCCGAATCAGCCTACACTTCCACCAAACAGTGCCTGGCTCATGGGGCCAATCACCATCACGGCCAGCGCTATTGCTGCTGTCCAGGATAAGCGCGATGGGTCAGCCTACGCAGCGCGGACAGGGATTATTAATCCCACTGACAACATCTATGGTGCCACAGGGGATGGGACCACAGATGATTACACGGCTATCATCACTGCCATACGCAGAATACCCATTGGTAGACAGGGAGTCGTAGCCTTCCCCCCAAGTACCTGGACTGGACGACCGGCCAACTACTTTCTCGGCACTGGCCTCTTGTGGAATGATCGCTCCGTAACGCTCCTGTGCGGTGGTGCGAGCTTACATAGCAGTACCAATGGTACCAGGATCACAGCGGCGGCAGGGATCACCCCCATTACGATGGAGAATGGGGCCTCTGCGTATGGTTCATTTAGCGGCATAGAGAACTGCCATGTGCGCGGTGTTGCCGCTGCGCCGGGGACCGATGACGGTATCAGGATACGGGCCAACAATGGCTGGGCTCGTAATGTGTACGTCGAGGGCTTCGGCCAGTATTGTTTTCATGTCATGAGTGACGCTGGCGGGACGATTGCCTTGAATGCAAACTCTGCCAGGTTGGACAATACCACAGCAGGGACTTGTCTCACTGGCGGATATCACACGTCTGGCGTAAACAGTTTGGCGGGAACCTGGACTGGTATCAAGGCTCTCACAAACACAGGCTTTGGTATCTACTTACTTGGTGGATTTCAGATGATTTCCGGTCTGCTCTGTGAAGGGAATACCACTGGCTGTATTCGGCTCGCCGCTGGATTCAATAAGATAGACCCAGTGTACTCTGAGATTGGCGGGAATACAACGTGTGCCTTACAGATAGATAGTGGTGTCGCTAACAACGTGGTGTACTTTAACACAGCATCACGGTCTGATGGAACTAGCCCTATATGCGATAATAGTGGGGCTTTTAATATGTACAGCACGCCCCTGGGCCTAAACCCACACTGGAACCTCCTGAACATTGGCAATGCCTTAGGCACTGGCGCACACCTGGCCCTGTCACGAGATAGCATGCAATTCAATGCCGGAGCGAATACCCGCTGGCAAAATGCAGAAACTACTCGTACCTGGACCGGTGTGGTTGATGCCAGTGGGAATATGAACTTGACAACCACGGGCTCCCCACCGACCAGTACGGGGTTTAACGTGGAGCGACTGCGGGTAGGCAGTGGGCAATCCGCCACGGGATTTCTCTCTGGCACGGCCTCGCTCAATTTTGACGCCTGGGCAGGGAATGATTGCCAGACCCGGACCATTCCTGTCACTGGTGCTCAAGACGGCAATCCTGCCTATGCCGGCATTCCCGCCACCCTGGCGTCGGTGGCAGACGTAGCATGGGGCAATCCTTGGGTGAGCGCAGTGGATACAGTAAGTCTGCGCGGCTGCAAGGTGACTGCTGGAGCCTCAGCCGACCCTGCGGCCGTGACGGTACGGGCCGATGTGTGGCAACACTAATATGACAAGAGAAGCCAGGCAGTGTCAGAGATTTTACCGCGACCTCCGTAAAGCCCCTGGATTTATCCATGGGGAGTAGTCACAAGCTATGAAAGACCTGGCATAGGAAGGAGTCGGCAGAGATGAGATACGTCGTCGCGTCTGCGTTGATGCTGTACGGCATGCTCGCTTCCGCAACGCAGCTACCACTCCCGACGCAGGAACAGCTTGAGCTGCGCTTGGCGGATGCGACCATGACAACGCAGCGCGCGCTCTGTGCGACGCTCTGGCACCAAGGTAACGAGGTGGAGCAGCAGCTCGTGCAACTCAAAGTTGCACATGAAGCACTGAAGCAGGAACTGCGCATGCTGAAGGAGGCCCGTGATGCGCCGAAGCCTACTCAGTAGCCTTATATTCTGGAGTACGATTGTATTTTTTGCAATGTTGTTCGTGTGTCTTCATACCTCCCAAGTAGTAGCATTAGATCTAAGGCCAACATTATCTCCGTGGTCCGAGGATGGTACCAACATCTACCAGCGTGTCGCCCGAAACGTCTGCATCGGCGTCGGCCCCACAGCTACTGACGCTCTTTCCCTGTGCACCGCTCCCGTCGCCTCAGCCACGCGAGCGCTGCTGAATCTGTCCAACACCGCACTAAGTGGCGGTTCGGCAAACGGTACGTATCTCGGAGCGAACCCGGCAGCCTGTGCAGGAAGCTTTTGGGATTTTCAGCTTGCCAATGCTGCGCGATCCACGCTGACCTGCGCTGGGGCATTGTCGGTGCTCAGTTCCCCGGCATTAGGGATTATGGCAGGCACGTCCCTTGCAACGACAGCAGGCATACGCACGCAGGGGGGCGCCTATGATCTGGGTGCTGGCGGGTCTACCACGGAGGGGCACATCGAGGCACAGGGGGATGTTGCTGGGTCAACAGGTGACAATGTTGGTCAATTACTTGCGGGGGGATTTACCAACAGAAATCTTCGGGTCATTGTCGGCATGGATACAACAAACAGTGTTGGATTTATTAGCGCAACCAACAGAGCGACAGGCAACCTCAACCTCATTTTGCAACCAGCGGGCGATAACGTCAAGATTGCTGGTACGGCTACGCGCGCCACAACGGCAGGGACCAATCATCTGTCTATTTTTGACGGGACGGCACCTGTTGGTACGCTTGCCAATGGCATTACACTCTACTCCACGGCAGGTGAACTGCGAGCGATGGATGCAGGAGGGACTGCGACGTTGCTCTCGCCACATCCGAACGCATTTCTTGGCACACTCCCAGTGGAGGGCCGACCGCACCCCTGGGCGTATGCGAGCGAGAACAGTTATCTGGGTACCACCATTGTGGTCGATATGGCTGGGATGGTTGCTGCGGTCGAACAACTGAGCGGAAAGAGGTTTGTCACCCTGTCGTCTTTGCCAACACAAGGGGACTGGGACACCGATCAGACAACAATAGAACGGGAAGAGACGACCAGAAGAGCGCAAGCACTTGGTCGTCTGGTGCAGTTGGAGGAGCAGATCAGTCGTACGGCAGACTCAAGAACGCGCGAGGATTTACTCCAGCAAAAAGCACGACTGACCATTCCACCACTTTACCAGAAACGCGGCCCTCCAAAATGGCTCCGCGACCGTGGGGTGCAAAGTGCGCTACCATAAGAGTGGTGGTATCGCAAGCCTCCTGCTCTGGCTTGTTTGCGTATATGCTGCGCACGCAGATGATGGAACACTAAGGTATTCTTGACAGACACAGTCTCCAATGAGGAATTTTTACGATGGCAAAACGATATGCGGCAACAGGCGCACAGAACGTTGCAAGTCCCACCGATACAGTCATAACTATTACAGGGGCGGCAGCCACGCGAGGATGGATTTACTTTTTTGCGTTAAGCAGTGCTGCGACACCAGCCGATAATGCTATTGAATGGATTGTCCAACGGCATACGGCGGTGGGAACGGCTACAGCGCTACTTGAGGTGCCGCTTGATGGAGCGGATGGGATAGCGCTCTGCTTGGCCGATGAAAACCATACTGTGGAACCCACTTTCACAGCGGCGACTGAGGTGTTTGATAATGCGGTAAATCAGCGTATGACCATGCAGTTCAACGCCAATCCTGACGGTGAACTGGTGATACCTGCGACGGCGGCGGCGGGATTCGGATTTCAGCCAGTCCACGCGTCGTTTACTGGCCTGACGGAAGTGACCGTGCATTGGTTTGAGTGACAAGAGGATGTTGTATGCTTTCTGATGGTCGCTGCTTTGTCTGTTGCACACCTATTGCTCCCGATGATCGTGGCATGCGCTCTATCGAGTTTGTAGGCGATGTACACAATGAAGCAGGTAGGTATGCGGCGCATGGTGAGTGTTCCATAGGGTTGCGTCATCAGTGGCTTACACGAAATACAACAGGACAACTCGTACCGTTGACAAGAAAGAATGCCCCGAAGTCACTCTCATGGTATCGCAAGATTGTGACGCGATTTTTTGCCTGGGGTACAGCGAAGTTTCAACCACAGCGGAGATTTGAGTAATGGGATGGCTGAGCGGTGGGACGCTCCTGGTAAATCCTCAGTGGACATCTCGGAAAGCCGCCGCATACGTGCGCGGTGATCTTCCCGAAAAAGACAGAGCACTCGAAGCAGACATGCTTATGTGTAAGCATTGTCAATTCTTGTGGTACTTCAAGCCTGGCAGTGGTATCGAGCGCGGCTGGTGTTATTCGTGTGGTGGTCCAACCTGCGGAAAGTCACGTTGTGGGCGGCATTGCGGGGGAATACTCCACTTTATGAAAGACATCGAGCGTATGGAAGCAAAAGGTCGTTGGCTTCGGACCATTTTAGGAGGGTAGTCATGGCAGTCCCCTGTATTGTGTGCTTGCAAGATATCGTTATCAAATACAACAACGGCGTCTATACGGGCGATGAAACCACGCACGTCATATATGGAGGTGACGAGAAATATGAGCGTGGTCGGTATAATATTCATGAGCGCTGTAATCGCCCCGAGTTCAATGGGCAGGTACTTTCACGTGCCATGTTTGAGGGTACGGAGTCCATCCCAACTGTGGTACGCACATAATCGCCATGGACGTTGATATTTTCCAACTGCCCACAATGCACCAGCAGGTCCGGCCTGCTAGGCGTAGACGACGTGTAAAACGTTTTGATGGCAATCTGAATCTGACTGACGCGCTCTTTGCGGCGTTTCACGTGTCGTTTTTTGCGCTCTGGCCCTCGGCATTTCCGTCACGCCGATCATACTGGAGACCTCGACTGTGGCGCTTCAGAGGCCAGAATGTCGATCCTGGCGTGCTTCAAGGCGGTATAGTTGAGACAATCACCATTGATAAGTTTGCCGACCCGCGCAATGCGGCGATTGCGACACGTTGGCGAGATCGTCTTCTCTGGCGTAACAGGTCGTATCTGAATGATCGAGTCGAAGAACTTCAATACATACCACCGCTCTTTCCCGCCTGGATGTGGCTGCATGGGCCACAACACAGAGGAAAATGGGCACAACGAAAGTTGTGGCGTACCATGCTTGCCGTCATGGGGGGTCAGCAGTGCCTTGTGCAAACCCCCACAGCCGCGGAGACCTCGATTGCCCTGGGTGATGTGCATTATACGGGCGGTGGGGTGCGACTTGAGTGACGGCTCCCCATGGCTCACGCCAGGGGCTTCTAGGGGTTTGCACCCATGCATTGCCGCCCCAATGCTGATAGGTTGGTTCTCTCATTCGGCGTTTCAAGTTTTACAGTCGAGACTGCCTCGACCAACCGCCTACTTGAAGTTTCAAAGAGCCGTACTCGACAACTGTTGAGGCTCTTCCCCTGCTTGCAGTTGGCGTCGAGTCGTATTGATGAGAGCGTAGCATGATACATGTGACTCATACAAGCGTATTTTATTTTGGTACCTCGTCTGTATGCTGCCTCTGGCAGCAGCAGGAATTGCCGCTTCGTGGCAACGCTCTTCTTATCCCCATGGCTGAAGCCAGGGGCTTGACGAGCGTCTTGGGAAGCGAGCGCCCCCTGTGACGGATGTTCCATCCCAATACAAGGCGATGGTTGACAAATATACGCACGATATCATGGATGCCGCCCGTGAGATTATGGCGTTAGCGGAAGAGCTTGGCTCGGACAACTACGAATGCACCGATGATGTCTATGTTGTGCGTATAGCGCGCAAGGACTTTTACACTCGAGAAGAAGCGTATGGCGGCGATTCACCGACTAAAGATTGACTCAGACCTGCTCAAAGCGAATGCTGTCAGCCCGGCATTGCTCCAAGAACTTTTCCGCACGGTTGATGAGTCTATCAGTTACGAGGTAGAAGTCGCAGGCGGTGTCACTGCGGCGGCGCTCCCCGGCCTGGGCACCGCCGATGCCGCTATTGCGACCATTCAAACCTTTGTCCTTATTACTGATACGAGCATTACGCTGAATTGGAATGGGGCAAATACCAGTCTGGTTGTGGGGAGCGGCCAGCGGCGAGCGGTCTTTATTGCCTATGGGGTGAGTACGGCCACGGTGCCGACGGTCACAAATTCCGGAACGGGCACGGCTATTGTGCAGGTTATGGCGGGAGGGACGTAGCCCGTGACGACCTACAGAGAACTGATAAACCTCCTTCTCCCCCGTGCGAAAGCGCTGGGCTTCGCTGACCAGGAAACTGGCCAGATTGACGCTGCCGAAGCCGAGCTCGCGCTCATCAATGCCATCATGAGTTTGACAGACGGCTGGGATCTCGATGCCTATACCGTCATCAATGACAACATGTTCGTTACCACTGCCGGCGAGCGGAGGTATGCTCTCCCCAAAGACTTCGGTCGCTTCCCTACCCCAAAACATCGCCGTGACTATCATCTCTATGTGTATGACAACAGCCAGGATCTGGGGCTTTCCTACATTGACCCCGTCGCTTTTTTTGACACGCGCGATACGACAAATGGCACCCCGAATTCTTTTACGGTCTCGAACGGTTTCATAATGCTTGACCCGCCCCCAGGGACTAATAGTAATAACAATTACATCGGCAGAGGTATTTACATCAAGCGCATCATCAGCATTGAGTGGCGAGAGGATATCCTTGTCACGAATCCGACTGCGCTCCTGGATGGGGCCCTGGCACAGATGGCCATTCTTCGTGGTTCCCCACGTGCTGCGGATCTGTTTACGCTGGCGCGGCAAAGTGCGGAGAAACTCCTCAACCGCCAGGCTCGCGAGCGTATGCAGTTTCAGCGGCAAGTAGGTGGCCAGCGACGGACACGGAGGGTGAGTTGATGACTGGCGCTGATCTCCTCCAACGTATCTGGCTCAAACTTGATGAGAACACCCTGTTTTATCCTGAGGCCGAAGTCATCGTGAATGGTATCAATCCGGCCATGCGCCTCATCGCACTCCTCAAGCCAGATCTCCTGACGCAACGTGTCGCCTATAGCGTCCTGGCGGAGCAATCGATTATCAACATCCGCGAATTGGCGCCAAGACACTTTATTCTGCGTCGTGTCCTGGTAGGCACCATCACAGGGGATGCCCCCACAAAAACTGCCTATGGGGAATTGGAGTCCCTGCGCTACGTATCCATGGACTCCATCAACGCCCAGGACGATTGGTTTGGGCAGCGCGGCCCACTGCAATCCTACACGCTGCATGGCCGCTTTCTCCTTATTCTGTACAAACGCCCAGAGGCCGACCGAACCATTACGCTGGTATTTCGGGCAATTCCCACAGCTTTTTCCGTCGCGACGATGGGGGAGAGTCCAGCATTCGCCGCAGTATGGCATCCCTTGATTGTTGACGTGGCGACGGCGCTCTTGCTCATCAAGGAGGGGGCAACGCAGGTAGAAAAAGCGCGCAGTGTCCTGACGGAGGCCTTTGGCAAAGAACTGTTTGGACCGCTGGGGCAAATAGTTGGCAGGCAACAACGGACATCGCCAGTGCATGTACGGACTCGGCAAGAACAGGCGGTGGAGGCGTCAAATACCCCATAGCTAAAGCTAGGGGTTTCCAGCAAGGAAAAACTTGATGACAGTCACCATCAAAGACCAGCTTGACCGTATCCAGTATCTCTTGCAGGAAAACACCACGACGGATACGACTCGGCGCTCGATCATCAACACACAACATCAAGACGAAGGAACACGACTTTCGCGGCGCCAACTCTGGGGCGAGGTGGTGTGGCTACAGGGGCTTGCCGGCACAGCACACTATGCGCTGCCCACTTCGACTATTGGCGTACGGTGCGTGCTCTATAATGAAACGATTCTCCATTGTGCGTCAGAAGAGATGCTTGACTCTCTCACGCCCGGATGGGAAGACGTGCAGGACGAGCCACAGTTCTGGACCATGGACAATCAGAGCCCCAACGTGATTCGCCTCATTCCCCCTCCGTTACTGGATGGTTCGGCAATTCCGGTGTCGCCGGGATTGCCGATGATGCAAGATCCGGTCAACAATCTCTTGGTCTTTCTGTACGAAGACCGGGCAGTATATGCCATAGATGAGAGCAATGATTTCCCTCTTCCCGATGTCTGGGAAGACGTATTGGTCTATGAGACAGCGGCAGAGTTGGCATCCAGAGAATCGGAGACACAGAATTTCCCACTGGCGCTGGCACTGCGAGAATTGGGTAGGGCATACCTTCAAGCCTTGGGGGTCACACGCTAGTGCCTCCGCGTCACACTATCGGCGTTCCGGTCATCAATCTTCGTCACAACATCCTGGACCCACAGGTACGCCAGGCTCTGGACCAATT
>ERZ1292644.957-Hain-H14-01um-R2-957-length-16165-cov-4_pt1 | contig 11623 bp, 13 predicted proteins | sample MGYA00564402_ERZ1292644 | MGnify/ENA primary metagenome ERZ1292644 (study PRJEB36523, sample SAMEA6512644) | groundwater metagenome | collected 2019-01-09 | study: AquaDiva: Metagenomics assemblies of 32 groundwater samples | reverse complement strand
AACGGCAGGGGAAACTTCACACCAAGATAAACGGAAACGGAAAAGACTGGACAACGGAATAACCGAAACGACATAGATAATGGGAAATGGGATTCGGCGCACACGTTCCACCTATCATAGGTGGGATTCATAGAGCCAGCCGGATGTCATAGGGGGGATTGGTTGGAAGTGTTCGGTTGACTCCAGATGAATTCATAGGGGGAAAACAGTCATGGGGGTGGACCGGCTGGAAGATTGCCCCAGACCCCCACCCCGAAACGGGCTGGGACTCTTAGACTTAACCCTGTCGAAGTCTGCTCGAAGTTTTGGTGAGGAGGAAGAAAAGATGGCAGGAGTGAGTGAAGCGCAGAGGGAGCAGTTGAAGGCGTGTGGGGTGTGGGCCTTTTTTCATAAGAGGCGGAGTGAGTTGACGGCGGAGGGGCGGCGGGACGAGGCGCAGGACATTGCGTATGAAGAAGCGATGAAGTTTGCGAGGGGTGGGGAGGCTGTTCCGGCGGCAGCGGTGGTGGTGGAGCCGGTGGTAGCGGGGGCGAAGGACGAGGGGGGATGGGTTTCTGAATTGGGTCCCCGGGCGATGGAACCAGAATTCAAATTTGAGGAGACGGTGGATATGCGGCGGGCGGCGAATTGGGTGATACAGGCGTTGGCGTTGCCGGTGGTGAGGTATGAGCAGGCGCCGACGCTGGCGGCGTGGAGTTTGTACCAGTGGGCGCGGAAGAATCAGGACGAGTTTTTCCGGGGGTACGGGGTGAAGCAGATGCCGTCGAAGGTGGAGGATGCGGGAGAGGCGAAGCGGGATGATGGGCGGAAGCAGATTGGGTTGGCGCAGAGGCTGCGGGCGGAATTGGAGAAACAATGCGACCCTACGCAAGCTGGCGCCTCCGGACCTACTGTTCCGAGTGCATGAGGACGACGTGGTTTCTGCGCGTGGATAAGGCGGATGGGCGTGTGACGTACCGCTGCGTGGGCAATCCGAAAGCGAAGCAAGTCGGGTGCGGGCATGAACTGGAACTGAAGCCGCGAAATGACTGAAACCCCGTTTTACGATCTGGTGCCGAAGGGGATGGCGGAGAACCTGTTGTTTCGGGAGCGCATGCTCGAGCGCGGGCGGGCTGATCCGCAGGCGGCGCATGATCTGTACATGATGTGTTCGCGTGATCCGCTTTTCTGGATCAACACGATGGTGTGGACGTTCGACCCGCTGAAGAAGGCGGATGCGCCTGTGATTCCGTTTATCTCGTATCCGTACCAGGATGCGGGGTTTATTGCGATCAACGATGCGATTGGCTCGCATGACGTGCTGGTGAAGAAGTCGCGGGATACGGGTGCGACGTGGCTGGTGCTGCTGGTGTTTTATCATCGCTGGAGTTTCAAGAACGATCAATCTTTTCTGGTGGCGTCGCGGAACGATTCGTATGTGGATGAGTCGGGGAATCGGAAGACGTTGTTTGCGAAGCTGGATTTCATTTATGACAATACGCCGCGCTGGCTGAGGCCGCGGCGGTTAAGGACGCAGGGGCGGTTCGAGAACCTCGATACAGATTCACAGATTAATGGCGAGTCGGCGACGGGTGACCTGGGGCGCGGGGACCGGCGCACGGCGATGCTGTGGGATGAAGTGGCGGCGTGGGAGCGGTCGGACGGGTATCGGGCGGACTCATCGACGCTTTCGGCGACGAGCTGCCGGATCATCGTTTCGACGCCGCAGGGCGTGGGCAACATTTATGCCGACATGGCGAAGAAGACGCGGCATCAGTTGACGTTTCACTGGTCGAACCATCCTGAAAAGAATCGCGGGCTGTACACCTCAAAAGACGGCGTGCTGAAGGTGCTGGATGCTGGGTACGTTTTCCCGAAGGATTACGAGTTCATTTGCGATGGCAAGCTGCGCAGCATTTTTTACGACAAGGAATGTGAGCGCACGCCGATTCCGAGCGTGATTGCGCAGGAGTTGGACATTGATTTCCTCGGATCTGGGATTCAGTTCTTCGATTCGGCGTCGCTGGCGAAGGCGAAGACGGAGTTTGCGCGGGCGCCGTACCACGTGGGCGAGTTTTCGTATACGGACGATGGGGTGCCGAGTGGGTACCTGAATGCGGAGGGCGGCAAGCTGGCGCTCTGGATGACGCTGGCCGGCGATGCTGAAATGCCGTGTCCGCCGAGCGGAGGGGAGTATGTGATTGGGGCCGACATTGCGGCCGGGACGGGGGCGAGCAATTCGGTTCTGGTTGTGGCGGACAAGAGGACGGGGGAGAAGGTTGCGGAGTACGTCTATAATCGAATCCGGCCGGAAGAGCTGGCGAAGTATGCGGTGGCGCTGGCGCGCTGGTTTAATGACGCCTTCCTGATCTGGGAGGCGAACGGGCCGGGGCGGCAGTTCGGATCGCAGGTGTTGGACCTCGGGTATCGCACGATTTATTACCGGCATGACGAGACGAAATTCCCGAAGAAGGAATCGCAGGTGCCGGGCTTTTATTCGACCGATTCGACGAAGCGCGTCCTGCTGACGGATTATGGGCTTGCGATTGCGCGCGGGGATTTTGTGGAACGCTCGAAAGAGGCCCTGAACGAGTGCGCCGAAATCGTCTATCTGGACGATGGGTGTATTGGGCATGTGCGCAGTTCGTCTGTCATGGACCCTTCGGGGGCCGGAGACAATCATGCGGATCGTGTGATTGCGTCGGCGCTGTGCTGGAAGGGCATGCGGGAACGCCCGTTTTACGCGAAGGCGGAAGAGGCGGAGATTGCGCCGAACAGTTTTGCGGGGCGGCGCGCGGCGCGGGCGAAGGCGGCGCTGGCGGGTGCTTCGAGCATGAGTTTTTAGGAGTGGGCATGGAACAGAATGCAGCGGCGAGAAACGTGGTGGTGCCGTATGAGCCGCAAGAGATAGCGGGCTTGATTGAGTCGCGCAAGTTGGCGACGGATGGCGACGAACGCATTGATCGACTGCTGAGTACGATCATGCTGATTATTCAGCAGCATGGGAATGTGAATGAATGTTACGCGAAGCAGCGGATGCTTCTGGCGGCGTTGCTGAATCGGCAGGGCGGGAGCGTGAGCATTCGGGGGTTCGAGCTGGCCCGTCTGCCGGCCGGATTCAAGATGCAGGTCGAAGACACTGGCGAGGCGTTCACGATTCGTGTTGTGGAGAAAGAAAAGGTTCTGGTGCTGTGAGGCGCGGGCTGAAGCTGGTGCTTCCATCAGATTCATTATCTTGATGCGCCGAGTTCGATTCTCGGGTCCGCTACCAAAAAAAAGGAGAGGAAAGCATGTCGGACGAATTGAGTGCGATAGCTGAAGTGCAGGCGCCGGAGGCGAAGGGCAAGAAGGGCAAGAAGGGCAAGAAGACTTTTGCGGAAGAGATCGAGCAATCGACGGTCACGGTCAACAAGTCGCTGCCGATTCCGACGATCAAGAAAGACGTGGCGCAGCATCAGCCGTATTTTCAGGTTGCGGCGCGGGCCATCTGTACGTGCGGGGAAGTGATGGCGCGTCCGCGCGAGATTCCGAATTCGGACTGGACGTGCATGCGCATTCTGACCGGCAACAAGCCGACGAAAGAGTGTCAGGTGGTCAAGTCGCACATGATCCGGGTGGATTTGCCGCCGCCTTTCACGGAACGATCTGACGACGACGAAGGGGCAGAATGAACGTCAGAAGCGCGAAAGATATTAAGCGGCTTCGAACGGCGCTGGACGCCAGCGTGAAGGCGTTGGCTCCGTTTCGGAAGAATCGGATGGAAGCGCTGAAGGAATACGTGGGCGCGCATTATGGCGACATGGGCTGCGTGAACGAAGTGCCGATGAACATTTTGGCGCTGGCGGTGATGATTTATGCGCGCAACATGTTTGCCCGGTCGCCGAAAGTGCTGTGTACGACGGCGCATACGGAGTTGAAGTGGCGTGCCACGAATTTTCAGGCTGGCATCAATCATCTGCTCCGGAAGATCGAATATAAGCGGCACATGGATCTGGCGATCGTGAATGCCATGTTTTCGATTGGCATCGTCAAGATCGGGATGAATGGCGCGGGGTCTGTCGAGATTGACGGCGTGGCGGTGGAAGTGGGCGAGCCGTATGCGCGCTGCGTGGATCTGGACGATTGGGTGCACGATACGTGCGCGCGGACGTGGGATGAGATTTCATTCTGCGGAAATCGATACCGCGTGCCGCTGGAGTATGCGCAGAACTTCGAGAATTTCGATCCGAAAGAGCGCGCGAAGCTGAAGGCGACGCGGAAGAACGATTACCGCGGCGAGGAAGATTACGCGGAAACGCTCGGCAAGTCGAATGCGACCGATAATGACGAGTACGCCGATTACGTCGAACTGTGGGATTTGTGGCTCCCGCGCGAAAACACGCTGATCACGTTGTCGGCTGAAGGCGGCGAAGTGCCCTTGCAGGTGCAGGAGTGGGCGGGGCCCTCGAAGGGTCCGTTCAAGATTTTGACGTTCATTGACGTGCCGAACTGCATTATGCCCGTGCCTCCGTGCGCGCACTGGATCGACCTGCATCAACTGATTAACAGCCTCATGCGCAAGCTGGGCAAGCAGGCGAAGCGCGAGAAGCAGTTGACGCTGGTGCGGCCGGGCGGCGAGAAGGACGGGGAGCGCGTGCTGGCGGCCAGCGATGGCGAAATGATCAAGACGGACGACCCGAAAAATATCGGCGAAGTGCGGTACGGCGGGCCGGACCAGCAGACCATGCTCTTCATGCTTCAGGCGAAGGATCAGGCGTCCTGGATTGCGGGCAACCTGGATTCGCTTGGCGGCCTGGCGCCGCAGGCGGAGACGCTGGGCGCCGAACGGCTGTTGGCGCAGAACGCGTCGCGGCAGATGGCGGAAATGCAGGACCGGGCGTTCGAGTTTGCGCATGCGACGATCAGCGACCTGGGCTGGTGGCTGTGGACCGATCCGTTCATCGAATTGCCGCTGACCGTGCGCATTCCGGGCACGGAAATGGAATTTCCAGACACGTTCGGGCCGGAAGACCGGCAGGGCGATTACCTCGATTACAATCTGGCCATCGACCCGTATTCGATGCAGGACAGTTCGCCGGCCGAAAAGCTGCGCACGCTCAGCACATTCATGCAGACCTTCGGGCTCCCGCTGATTCCGGCCATGAATGCGGAAGGTTTTGCACTGAACGTCGAACAATTTTTCCGGCTGTATGCGAAGTACGCGAATATGGACGACCTGGACCAGCTCTTGACGTTTCAGCGCATGCCGCAGGCCCAGCCGACACAGCCCGCAATGGTGTCGGCGCCGAAACCTGCTGTTACGACGCGCATCGAGAATCGCATCAGTCGGCCCGGTGCCACGCGTTCTGGAAAGGATGCGTTGATGGCGATGGCGGTGAGTGGGCAGGGCATGCAGCCGAAAGAGGCCGGTGCCCTAAGTCGTCCGATGGTGTGAGGGGACAAGAAATGCCAGCGTATTTGTATCGGTGTGAGTGCGGTTGCGCCATCCAGCGGATTTTTACTGTCGCGAAAATGAAGCGAAAGGTGCGCTGCCCGCAATGCAAAAAAGCGGCGGGGCGCGATTTTGTGGCGGAGCACAGTGACGTGTCGCACAGGCCGGGGAACTGGCCTATGGAATCGGAAGCGCTGGGCGTGCTGCCTTCCCAGGTCAAAGAAGCCTCGGAATATGCCGAAAAAATCGGTGTGCCGACGCGTTTCACCGCCGAAGGCAGCGCCATATTTAGTAGCGCGAAGCACAGAAAGGACTACGCCGAAGCGCACGGCTTCTACGATAAGCAGGGTGGATACAGTGATCCGCAGACTGGCGGGAGCAATCGGTTCAGGCGCGAGGAATGACATGTCTGGCGACGAAGAGGCAGTAGATACATCGACGGTGGAGGCGGAGACGGCAGCGCCGGCGGAGGATACTCCGGCCGAGACCAGCGGCCCCGAATTCCCGTTCGATCCGGCTCCGCGAACAAAGGCGGAAGCGGACCCGGCTGAGGACGAAGGCGCGGCGCCGAGCGGCGCGGAAGACGATGGCGTGCCGGTGAAGGAAAAACCGGCCAAGGCGCCAGTTGCACCCGCAACGTCGCAAGCGGTGATGACGCCGGCGTTGATCGCGCAGGCTGTTCGTGCGGGCATGGAAGTGGAAGAGATTGCAGATTGGGGCGATGACGCAAAGGGCCTGGAGCGCGCAGTACGGCAGTTGACGCGCTATCAGACCGCGCAGCCCAAAAAAGATTCCGGCGTCCAGCACGCCGATGAAGCCGAGGCCGAAGAGATTCCCGACCTCGACCCGAAAGAGTACGACGAACCCATCGTCAAAGGCTGGACGGCGATGAAGGGCATGATTAGGCGGCAGGAGCAGGCGCTTCAGCAGCTTCACGGTGCCATGCGGCAACGTGAGGCTGAAAGCTGGAACGACTGGTTTGACGGACAGGTGGACGCGCTGGGGGATGAGAGTGCGGAACTGTTCGGCAAAGGGCGCGGCACGCAGCTCAGCAACACATCCACGGAGTTCTCGAACCGTGGAAAGTTGTGGGATGCGGTGAAGCGCAACATGGCCGGCCGATCTGCCCATGAACGGGATGAAGTGTTCAAGCAGGCCTACCGGGCTGCTTTTGGCGAAAACATCGAAAAGGCTGCGCGGCAGAAGATCGCGGCGAATCTCACGGCACGACGGAAGACGTTTACGAATCCACCTTCGCAGCGCACATCGGCAAATTCATTGTCGTCAACACAGCGCGCGGAAATGGCCGTTGCCGAGAAACTTCGGGCGATCAACTCGCGCTAAAAAGCGGAGAATTTGAATGTCCATTACCACGGAAGATCTGGGCGATTTGGTCAATACCACGTTGACCGCATTCGATTACGGCAAGTGGACGGATTTGACGGGCGACATCCAGGAGTACCACGCCCTTCCCAACATCCTGAAAAAAGAGAAGGTGAAGTTCAAGACCGGCAAGAATATCGGCGTCAACATCGCGACCGATTCGAACGGTCAAGCCCGCTGGGTCGGTTTCTTCGAGACTGACAACTACAACATCCGCGACGTGATGTCGCAGGGCACCGCGCCGTGGCGCCACGCGACGTGGAACTACAGCTACGACCGGCGCGAAGAGGAAATCAACAGCGGCGACAAAGAGCAGATCGTGGATCTGGTCAAGACGCGGCGCGGCACGTCGTTCATTGAAGGCGCGAAGCTGCTGGAAGCTGGTTTCTGGGGCAAACCGGCGACGAGTGCCGACGTGACGACCGTGTGGGGCGTGGACATGTTCATCGTCCGCAACGCCACGACCGGCTTCAACGGCGGGAACCCGTCCGGATTTACGACCGGCGCGATTTTCGATTCGACGGTGCAGACGCGCTGGAAGAATCATACCGCTCAGTTCGTGAATTTCACGAAGTCGGACGCCGTGCGCAAGATGCGCCAGTCGGCGACGAAGACGATGTTCAAGAGCCCGGTCGACCAGAGTGAAATCCGGAACGGTGCTCTGAAGCGCGCGATTTATTCCGGTTACAGCAACATCGCGGCGGCCGAAGAACTCGCGGAAGCGCAGAACGAGAACCTGGGCAACGACCTCGCCAGCCGCGACGGCAGTGCGTACTTCCGAAAGGTGCCGTTCATTTACGCGCCGCAGCTCGATTCGGACACGCAGACGCCGGTGTACGGCATCGACTGGAGCACGTTCTAACCGGTGTTCCTGAAGGGCGAGTACATCAAGGAAAGCAAGGCGCGCCAGCATCCCACGCAGCACACGGCCGTTGTGGTCGATGTGGATTTGACGATGAACTTCCTGTGCGTTGACCGCCGGCGCCAGTGGATCGTCAACATCGCCTAACAGCCGGCGGGGTGGCCCGCCAGTTGAAAACGTCAAACAAAACGAACGAGGTGAAAAATGAGCATTCAATATAAGGACGCGACGGACACGAAAACAGGCCCCTCGCCATCAGTGTGGGGAAATTGCCCAGTGGCGGATTTCCTCGAACGCCCGGACACGGGGCTGTACCAGTTCGACGATTTTGACCGTTCGCCGATTCTGACCACGCCGACCATCACGACGCAGGCAAATTACGGCAACGGATACAAGGCGTTCGGATCTTCCGGCGGCACGATTGTTCCGGGTACGGGGCAGTACGGTGACATTGTGCTGACGGAGACTGACGACAACGAAGCCGTGATCCTGGCAGATATCAATCTGCCGTTCAAGATCATTCGCGGCGGCGGCGATGTCTGGTTTGAGTGCCGGCTGAAGACGAACACGATCACCGACGCGAGGCATGGAATTTTTGTGGGCTTTGTGGAACAGCAGACGCTTGCCGCGATCATTCCGATTGTGGACGCCGGGACGCTGGCCGATGCGAATTTTGTCGGCTTCCACCGGCTTGAAGGCGATGGCGACAAGGTTGACTGCATCTACAAGGCGAACGGCGTTACCGAGGTCACGGTGCAGGCTGATGCCGCAACGCTGGTCGCGGATACGTACATCAAGCTGGGCATGCGTTACAAAGACGCGAATTCCACCTTGTACTTTTACGTCGATGGCGCGCAAGTCGCCTCGGTGGTCGTTATCGCTGCGGCCGGCACCGACTTCCCCAACGATGTGACCATGGGCAAGTGCCTGGCGGTGAAGTGCGCGAGCGCCGACGACGCCATTGTGACGATGGATTGGTGGGGCGCAGCGCAGGCACGTGTCTCCTAAAAATAATTCGGGCGGGGCGTGCTGTGGTGGCGTCCCGCCCGAGGGGAGTTAATGGCCGAAAGCACGCTGTCACTGACCTGGACGGATTTTTCATCGCGTGTGGGGCGCATGCTGGGCTACGGGCCAACGTCGGCGAACTGGACGGCGGCGCAGACGACGCAGATCGATGAACTGGTACAGAGCGGTTACAGGCTGTTTTTGACCCCGCCTGCGTTCGACGGAATTCCGGCGCATGAATGGACCTTCATGCGGCCAACAACGACGCTGGCGATCACATCCGGGGATTACGATTACACGCTGCCGGATTCGTTCGGCGGGATCGAAAGCATTCTGACGTTTGCGGCGACCGACAATCAGCTTGGCCCGATCAAGATCGTGGGCGAGGAGCAGATTCGATTCTGGCGCGAGGGGCAGAACAGTTCGACCGGCATACCTCAGTTTTGCGCGATTCGTCCGGTGAGCGTGACGACCACGCTGACGGTCGGGCAGCGGCAGGAAATGATTTTTTACCCGACGCCGAACGGATCGTACACGCTGACGTACCGCTACTTTGCGCTGGCGAACAAATTGACTTCTCTGCTGCCGTACCCGCTGGGCGGCCAGCGGCACAGTGAGACGATTTTGGCGGCGTGCCTGGCGCGGGCAGAAGAGGAAGGCGACGACACGCGCGGGGTGTACTGGCAGAGGTTTCTGGAGCACCTGGTGGGTTCGATCAAGACGGATCAGCGCAATTTTGAGCGTGAGTTTTACGGCTACAACGCGGACCGGTCTGACAGGGGAAGGTATCGGATGGCGGGCTTACCGTCAACGATCACGATCAACGGAGTCTAGCGGGGCCCCGGCTTACAGGGGTCAAAGGAGAGTGAATGTCACTGCACAATTTCATGGACAAGTTGTCGAACGCGCAACTGAACGACACCGGCCAGACGCTGTATGCGCCGACGTATGGCTACCTGCTGGGCTGGGGTGTGACGGTCGGAAACGGCTTACAGAGTTGGTCGAAGGGCGCGCTGTTCCTCGATCTGGACGCCGCGACTGGCGCACAGTTCTGGGTCAACGTGGGCACGTCCGCCGCGGCAAGCTGGAAGGCGATTACGAGTCTCGACGCGGCAAACACCTGGGCGGCGCTCCAGACGTTTGCGGCGGGTCTTACGGTTTCGGCCTCACAGACGCTGGCCGTGACCACGGCGGATTACTTGACCGTGGGCGGCATCATCGTCCCGCAGCACCTGGAATTCAGCTATCCGATTCCCACTATCGCCGGCGTGGTGATTTACGACTGCTTCATTGCACCGCGGGCTTACACGGTCACGAACATTCGGTACGTTCCGAGCGTGGTGCAGGGCGGCGCGATGACGATTACGCCCGTGAAAGTGGCGGACGGCGCGACTCCGGCCGCCGCGACAACCCCGCTTGTATCGTCGGCATTCAATGCGAATACGGGCGCTTACACGCAGCAAACGGGCGCGCTCACGGCGACGGGCGCCGATCTGATCCTGGCTGCCGGAAACAGAATTTCGGCTGTGCTGTCCACCGCATCGACCGTGCATCAGGGCACGCTCACGTTCAGCTTGAAGCGCAGCTAAGGAGCAACTGAATGACACGACGTTCCTGGCAGAAAGCACTGGCGACGAGCGCGACGGATACGGCTTTTCCGTCGCGCATCCCGCGCTCAACGCTGCCGTCCACGGCGATTGAGAATCAGGGCGACACGCTGATTCTATTGCCGTATGGAGCGGCATCGAACAATCACACCTTCGACCTGCGCATTATCGGGTGGAGTTCGATCACATCGGGCGGGCTGGCGCTCTGGACACCCACGATTGTGTGCCAGCTCGCCTGTACGCACGGCAACGTGACGGGGCTGGCAAATTATCCCGTGACGAATTCTGAGTTGTTCGTTGACATTATGACGCTGACGAACGGAACGGCGGTGCTTCCGACACAGTTTGCAGATACGCCGGCGACGGCGATTGTGGACATTGAAGGTTACGACTATTGGGAACCCACGTTCGACTTGGGCGCGGGGACGAATGCGAATGTGCTCTTCATGCCTACGGGGGAGTACAGCGTCTAATGCGCATGACAAAATTGATCCGGCAGATGGTGATGCAGTTCTGGGGGTACTTTAACGGTACGCCTGGCGCTGGCATTCTGAAACCGGCGAATGGCGGCACGGGCATCAATAACGGCACGAACGCCTTGACTGTGCCGGCAACGGGCACGGCCGCACTGCTGGGCACGGCGAACGTATTTACCGCGGCGAATTCGTTTCTGGCCGGCACGGGCAACGAAGCTGTAGGTTCTGGTGCTGGAACGGGGCTGCGCACTGGCGTTGCCACCGCAGTTTCGACGAAAGCGGCCGGGGATATCTGGACCTATGCGCGCACGGGGTTTGGCACCGGAAGCCCCATGATCACGCTCGGCACCAGCTCCGCGCACGGGCTGACGGTCGGGCAGTACGTGACGATGGCGGGCTGGACCACGGCAGACGCGGCGCTCGGCGCCGGGCAGGTCAATGGCGCGTTTCAAGTCCAGGTCATTCCTAGCTCGACGACGTTTTCATTTGGCTGCACTGACGCGGCAAATGTGGGCACGACCAATATTGCAGCCGGCACCGACACCGGTTCGACGTGCACGCCGGCGGCGTTGGGCACCAACAATGTTGGCTTTGGTACGAACGCTCTTACTTCCATGGTCGCGAGCGGAAGTTTAGGGTTCGGCGCACAAGCGGGCCGATACAACATTGGCGAAAACAATACCTGGATCGGGAACAACGCGGGCGAAGGCATCACCGGAGCGAACGGACCTTCGACCGGATTTTTAAACATCGGTCTCGGCCCGCAGGCCTGCTACAAGTTGTTCCGCGCCGACCACGCCACGGGCATCGGGTATCAGACGCTCTACAACCTGAATAATGGCATGTTCGATGTCGCGGTGGGAAATCAGGCTGGCAAGGC
>ERZ1292644.1573-Hain-H14-01um-R2-1573-length-11639-cov-4_pt1 | contig 11639 bp, 7 predicted proteins | sample MGYA00564402_ERZ1292644 | MGnify/ENA primary metagenome ERZ1292644 (study PRJEB36523, sample SAMEA6512644) | groundwater metagenome | collected 2019-01-09 | study: AquaDiva: Metagenomics assemblies of 32 groundwater samples | reverse complement strand
GGAGAAGTCCAGAATGCTAATAGAGTCCCCAGACGCGTTCAGTAGCATCCTAGGCCCCGGCGTCTACTAGAATGTCGACACCGTAGGACTGCGTCTGGTCTCCGGGGTTTCCCGGGGACCCCGTACTGATCTTGTACCGAGATGACAGGTTGACGTTCGGGCCTGATGCCTCCGACCAGGCGATTTTCTTGCCACCGAGGGAAACAACAGCCTCGTTGGTGGATCGGGTGCCTGTTCCGAAGACGTATTTACCGGCGTCAGAACCGCCAGTGAACCGAACACCGATAATCCACACGTCTCCGTCGCTGCCGAAGGCCTGTGGGGTGTCGAAGATTCCCTCTACCCAGGAACCCGCCGTTGCCCCAGACAGGGACACTACCTTGGTCTGTACTGCTGCAGTTCCGAGGTCGGCATTCGGGCCGTAGAGAGTGAACGTTGCCTCTGTGGGGAGGCCAGTAGCCCCGACAGGGAGCCAGGCGCGGCCACCGACAACTCTTCCGTTCGGCAGGCCGTTTGTCGGGTCGGACGAGGAGAACTTGTAGAATCCTCGACCAGTGACGATGTACGGAGTGCCGTCGGTGCTCAAGGTCCAGGAGCCGGTAGGTGCGGATGCCCCGTAAATGGAGTAGGCGGAGGACGGTCCAGACCCTGCCGACGTAGTTTCGTCAAGCGAGGCGTACGCGCTGAGGTTTCCTGCTGCGTCCCGGGCACGGACCTCGACAGTATAGGTCGTGTCGGCAGTAAGGTCGGTGAACTCGTAGGTTCGTGGGCTGATGGCAACCGTCTCTGCGGTTCCGCCGTCAATTCGTACGTCGTAGCCGGTCACGGCGACATTGTCGGTGCTGGCTGCCCAGGACAGAGTAAAGCCGGTGTCCGTAATTGCAGAGGTAGCCAGGCTGGAAGGAACAGTCGGGTTCTCGGTATCGGGTACAACCACAGTTCCGAGAATACGAAGGTCTTGCGCCCCCATGTTGTCGGGGTTTTCTGTTCGATCCTCGCGAAGGTCCAGCCAGAAAACAAGAGTGGCGTCTTCAGGTCGTTCCTCGGTCCCGGTGGTTACTTCTACAACCTGAATAACGCTGGGGCCGGACACACCCCCGCTAGAGTCGGGCTGAAGGTAGACATTCTTCTTGTATGAGGTGCCGAAGTGGTCGTTAACCGCTATCGTGTAACGACCCTCTGCAGCCACGGTGAAGGATATGCGGTTGGCTCCGGTAACGGCAACAGGTACAGAGAGCGTGGCGGGGGTATCGGTGCCCCTTACCGTAACCTCTACGTCGTTGGCGTCTACGGGTCTGGACGTCAGGGCTTCGGGGCCGAAGGTAAGGGACATCGGGTATTAGTCCTTGTCTAGGCGTGCACGGGCTGCGGCAGCCGAGGCAACCAGGGCTGCATCGTGCGCAGCAAGGTCTGCGGACATACGCTCTTCGGCGAGGGCGCGCTTGCGGGAGAACTCGGCTAGTTCTAGCGTTGCTAGACGCTCCTCAAGTTCCGCCTCGCGCGAGTGGCGGAGTTCCGCAAGCGGACGAGCACCGGCAGCGACGAGGGCCGTGACGGTTCCGGAGGCGACACAGGCACGTGCAACCGGGAAGCCCGGGACGTTGACCTGACAGACGGCTACCAGTTCGAGACGACCGCTGATCGGGCGCCAGTCGCCGGACGGCGCGGAGGCACGAAGTGCGCGAACCTGCTCCGGGGTGGCGTCCGGACGTAGTGCGCCAGAAACCCAGATTCCGAAAGAATCCTCACCAGCAGCGACATCGGCCATTGCGCTGGCAGTGTCGTCGTAGTGCTTGACGGCCTCGGCAGCCGAAGCGTGCATCGAGGCGTGCCCGCCTGCAAGAGTCAACTGACCAACAGGAACGTCGGACCCGTCCTCCGTGCGGATAACGCCCGTGCGGAAGTACGCGTAGTTCGAGCGTGAACGCGGCGGACGGGTGTTCCCAGGCAGGCCGATGTGCGAGACATTCCAGGCTGCGATATGCCCGTAGACCCGACCGTCGTCGTCAACGGTAATCGGTGTTGGGCCGGTCAGGCGCGGGCTGTCGAACCACTCGCGCGGCGGAACAACGGGAGCACCGGCTGCGACGAGTGCGGCAGACATTGACTCCGGGTCGTCGAGAACTTCTTCGTACACTGCGTCTACGCTCATATCAATCTCCGGGTAAGAGTCTTCCTCGTCCAATTCGATCTTGCATTCCTGGAATGCGGGCATTGCTACAAGGGTCACGCCCATTACGCGTCCCTTGGTCACGGTAATCTCGTCGTTTTTAATCTTCTTGTCTGCGGGCTTCTCGTCCTCATCAAGAATGTCTGCGTCGTCGGCCAGAGCACTTATCTCCGGCATTTCGTCTTCAGGAGCCTTTACGGTTGCTTCGAAAGAGTCCAGATCCGCCGAAATCCAATTCAGCATTTTATTGCGGACCAGGCGCTCTGCTTCTCTACCATACGGGCCGGTGTCAAAGACTCCGGTAGCGTTTCCGATACCACCGTCAATACGTTCGAGGTAATCGATTCTACCGACAATGACGGATCCCGTGTGTCCGGAGTCCGAGAAGATCTGCCACACGAGTGGAAGGGGGAGGTTACGCAGGTCAACTGCGCCGTCCTTGAACTTCCGGTTGTCTCCGGTCAGAGCCTCTTCGGGGAGGACGAGCGGGATACGGAAGCGTGCGCCTTCAGTTATGGCAGCAACTCGTTCTTCCTGCGGAACCTCGAAGTCGTATCCGTACGCGTCGAAGACGTTCATTGCCGCAGCAGCGACAATAGCCTCGGGGGTTGCGGGCTCGACGCTAGTACTAGCGGCTTCTACAATTTCAGACAGTTTCACGATTGACCTCACAAGTGTGTACAGGGGTCAAATCGAAGACCCATCCGCTTTTCTTCGCAGCGGACAAACGCTTACCTAACTTAGATTTTAACACGCGATTAGCATGTTGCTCGGGGGAAAGAGATGCCCAGCCACGCTTTGCGTGTTCAGCAGACTCTGCACGCTTTTCTGGGTCAGCGTAGAACAGTTCTAGGCTCTTTTTGGTTTTTTCTATCACTTCAGGAGAAGAGTGGATTTCGCGCTGCCGTGCGGCGTACTCGGCATTCTCGTATAGTTTAGAGATGCGTAGACTGTCTGCATCTCTTTCCTCCTGGTTAGTGTATCGGCGCCTCTGACCGTCTGACAATGCTTTCTTCACTTCGGGGCGGGTACGCGCAGCAGCCTGAGAGGCTCGAAGGTGTTCTTTATTTTCTGGAACCGCATGCCAGGCACGCATTTTCGCACCGTATATACGTTTGTTTTCTTCCGACTGCGCTATCCCGCCTACACCTCCGGGGGCTAGATTAGTGAGCCGGTGGCCAGCGCGGCGTAGACTCTTGATCCAGACGTCCTCGTCCGCGTAAGCGGCTGCCTCGGACTCGTACTGGAAGAGCACCCGAACAGATACCTCATGCCCCTGATCTTGCTCCTGGATGATAGTCCGGGCCTTCCAGAGGTTGTCGGCAGGTTTTCCCAGCCGACAGGCTCGCGCCAAGGATAGGTGATGTCTCAGACGCTCTAGCGGTGCTGTGGAAATTCCGTAGTAGATAAAGGAGTCTTCGTCCCGGGAACTAAATAGCACATAGCCATAAGCAGCAGCCATCACTGACCAACTCGCTTGTCGTGGGCGTAGTTGCTCTCGCCGAAGTGCATCTTGTAGATGTTTGTAGCAAGTCCTGCAGATATATTTGCCGGGACATATTTAGAGAGTGCCCGGCGGAGTCTGGTCCAGTCGCCAGGCGTTCCGGGGAGCCACTTCGCGGTGCCTGGCCCATGCGCCCAGTAGCGCTTCAGTCGAGCAACGTTTCGGAAGTCTTCGGGGGTGTCTGCGACGCCAGGAACACCGGACGCGACCAGGATCTCTCCGAAAGGACCGAACAGGTCTGGCAGAGCGATTGGCTCATCAGCCGACAGTTCCTTCCAGGAGTCCGGAATGAGGTCCGTGCGGTTAAGTGCACGTGCCCGCTTGCGAATGTGCTTCCGTGCTGCGGTCTTGTCCTTCGCCCGACCGTACGCACTGATTGCGTTCTCCAGGTCAGGTACGCTTTCGATGGGGAAGGATCCGTCAGGAAGCGCTAGCCCACGCTCGGCCAGGCCCTTTCGCTTCTTTGCGGGGAAGTCCTTGAGTTCTGCAGCCGAGGCTTGCATTACGTCTTCCTCGGTGGTCTCTGGCTCCGGGTTTTGGCCGTCGCTCTCATCGACCTGTGCGAGTACGTTCTTCAGCAGAGCCTCGTCACTGAGTTCTACGAGCGGGGGCGGTGTCGCGCCCTGAATGTCTGCGACGACCTTCTCGTCGGCGATCCATTTCCCTGCCTCGCGACGCCAACCGGTAGGGTTTCCTGCCGCGTCTTTGACGATCGAGACGACGTCCAGAACGGCGGTCTTGTCGACCGAGTCAACGATGGCTAGGTAGAGAGGCGCTGCGGGGGCTGCGCCTGCTGTTACTGAGGCTGGTTGTCCTCCGTGCTTACTACAAAGTTCTGAACCCGATCGTGCTCGATTCGGGCACGGACCCCGGACTCCGGAGCAGGAAGATACCCCGCTGCAGAAAGACGTGGTTGCCGCAACAATCGGTGCGTCGGCTGTTGGCTCTTCCTCAGCAGGCTCCTCTGGTGCCTTGCCTAGATATGCGGCGAGAAGGGCTCCTGGATCTGCTACGAGCGGCGGGTCCTCTTCAAGGCGGGCCTTGGCAAAGGCCTCTGTCTTCGTGCCAATCGGAATCGGGCTGCCACCACCGAACTTTCCTCCGGCGCCTCTGGGCTGCCTGGTGGCGTTTATCGAACGCTCTACCGGCGTGTACCCTGTGGCGTCTGCCAGGATGGAGAGATACTCGAAATCCATCTCGGATTCAGCCAATTCGAAGAGAATCTTCTCTTCGGGATTTAGATCTGCAAGGGAGGTTGCTTCCCCGGTATCCAGCATCACTGCGAGTCGGCTAGCCGTCTCCGGGTCTACCTCCTGGAGGTGCCCCCTCTCGATCTCGCTGTCTTTCAGTTCAAGGGCCGAGAAGTCGCTATTCTCCCAGACGTACACGGAACCGTCTGCCGGATCAACCATGTAGAGGGTGTCGAACTTGTCTTCGTCTGTGCCTGCCACAAACAGGACGTCCTCTTCGGAAAACGCTGGGTGCTGCTCGTCAGCGCTGGCGACTACGGCTTCTTCTGAGAGGACCTTCTTGGCCCAGTTCTGGCCGCGTCGTCCACCGTGCAGGGCTAAGGCTTTTTCAATAGTTGCAAAGAATTTGTCTATCCACTCTATGTCAGCCCGATCGACCTGAGTTCGAGTAGACAAGCGGCTCGCTACCTCACGGTCCGCGTCCGCCATAAGCGGGGCATACTCTGCGAGTGCCATCTGGATGGACTTCTGAACAGTCGGCGGGACGCGATAAATGCGGGGCTTCGGCTCGTCAGAGTCTACGAAGACCTTACCGGACGCGACGATTGTTGCCTCTGCGAATGTCTCGCGATCTGCGGAGGTGGCTCGGCGCCAACCGCCGCCTGCAGTGAGTACGGTGATCTTTGTGGCACTCTCGCGGTCGCTTGTGCCGTCAGCAGCGGTGCGAATGTAGTTGCCATCATCGGTTTTAACAATGATCGCGTTGCCGTCTCTTGCTACACGCACTAGTTCAGACACAGAGAACCCGCCTTGTTGAGAACACTTGATGAGCAAATCATATCATTAAACCTGGACAGTGTGCGCAAATGCCGCAGCGTCGGACAAACTGCGGAGGTCGTCCGTGTCAAAAGCCTCTACGGCTCCTGAGGACACATTTAGGAATTCCCCGGAGACTACGTCCCCGTCTTCGACGTCAAGCCACTCGCCATTGTCGCGAATCTGCATTGTTCCGCCGATGATCTGCAGGAGGTTTACTCCTGCCGGTGTTTCGACGACACGCAATGTGTTGGGGACTCCGGCCTCGTCTATTTGAGAGTACCGGTCTTGCCCGGCCCAGGAGGCGTAGTAGGTCTCCAACAGACGCGTTACGTCCTCTATCGGGGTCTCCTCGTTCGCCTTTAGCCATGCCTCAAGCATAGGCTCGCCCACGCCGGTTGCTGACGGAACCTTGCCCCCAGTATTTATTGTTCCGAGGACGTTTGGGTTGTTCTTTGCGTACAGATTTACAATCATGCTCCTGCCTCCGTGATTTCTACTTCAACGCTTACATAGTGGAAAAGTTCGTCAGCCTTGCGGCGAGTCTTCTTCTCGTCCTCGCCAATTGTGTAGACGAACGCGCCGTCTTCTTCCAACGAAACGACAATTCCGGCTGACGTCTCGGTTCCGCGAGACCCAACCTCGGTGCCTACATAGATCGGCTGATTGTCTCCACTGCGGATGTATGGGTAGCCGAATTCGTTGTACTCGCGGAGGTCGGCCGCTGCCGGACGCTCTCCAGTCTCCGGCGTGATAGCACCCTCCGGAGCAGCCGGGGCTGCAGGCTCCTCGACGCTCTTCCGGAGTGTGTCTGCAGCATGGCTCGTCGATGAGCCGTCCTCGTGGCGTACGGAGACGTTCCCGCTGCCGTCGTCCAGGCGGGCTACCGTGCCGGATGAGCCGTTCTCCGCAGACGTGACGTTGTCGCCCTCGGAGATCTGCTTCCCGTCAGCGCCGGTAACGTAGTCTGAGCCGCTCGCGGCGGGTTCTGTCTTGGCCTCCGTCTGCTCTTCGACGCTCTCGCCCGGCTGGGCCTTCGACTCGGTCGGCGTGGTGTCGGAGCCCGTCCCCTCGAAGATAAGATTCGCCCCGGCGGAGGCGGCCAGGTCGAGTAGTTCCTGGTCGAGCAGAGCGGAATCATCCGGTCCGGCGGTCTCCGAGAGCCAGTGCCCATCCTCGTCCCGCTTGTAGGACTCGGCAGGACCATCCGAACCGTCGAGGGTGACCAGGGCGCCCTGTGGGAGCGCTGCTAGATCCTCGGTGGTCTCCAGGACGTCTCCGGGCTCCGAGGCCGCTGTAGCGTCTTGAGCACCTGCTGTGCCTCCTGCAGAGAACGTGGTGAGTTCTGGGGTGTCTGCTGCGGAAGGCTCCGTACGGTCAGCGATCATCTCTGGCGTCAGGCCGAATACGTCCATATTGACCTCGTACGGGTCCCGGACGAGTCTCAGCCAGTCGGCCCAGGAGGACTCTGCGCCCTCTGCGGCGTCAACAACGAACCCTTGGCCGTTGTCTGCGGCGTCCGCAATCGCTGCGTTGGCGAGCCGGGTCGCTGCTCCGGTGTCCGCGCGTGCCCCGAGGCTGACGAGGTTGGCGTAGTCAATCGAGGTGCCGTCTTCTCCTTCGAAGCGAGCGTCTGTAGTCGCCAGCGCGCCAATGACGTTGCCCTCGGCATCCTCCTCGACGAATACAGAATTTCCGTCAGTACTTGCAAAAGCCAGGGTGTCGCGGATAGCCTGTCCTTCCGCGTTGTCTCCGGTCGCTACGTAAACGAGGGCTGCAGCCTGGTTGGGGGATACCTTGCTGATCTCAAAGGTGTCCTGGCCCTCCTCGGCTTCTGCTGAGGAGCCCTCGCCCGCTGTCCCCGCACCCGCATCCACACGGGCACTGTCGGGTGCGTCGAGAAGCGCAATGACGGCGTTCCGCAGGCGCTTGGCCTGCACGATCCGCTGGTCCGCGTCCGTGTGCGGCTCCTGGCCGGTTGCGCGGCTGGACGCCTCGGAGAATAGAAGACTGTTGACCCCGTCATTCGCCAGGGCTAGCGCACGGGCAAGTCCTGCGGCGGGGATGTCCACACCTCGGAGTGGGTTCTCCGGCAGGGCGGTCAGGTTGTCCGCAGAAGCAACACTGGTCCCGTCATAGGACGCGGTGACGTCGAGCCGGTTCTTGTCCGCGTTCCAAGAGGCGCTGGTCACCTCGAACTCAGCGCCGGACGGCAGGAGAACTTCTCCCGTATGGTCCGCGTCTACGGACAAGTCAGCAGCGGGTGCCCCGGCTGCGGCCTCGACGCGGAAGGCTACCGCAACCTTACCGGCGGACTCGTTCTTGTCGTGCTGCTCGGTCAGGTACTTGTCTACGAGTCCTGGGTCCTTCCGAGTCGGGACGAAGCCCGCGTCCTGAACGATTCGGCCCGGCACTAGTTGCTGCGCATTTTCTAGCGACATATACACACCACGAAACAGGGGCATGTCCTTTGTCAAGGTGCTCTGCAGGATCAGGCTCTGGAGTGCCGGAGCCTTGGAGTCCTTGTATCCTGCGCGGAGGTCAGCATCTAGGACCTTGGTGTCTGCGGCTGTTGGCCCATAAGCGCGCACTACGGCCGCTCCATCTGCAGCCTGGCTAACCATCTCCGCTGCGTCCGGGGCACTGTCTAATCCGTAAGCAACGTCGGTGCTGCGTTCCAGAGTTGATGCGAAGTCGGCCACCGCACGCTCGGTCAGAGGGCCGAGGAGGTCGGTAAGGTCTTGGATCTCGTTGTCGATGTTTTCGGTTGAGGTGCCCTCTGCCGCCAGGTGCCGAGTCTTCGGCAGCAGGACGGACAGGCGCTCACGAGCCTGATCGTAGGCGGCTTGCTCCTCAGCAGTCAGCGGTCCGGAACCCGTACGTGCTGAGGCGGGTACGCGCTTGGACAGCGGAGTTGTAGGCTGTGCGTACAGTGCTCCAGTCTCTTCCGGAGGCACGCTGCTTAGGTCGTCCAGAGAAACCTCGATGTTTCCCTGCACGCCCTCGACGGAGACTTCTGCGGTGCCTGTCGACGCGTCCGTGCTGGCGATCTTGCCGCGAACGTCTACCCCGCCTAGACTGAACGTGACGTCCGTTCCTTCCGGCGTGTCGGTCCCCGGCTGCCCAACTGTTCCCTGCGGGTTGGGCATAGGGTTCGGCATCGGGTTTGGGTTCGGCATTGGGTTAGGCATGGGGGTCCCTGCGAGAATGTCCGCTGGGTCCCTGGCCTCGATGTACGCCTTGAGCGCCTCGGTGTCAAGTTCCAGGTCCTCACGGTCACTGCTGCCGTGCCAAGCACCGTCCTCGCGTCGGAACTCGGTAATGTCCTCAGTCCCGTTGACCGTATCGATAAGGGTAACGACAGCCCCGTCAGCCAGGTTGTCCACCTCAGCGACATCAATCGACTCTGCCACTGGCTCTTCTACTGCTGTTGCGGGTGTTGTCGGTGTTGCTTTTGGCGGTGTCGGCACGCTGTAGCCCGGAATTGGCGGGTGGATTACCATCCCCGGAGGCACGCCTGGGAGGCCCGGATATGGACGGTCCCAGTCGGCAGCGTCGAGCAGAGCGGCCTCGAATGCGGCTACAGTGTCCTTCTCGGCGGACTGCTCCGTGTCGTCCTCGGCTGCCTGCTCCTTGTCGTCTTTTTCGGCTGCCTGCTCGCTGTCGGCAGGCGTGTCTGGGGTTGGCGGTGTAGGCGGGCCGCCCTCTGGCGTCTCTCCGTAGGGACGGTCCCAGTCGGCTACGTCGACAAGGTCGCGCTCGAACTCCGCAACGGCGTCCTTCCCTGCTGACTTGTCATCGGCTGCGGCTGCTGCGGCCTCTTTGCCTGTGTCGGCCGCAGACTGGTCTTTGTTGCCTGCTTTGCTGTCCTTTTTGCTGCTGCTGCTGCTGCTGCTGCTGCTGCTGCTGCTGGACCCTCCGTGGCCGTGCCGTCCGGGGTTGCCGTACGTCCCTGGCTTGTAGGGCACCCGGCCGGGGAACTTGTCAGAGTCGTCCTTCGGTCCTTCTGCAGATTCTTCACTGGCTAGGTCCGCGCGCTTGCGCTGTAGAGCGAGGCGTTCGTTGCGGACCTTGCGAATCTCGTCCTTGTTAGCGCCGTCCTCTTTGAGGACGTCCTCCTCGGTTTGCAGGTCAATGATCTGCGCGTCGAGGTCGTCCTTGGTTGCCGCCTGCGCGGGTTGCTCAATTAGGCCGCCTAGGTCTGCGCGCTTCCGCTTGAGGTACAGGAGGTCGTCGTGGACGTCGCGCTGTGTTTTCGCGTCCGCGCCCTCTTCCTTGAGCGCCGCTTCCTCATCCTGGAGGCCGGAAACTCTGTCGTCCAGTTCTTCCTTGGAGGGCTCCTCCTGTTCGCTCGGGGCCTCTGGCCGCAGTGAGGCTCTGGCAGAGACGACGGTGAGGTCGGTGCCTCGCGCTTTCGTGGTGAGTTGTTTGTCGTCCTTGCCCGCGTAGGAAATATCCGCAGTACCATTCTCGCCGTCTACTCCGACCACCTTTCCGACATGGAAACTTCCGTCAAGAAAGAATCGGACACTCCACCCCATCCGAATCCATCGCCCTTTGCGGTCGCGAAGTTGCTTAGCAACATTGGCGCGTCGTTCGGCGGAAGAGTAAGAATCCATGGGTTCCTCAAATAGAAGTGCACAGCAACTGTATCACGCTGCAATGCTCTCTTTGATGAAGCGTTCGGCTACTGCAGTCAGTTCTTCCAGCGTCTGGATTGTTTCCCCGTTGAGGAACAACTTGCGGTCAGAGAGAGTGAGCGGCCGAATGACAATGGTGGACTTGTACTCAGGTGATGTGAACTTCACAACCCCATTTCCGGCTGCTGCGTCATACATCTTTGTGTCAACTTCTACCGTGCGAGATCCATCCCAGAATATGAATCCGTTCAGTAGGAAACTCACCGACCCGCCGACACCCTCATCTCCGTTGTGGGTGACCTTGAACGGAGGTTTCGGAAGATGGTTGAGAACTTCAAAATCATACATCTTCTAGTACTCTTTCTAGTGGGGTGTTCCAGGTAGCAGGGTCATACTGCGGGGCGACCTGACCGTTCTCTAGCAGGTAATCCTCGATAGGGATGCCATTGATTAGTGTAGTGCCCCGGCTCTTTAGGGCGTCGATTATCTCTTTCCGGGTAATGAGCCCATCATCTTCGCCGATTACGATGTACCTGATGTCAGACAGAGGAATTGAGTCTTTGAACATCGTTTCGTACGGGCTTCCCTCCAACAGATTGTAGATATCCCGATCCTGACCACGCGCGCCTCCGTCGTCTATCTGGTTAACATAGACGTCTGTTCTGCGCATTGCGGCTCGCGCATCGATAAATGCATAGACTCCACGCTCTGGAACCTCATCAATGCCACCGTGGCGTACCTTGGTGAAGACGTAGTCAGCGCCTCCAGAGTTCATGTCTGCGGGGCTAGACAGTCCTCTGGTGAGAACGCCTTCATTCCAGCGGGCACGCGTAGCAATGAGGCCAGGATTTGGCCCATCAAGGAGGGACATCCAACCGTCTAGATCCAGTTTGTCGAAGGAAATACTGTGGCGGAACCCGCCAACATCTAGAGCCTCTATTAACTTGTCTCTGACTTCGTCAGTCAGCAGGAACTTGTTTCGTCCGTGTGCGTCAGGTGTCATAACCATAGTCTCGGGTGATACGCCCCAGGTGTCCTTTATGTCGGCTAGTTTCGCTTGTCTCTTGTCAGCACTGAGGTTTTTGGTGGGGTCGGTGTCTGTTCCGAATGTAGCAAGAATGGCATTCTCTGCGTAGACGCGTAGATCGCCCTCGGACGCGGGGGTGCTAGGGATCCCAAGACCGTCAAGTACTTCGCCGAACTGCTCGGGAGTGCTGTCGGCAGACATGGTAATTCTAACCGTGTTGTGCAGGGCGTTGGCCTTTGTCGCAGTGCTGTTATGCGCGCGAACGAACTCTATTCGCGCATCTCCAACCTTT
>ERZ1292644.1571-Hain-H14-01um-R2-1571-length-11649-cov-5_pt1 | contig 11649 bp, 16 predicted proteins | sample MGYA00564402_ERZ1292644 | MGnify/ENA primary metagenome ERZ1292644 (study PRJEB36523, sample SAMEA6512644) | groundwater metagenome | collected 2019-01-09 | study: AquaDiva: Metagenomics assemblies of 32 groundwater samples | reverse complement strand
ATATTGATTGGTACTGGGAAAAATATCAGCGGATGGTCTACAATTTAGATTTTAAACTAAGTAGGAAATTTGGCTATCCCAAGGGAACTTTCTTGGGAAGTCTTTTTCTTCTCCTCAACCGCTGTGCCAATCACTATCAGGAGGAAAAGGCAAGATTTACTACTTACTTCTATGCATCTCTCTGGAGGTATATTTGGCCCTACTGGTTGAAACATGAAACGGAAGCTAAGGCAGTAAACTTCTTTGCTACTCGAAGCACAGTGCAGGAGAGAAGAAAATCCCATGCCGTCTATGGATACCATCTAGAGAATTACTATCTCTATCGTATTCCTGAGAGGGATCAGGACTGGGTAGAAAGGGTAATGGAGTGTTTTGACACTCTCGATGAGTTATGGGAATTTCTGACTAGGTATCTAGAACCAAAAGAGAGATTTGTCCTTCTCGCTCACTATAGAAAAAAGGAGACTTACAGGGAAATAGGAGAAAGGCTCTCTGTTACTAAACAGAGAGTGCAACAGATTGAGGTTAAGGCACTAAGAAAGGTAAAAACCCGTTTGGGTTATCTGGAGAGCTTTTCTGAACTATTCAGCTAGGGCTTTCCCAAAGAATCCCAGAATCTCTCTTGTACTTCCTGTGCGGCATCTAGAGTCTTTTTTGGGATAGTAATTAGTGCCTCACTCTCCGTATAAAGATCTCCTTCCCTCTCCCAAATTGCTTCTTCCTTGAACTTCCTTTTTCGAATTCGAAATCCATGCACCCGTAAAACATAATCCGTAGCAAATTTCCTATCGTCCTTTGTGAATTTAGGTCTTTCTGGCTCAGGAGCTACAACTACGTCTGCCTCTTTTTTCTTTCTAGGCTTTGTGGCCATTTTCTTCTCCCAGTGGGTGAAGAGAGTTCGAAAACCCAATGTATTTTACTAGGGATCTCTCTATTCGAGAAGTTTTTCTCAAATTCAGCATTTCTTATTTGACTTTCTCTCACTTTATTGCATAATAGAACTAGCGTCGAAACAACTCGCAGAGTGAAGCGAGAGAGTCTTCCCATGAATACTACTCAAAGATCCCGTTTCTGTCGTATCACGAAGATCGAAGAAACCGGACTAGATGTACTTCGTATTACTCAGTCTTGGCCAAAACATGACGGGACTACGCGGACTACGGTCGATCACTATGACGTAGTCCGCGATCACCGTCTCCGCTACTGCTTTCAGCTACGGAAAGTGCTACTTCAAGATGAAGAGTTCCAACTACCAGTAACCTACGAAGTCGTCGTCGATGGGGAAGAATTCTCTACCTGCACTTGCCCGGGTTTCACTTTTCACAAGCCTAAATTTTGTAAACATATCCAGGCACTAACAATCCTGGTAGAAAAGGGAAAAATCCTATGATGGAGGGTAGAGACAACACCCCAAAGACCCAGAGGAATGAGGAGATCGCTAGAAGGATTCAGAATGGGGAAGAAGTAGCAAAGATCGCTGTGGAACTGGGACTTTCAAGACAGAGGATTTATCAAATTCTCAGGGCTCTTCTTAAGAAAGGGATTATCACAGAGATCCCAAGAAAAACTTCTCTGGCTAGTTTGGTAAAAGAAACTGGCTTTTCCTATACCACTCTAGTAAAGAAGGCGAGAATTCTGCATCACGATCAAGACAGGAGAAAACTCTCCAGAGAGCAAGTAGAATCTCTCAAGCAAATCCTTGAGAAGAAGTGCCCTTTTTGCGAGAAGCCTATTAGGGGATGTAGAAAGAGTTGTAGGGAAAGCTCTCCTCTCTACAAGAAAAGGCTTATAGAACAGAGGTATAAAATAGAAGCTATCCCTGAAAATCCCAAGATTGATGGGGTTCCTGATTTAGTATTCACTATACTGGAAGGAGTAGAACCAGATTCTTCTAGAATGCTCCGCTTTGAACAAGCGAGAAGACATACTGGTCTCTCTCGGATGCAGTTGATCTACCTCTCTCGGAGAGGGATCATTGCTACGAGAGAGAATCTCACCCGAGTATGGAAAGGAAAACCTACAAGAGAATTCTACTATAATCAGTGTGAAGTGGTGCGAAGAGGAATCCAATTCTACCTGAGGAAAACTAGGTGTTTTCCCCAAGAGGAACAAGGACGTGATGGACTTTCGGGACTATGTGGCTGACCTCAAGGATGAATTGCGGAAGAGACTGCTGGGAAAGCTCGATGAATACATACTAGAAAGCGAGGGCGGGGAGGGCATTAACTTCTGGAAACACTTCTCAGATCCTAGGGAAGTGTTTCTCGATTTCGTTCTCCATCTAGCAAGTCAGAGAGGGTAAGATGGACACTCTAAATGAGAACGTCTATCGAGTAGGTATTCAGAAAAGGAATCTCCTAGCAGAGCATCTTCGTTCTACTTACAAGGGGAGGCTGAAGTGGTGGGAATTCCGAGCTATGGCAGATGTAATGATCCTTTCTAAGGAGGGACATATTATAGGGGAATGGGGCTCAGTAGCGTGGGAAAGAGAAGAAGAGACTAAGCACCTCCTCTACGAATGGAACTGTGTATGATGGATAAGTGGGTCGATAGCAGACATACCATAGATCTCATCACCAGTCGCTGCAACAAAAACTACGAGACGGGTCAAGCAGAAGATCCTAGTAAGGAATTCCTCTACAAGGACCTTCTCAATGCCCTTCTCAAGTTGACGGAGGAACAACTCAATCAGAAGGTAAAGATTCTCCCTCCCAATGGAAACAAACTTCATAACTATCACCTAGAACCGGTGATTGGGATCAATACGGTAGAATACTACTGCCATATAGATGGGGAAGTAATTACCCAAACCCGTACCTGTGAAGATTTCCAACATCATCCTGAGCAGGTGGTCCTTCTACGAGACGGCAGTGGAGTAGGAGAATATGGGGATACTCTCTACCGATCTCACCCCGATGCTCCCTTTATCACACAGGGGAACGTCTCTAAGAAATGGTTTGATTTGGATGAAGAAATTCCTCTGGAGAAGCTGGAAGAGGAAGTAGAAAAGCACAAGAAGGAAATAGAGGATCATAAGAAAAGGTATAAGAACGTTCAGATAGATGGGTCGTGCTGCGAGATCGATCTGGAATCGGATAGGAGTGAAGAGGAGCAGATTGCCGACTACAGGAAGTGGTTTGCTACCCGTAAAAGACGCTGAAAACATTTCTGAAAAATAATCTCATCAACTATTTGACAACAATTCTAGCATATTGCATACTTGCTATAGTGACAAACAGAGAGACGAGCGAATAATTCTCAACTAAGGAAGGTGTGAGAGATGACCACACCTCGTAATCACTATAAGGAGATTTCTAAGAATCTGGAGAAGATTCTAGAAACCCACGAGATCAGGACTTGCAACTGTCGAGAGTGCGGAATCGTACTCTCTAACGTGGATGACAGGTTTCGAGTCATCGCTCAATTTCGGGGGCTCAAAAAAGAGATTCCCCCTCCCTGTATCCGTATCTCTGACAAGCCCTATTGCTTTGAGTGTAGTAGGATCGTTAAGAGATTCAGCAATGAAGAGAGAAGAGGTGCCTAAATGTCGTCGCAACTTCCGATTCCTATCAATCGCGGGGGGAAACTCAACAAGAGTGAGATCTTGCGGAGAGTTCTGGAATCGGAGCAGAAGGGTGGTGCAGAGTACGATCCGAAGAGGATTCTCTTCATCGCGACAAAGACTATCGAGCAATACCCTCCTGAGATTCGCAGGGACATCATCTTCAGTCGGATCGATATCATCAGTGCCAGGAGAGGGATGGTAGCGAGGGATGCTAGGAAGCGGGGGGTCCCCATTCCCCGCACTGATTCTGGTCAGCCCTCCATCATTCTCGATCCGAGCAAAGACAATCTCTTCTCTCATTCTCCTGTTCCAGAGGCAGTACTTTTCAGGGGAAGGATCAGCAAGTGTTCTCTTCTCAATATGGTTATTGAGGAACTCTCTTTGAAGGGAGAGAAAATCTCTCCTTCGACCGTGCTTCCAGTAGCAGAGAAGAGACTGAAGATCTACCCGAAAGAGCAGACGAAGGGGATCGAGATTACTAGGGTAGACTTCTCCTTTGCTAGGAAGGTCTATATCGCTAAAAGGACAAAGGAGAAGTCGGTGCTGAGAAATAGCAGACTGGAGAATTCTACTCCTCTGAATACCTCTCTGAAAGTAACCTTCCCCTCTACTCCAATCTGGGAACAGATTCCACTTCCCCCTGTTCGCATAGAAGGGGTCAATAAGGGGATAGCTGTAAGAAGGAGAATCATCCTCGCTGTGATGGAGAAGATACATCCCGGCAAGAAATACTCCGATCTCGAATCTCAGGGGAAACGAGAAGTCGAACAGGTGGTGGGGAAACTGCTGGAAAGATACCCAGCAGATCAGAGAAAGGGGATCTCGATAATTCCCCGGGATTTCTACAGGGTATATGAAATCCATCCCCGACCACATCACAACAAACCGAAGGGGAAGGAAACAGAGAAAGAGTCTTCTATTTCGATTCCACAAGTCAAAGAGAAAAAGAGTATAGGGGACTCAGTTTCTCTTCCCCAGCTACAAGCTGCAAAGGGACTTCTCCTTCTCTGTGAAAGAGACTCCGAAAGAGCGAAAGCTCTTATCGATCTGCTCTCCTGATTTCTTTCAAGGAGATCTTCATGACGACGACTACTCGCAATACCCTCGTACAGGCATTCTCCAAGATGAGTGCCGAAGAGAAACAAGCTCGCCTACACACACTCTCTGACGGACAGAAGATTAGCATCTTCGAATCTATCGCTCTCGCAGAGTCCCTGCTCTCTGACAAGGAGTGGGTGACGAGACCGACGGGAGGAGGAGGGGACTACGGCACTGCTCTGGATCGTCTGGAATCGTCCTTCTTCGGCCATCTCTGCGGAGCGATCACTCTCCCCGACATGCTGGAACTGATTCAGGAGATCCCCGACGAAGCGAAGTGGAAGAGGCGTAAGTACAATCTCAAGGCGATGGTCACTGACCTGAAGGATCGGAAGCGTCAGACGAGGGAGACAGAGAAGAGGGTGAATGTCGAGGAACACGAACGTTCTGCTCCGGGGGAAGGGGAAGATCCCGTCAAGACTCGGGAGCAGGAACTCTTCGAAGAGAACAAGGTTCTCAGGGCGAAGGTGCGGGAGCAAGACGAGATCATCAAGGATCTGAAGAAGCGGAATCGTAAGCTGACTGCTTCCGTCAATCAGCTTCAGGCTGCTTTCACCAATCTTTCAGTACTGTCTTCCAATTCGGGAGACTGATCTACAGGTAAACAGGGAAGGCGGGTATCGCCAAGGATGGCATTTTCTCAAGGAGACTTTTCATCCCATGAACTCAATGCTAGCAGGCAAAGAGAGGATTTCTCAAAATCCCTCTCAGAGTCCTCTCGATAAGCTGGTCGAGAATATTCGTACACAGATTTCAGAACTGGTTCTGGCTCTGGAGGGCCCGCAGGAAAAAGAGAGGACCCCCATTCTCTCCTTTGAGTCTTGCGTGAGACTCAAAGAGAAGACACCCTCTCGCCAAAAGCGTTTCGGGGGACTAAAAGATCCCCGCTCGATCATCATCTCTTCGGGAGAACACACACTCGCCGCTCAGAACTATCACTACACCTGGAATCGCATTTCTATGGTGAATGCGATTATGGAGAAGTGTGGCTTCTCTGGGTGTGGAAAACTCTTTGTAGAGTTTGATTCTACAGGTCGTCTGCTGACTCTCTCAAAGAATCAGAGGACTGACCAGTCTAAGCTCTACACTCTGATCCAGTCTGGGTCCAATCGTACTGCCCTCAGAGTCAACAATCCTCCCCTACGAGCAGATGGGGAAATCAAAGAGTATGAGATGGACAAGGGAACTCTCATCCTCAGTCTGCCCATCTGAGTCTCCCACGAGACTCAATTTTGACTTCCGTCTCATGTTTCTGTTATACTTATAGGATCTTCTGAAGTTAAGTAGAACATTGGGACGGAAGTCATGTTTATCTCTTCAAGACCACACACTTTTCGACAACTTCGCGAAGTTCCCCACACCACGTCCCCTTTTATTGCTAAGCAATGGAAGGATGTGGAATACTCTCATTATGTTCAGGCTTTCCACAGACATATGAGAGAAGCTGGAATGCTTCCCAGGGACTTTATCTGCGACGTATCCCGTAATACCCTAGCAATGATCTTTTGCGTCACAGTCGATCCTCCCTATCAACGAAAACCTAAAAACTGCGATTTCGTATTTGGATTTCAGACGGGACAGGGAACTGGCAAGAATCTGGCTGGTTTGTGTGGAGTAAAAGTGCATGACCACGAGGGGATTATTATCCCTCTGAGAACAGTTGGTTTAGTCGATAATAGGAAAATGAGGGGATCGTCTCTTGATGACTTAGTTAAAGAGGGACTGTATCGCTGGAGAGTTGCCTGTGGCAGGGCGTATTACCAGGTAAAGAAGTTAAAAGAAACGAAGATTGACGCTGTAAGGGCTTCGGACTTACTAGAGAGAGCGAACAGATTAAAAATATCCACAGTACGGCAAGTGAGGGAAATAAGAAGGGATTTTTTATTCGTCAAGACGAATTCTCTCTTTGAACTGCTCGTCGCCTTCTATAAGGAGACCTGCTACGATACTAGGGATGCGTTTATACAAATACAACGTACCCTGCTATTTCAAGAGCTTAAGCCCTTCCCCCGAGTAATCTGAAATCTGAGGTAATTCCATTTCTAAGAAATGGATACGAAGATTCTCTGGCTTTTGAAGGAGAATGAAGGTGATCTCGACTAAAGAGAGGAAGACCCTGATCTCCAATGAGACGTTCTCCGAAGTCGAAAAACTGGTCCACAAGAGCGTACATTCTTTTCTCCGTACTCATTTAATGGTCTATGAAGATGCTGTCTCTGCTGCTTTCGATGGCTATCTCCATGCCTACAAGTCCTACGAACAGGGGCATGGGACTAAGTTTTCTTCGTGGGTCGCAAAACAGGTAAACTACCATCTCTTTCGAGAGTGGAAGTCCCATTGTGATAGGATGGAGAGGAATAAGTATGAGATTCCCAGAGATACTAGAGACCCCAAGAGAGATTTCTGTATCTATCGGTTTAAAGGGGAACTATCGAAAGACTGTGAATGGTTAGTAGACTTGGTTTACTCCAAGCCCCCAGAACTTACTGAGGTAATGCTGGAGTATGGATTTTCGCCTAGCAAGCCAGCAGATCTAAGGAAAGCTCTCTATCAGCTTCTCTGGGACTATGGCTGGGAGATAGACTATATTGAAAAGTGTTTTCTACAGGTACAGGAAGCCCTCGTCTAGTAAATAGGAGTATTCACTCCTATTTTTAGGAGATTGTAATGAGAAAAAGTAAGGTCGTGTATGTTCACCATGAGATTATTAAAAAAGTGGAATTTGCAACGGGCAGGACGAGGAAAGAGGTTACGAAAATAGTAAAGTTGGTCCTTGAATGTTTAAGGGAAGCAGTAATTCGAGATAGCAAGGTGCATATTCGGAACTTCGGGAAGTTTACGATAAGGAACAGAACTTTTGGAAAATATAATAGATATTTTCTCCATTTTAGGGCAACGGATAAAGTAAGAAAAAGGGTTCATGAGGTGAACTTACAGAAAGCAAAAGCTCTTGAGAGTCCAAAGACCTAATGGCTACAAAACCATTCCCTTATCAATGTGAAGCTCTAGAGAAGATCTCTCAATTTAATGGTAGAGCCCTATGCGCACTAGATATGGGACTCGGCAAGACTCCCATAGCTCTTTGGTGGATGAGGGAAAATCGCTCCGTAAGGCCAACGGTAGTAGTCTGTCCTGCTGGACTGAAGTATAATTGGGCTGCGGAAGCGATCAAGCATATCAATACTAGGGCTGAAGTTTTGGAGGGAATGATTCCCCCAAGGCGATGGAGACCTTTTAGTCATCTGATTATTCTGAACTACACTATTCTCCCTGGTTGGCTCTCTGTAATTAAGGAGCTAAATCCACAACTCATCATATGTGATGAATGCGCCGCTATTAAGTCTCCTAAGACAAAAAGAACGAAAGCATGTAGGGTGCTTTGTAAAAAAGCACCCTACATTTTGGGATTATCTGGAACTCCCCTTACTAATAGACCTTTTGAATTATGGTCCATTCTCAATATGATTCGCCCCGATCTATATCCCTCTGCCTTTGACTTTGGATTCGCTTGGACGAATCCAAAAAAGACTATATGGGGATGGAGTTTTGATGGAGCACAGAATCTTTCTGCTTTACACAAGGAGTTAACGGAAAATTGCATGATCAGGATGAGAAAATGTGACGTACTCAGTCAGCTTCCTCCCAAGTCTCGCTATGTGGTTCTTCTCAGTCTTTCCGATGAGAGAGAATATCGTAGAGCAGTCAGTGATTTCTCGGGATGGTTGAGGGAGAATAAGAAAGGATCTATTACTAGGACTCTACGAGCAGAAGCCCTAACTAAGATAGGATATCTCAGAAGGTTAGCCGCGAAATTGAAACTTCGTTCCATCTTTGAATGGGTAGATGATTTCCTAGAGAACGATGATTCCAAGCTTATCCTGTTTGGAGTCCATAAATTCTTCCTCTCTGCCCTTCAAGAGAGATACAGAAAAATCTCTATCCTAGTAGATGGGTCCATTACTGGAAAAGATCGACAGGCAGCAATAGATCAATTTAACTTGGATACTGGAACCAGACTTTTCCTCGGGAACATTCAAGCAGCAGGGACTGGCTGGTCCTGCACTTCCTCTAGTACCGTAGCTATTTGTGAGTTCCCCTGGGCCCCGGGAGACTTGCTACAGGCAGAGGATCGGTGTATAGAAGAAAACTCTCCTGTTTTAACCCCAAACGGATGGATTCCTATAAAACAAATTCGAGAAGGAGATAGAGTTGTAACCCATACTGGAGGATTTAGAAAAGTTTTAAAAATCTGGAACAGATTTACTTGGAAGACAATTGCTGAGATAGTGGTACATGGCTGTTCGGAGAAACTTGTAACTACGACGGACCATAAATTTATGAAATTAGGGGGAGAATGGATAGAAGCCGGGAATCTCCGACCCGGGGACGTATTAGAACAATTCTCCAATTCTAGAAAATCAGAATTAGAAAGTATTCCTTTTATAGGAAAAAGAATAGAAGAAACTTTTAGGGGTTCCTTAGGTGTTCAAAAAAATGGTCGTTTAGTAAAAGCCCCGGAAATTATACAGGTAACGGACGACTTTCTATTTCTTATGGGGTTTTATGCTGGGGATGGATGGGCAGTAACCTCAGATAATAAAGGAAAGCATATCGGATTATCTGGACATAAGAGCAGAAAACTAGATGCATTGAATAGGTGTCAAAGATGGATGTTTGAAAATGGTTTGAGTGAATCAGAAGAAATAAGAGAAAACTGTGTAGAGAGAAGGTATTACTCTGCTGAATGGACTCTATGGTTCAAAGATAACTTCGGAGAGGATTGTTATACTAAAAAACTCCCTAGATTTGCTCTTCGGCTAAACAGAAGACAATCGAGAATTGTTTTGGAGGGTTTAGTAAAGAGTGATGGATCCTCTAGAAGATCCTCTTTTTCCTATTCAACGATTTCTGGAATATTAGCTGCACAAGTTTTTATTCTAGCTGTCCGATCTGGATTCCGTCCCGCATATAGAAAGGAAGGAAAGAATAAAAATCAATTTATTATCACCTGGTCGGATGTAGTTGGTAGTAAGTCTTCTGGAATTGTAAGTTCCGTTTTCTTGCGGCATGGTAGAGACAGAGTTTACGACCTTGAAATTCAAGAGGATCATACTTTTGTAATAGGAAATTCTATAGTCCATAATTGCCATGGCATATCCAGAGGAATAGAGGGAATTCCTACTACGATTTACTATCTCCCTGCTAGGGGAACTATTGAAGAAGATCTTGTCACCCTTCTTCAAGCGAAACAGGGACATATAGACTCAGTTCTCGACGGAACTTCTGGAGCTAGTGATTTTGACCTGCTGGATCTCCTGCTGGAGCGAATTTCCCACTTCAAAGAACAAATCCCCCTCTGATTTCTTTTCTTTTCTCGCTTGACTTTCTCGAACTATATTGCATACTATATTAGCTGACGAGCAGTCTTGAAATTCTCTAATTTGAGTAATAGATGGACGTATGGAAATCACTTAAGGAAGACCATTCCTATGAAGCACTCTCAGTATGGAGTGATTTCTTTCGAGACCAGGGAGAAGAATCCCTTGCTAATTGTCTTATTTGGATGAGAGATAATAAGAGGTGGATGATAAGGGCTCATCAGAGTTTTAGCTCTCAGGGGAAATGGCTCTGGTGTCTAGTAGAAGTCGGATGGGCAGTAGAGACACGGATGAAATGGCCTCACTCTCTTTCTAAGGAGATTCATCTCGCTCTAAAAGGAGAATCTCTGATTCATCCCCTCCCTCTTTCTACTCCCAATCCTCCAAGAGACTTTATCATCTACAAGACCCAGAAAGAGGCTATTGAAGACCTTGCTCAGGCTCTCGAAAAAGTAGGTATTTTTAAGGAGAAGTAATGTCTTATTCTCGCTGGGGAGATTCTGATTGGTATGTTTATGTGACCGGAGGGATATTAGAATTACCCAGACTTGCAGTCTGGCATGTAAATACTTTCTCTGACGGGAATACTCCTCCAGACTTGACTCTAGAAGAGGTAATAGAGAGCTACCAATCTAAGAATTTCAAACTGATTCGTCACCACGAAAGATCCGTAAATAAACATCTACGAAGATTTATCAAGGAGTACGGAAAACAAGTGAGGGGAGATATGTCTCTTTCTTCGGATCAGGTTCTGATTCTCTGTGACTGGATGCTAGAAAATCCCGATAAAGTGGGACCTACAAAGAAGGACATAACTGTAGAGGAGATAGTAGATTCTCTTCGAGAACGGAATATATCGGGAAGGAGGATGTATTGTTGGAAATCTCATGTTGAAGAGAATCTATGGTTTATCCCAACATACTATGCTTTCTACCTTCCTTTCAGTGCTCCCATCCCAGAGGAAGAAACTCAATGAAATTGACTATGGATCAGAGGAGAATTCTTCATGACTGGTGTTTGGAGAACTTTGACAGTATAGTCGGGCTTTCTTGGAAAAACGCTAAGACAGTCCGTAATCACTGGACAGATTCTTTTAATTGGGGTAACTATCGAAGATGTCCCTATTATTTCTGGCAAGAGTGGGTAACAGGATTTATTGCCAATTTAGTGAAAGATTCCTGTTCTGCTGACGTTACCGAGAACTCAGATTTCTACTATGCCCAATGTAACTTAGAAGTACTTCTTCCTCTCGATGCTCCTCTCTAGAAAGAAGCTCTAGCGTCGTTTCTAGCATGTCTTGCAAGAGATGAGCTAAAAGGGATGCGACTTGAGAGCGAAGCAAGCGTAGAACGCAAACTAGAGTGAGGTTTGTCGTGTCTGTCGAGAGTGCTTTACAAGAGTTGAACGTAGACTATCGACTAGGGGGGCAGCATCACCACGTTACTTATGGCTGGATTGGGGTAGACTGTCCTTTTTGCTCTCCCAGTTCAGGGAGATTTCGACTAGGAATCTCTGAGAACTCTAAATCCGCTTCTTGCTGGGTGTGTGGAAAAGTAAGTCTCCTCAAGGCTCTCAGAGAACTTACTGGAGAAACTTATTCCCGTCTAA
>ERZ1292644.1570-Hain-H14-01um-R2-1570-length-11653-cov-6_pt1 | contig 11653 bp, 13 predicted proteins | sample MGYA00564402_ERZ1292644 | MGnify/ENA primary metagenome ERZ1292644 (study PRJEB36523, sample SAMEA6512644) | groundwater metagenome | collected 2019-01-09 | study: AquaDiva: Metagenomics assemblies of 32 groundwater samples | reverse complement strand
GGAGCGCCCCAGGCTGGCCGTTCGCATAGGCAATCAGGGCGAGCAATCGTTCAGAGCGCAGGAGGATTTCATTGGTGGGGCGGAAGGCCTCGGACAGCGTGCCGCTGAGTTGTTGAATCGCAATCTGCTGGTCCCCCGCAATGAGCCCCCGCGTCCGTTCGACGGATTCAATGTTGCCTCTCACGCTGTCGCCCAGCGCTTCCACCTCCGCCTCTTGCTGATTAAAGAGACTGCCAATCGCTATCATCGCCACGCCAATGGCGGCACCCGCCCACGGGCCGATATTGCCCAGGCCACTGATGAGTTGCTGAATACTATTGGTGATCTGTGTCATCAAAGGCTTGAGGGCGGTATCCAGGATCGTTTGCCCCATGCTCTGGATACTCTCGCCGATCTTCGTCCCACCCTGCTGGAACGCCGTAAAGAGGGCCTGAATGCCGGTAGTCAAGGATTGCGCCATCTGCTGGGGAAAGGCCGCCATCGCTCGCTGCTGGTCCGTCAAGGGTTGCAACGTGTGCTGCTGGATAGGCGGCCCAGCCTGGAGTGCCTGAAGTTCATACTGCTTGCGCAGGAGTTCCCCTGCAATCCGTAAGCGCTCCTGTTCTGGACCTCCTAATGCCTGTTGCGCTTCCAGGTTCTGGAGTTCTGCCTGGACCATCGCAAGACGCAAGGTATAGATCTTCAGTTCGGTATCATAGCGGACCTGGGCGAGCGCGACTTGCTGCTGATACCGCACAAGGGCCGTTTGGTCATCCGTCGCCCCGCGCAATTCCAATCCACGCATGACCAGCGCCTGCTGTTGCTCCAGTAGCGTCGTTGCGGTCTGGCCCTGGGCCTGGAGGATACTGAGACTGCCCTGCATGGCCGTACTGGCCATCTGGTACGAGTATGTGAGACGATCAGCCTCCTGCCGTCGCTGAGCTTCGGACAGTGTACGGGCATTGGTCAGCGTGAGGAGTTCCCGCTCCGCCACGAGTTGCTGGGCCTTGATGCCGAGTTCGGCAAGATCGCCTTCCAGACGAGCTTTTTCACTGGCGTCAATCACCTTGCCCGAGGCCAGCATCTCCCCATAGAGTTGCTGGGCCAAAGCAGTCTGTTGCTGCTGGTGCGCATTTCTGACGAGTGCCTGCGCATTTTCCCACTCAGCCAGCTGGACGATGTTCCCGCCTTGGCGGACGTGCTCCACGCCGATGGCAATGCGATCCTCATGTAGCTTGTTCAGGTTGGCTTCACTCGCCAGGGTTGCTTGAATCTGTTCGCGCCACGTCTGGAGATATTCTTTCTCGGCTGCCGGGTCGGGCGGTGCCAAGGCCGCCACGGCGCCTGCGGCGAATTCTTGTTGATAGCCTAAGACCTGTTGGACATAGTCCTGTGTTTCTCTGATGTTCGGAATCCCGGCACCTGGCTTGACGCGGTCCGGCCCCGCATTATAGGCTGCAAGGGCTTCCTGGACGTTGCCCCCATACCGGGCCAGTTGCTCCGCGATATAGCGCGCCCCGCCCATGATGTTCTGGCGTGGGTCAAAGACATCCTGCACACCCATGGCCTGTGCTGTGCCTGGCATGAGCTGCATGAGACCCTGGGCTCCCGCGGCGCTGACCGCGCGGGCATTAAAATCCGATTCTTGCTTAGCCATGGCTTGCAAGAGGGCCATATCCACGTTGTAGCGTTTGGCGGCTTCCCGAAAAATCGCTTCGTACGGCGATGGACCAGTCTCAGGCTGGCTCAAGAGCGTATCAATCTTGGCGCGCTCTTGCTCCATCTGCGCAACATTGTCCCGCAGTTGTTGCGCCCGCTGCCCCAGCACTGACGAGACCCGTTCAATCTCGGCCTGAGTCGGCGGAATATCGCTCCAGGCTTTCGGGCCGAGGGTCGGGAGGGTCCCGATGATCCCTTTGACTTCATGTCCCAGGACCTGCGGGGTCGCCTCTTTTTCAATTGCCGCGAGTTGAATCTTTTGATACTGAATCGCTGCATCAGCCTTCTTCTGCCAGTTTTTCAAGATAATATCGCTGGTCGTGGTATCAAAGGCGGCGGCTTCTTGCATGAGGCTTACGATATTGCGCTGATTCACCGCGTAGCGCTGAGATTCGGTGCTGAGGAGGGCATACCCCGCCGCAAGCGCCGTCACGCCCGCGGCGACGAGGAAGAGCACCGGATGCGCGGCGATAAACGGCAACGCGAAGGTCTTAATCGCGGCGGCTGCCATCGCCGTGACCAGCACACCGAGCGCAAGACCCAGTGCCTTGACCGCCTGGGCGAGGGCATAGGCTTGTTCCGCACCTGGCCCAAAGGGCTCTAAAAAGCCGAGCAACGCCCGCAGCGTATTCGTCAGCGTATCGGTCATCGTGCGCAGCGTGCCCGTCAGCCCGGCATCCCCCATCTGCAAGGACGCCTCGATAAACACATTGTGTAATTGCTTGAAGGCATCCGCGAGATTATTCGTGATGGCCAGCGCGGTCCGGCGTGCGCTGCCGTCAATCCGGTCCATGGCCTCATAGGTTTGTCGATAAAAGGGCAGGCCATTGACCAGTGCGAGCGCGGCATTGGCCGTCTGTCGTGGGAATAACGCAAACGCCTGCTGCGCACTCATCCCCTTCTCGCGGAGGATCCCCAGGACATCAGCCAGACTATGCAGGCTCGGATTCACCTGGTCAGGGGTAATCCCCATCGCCTGCAACATGGCCCTGGCCTTCTGCGTCGGCTGAATGAGTGACGCAATCACGCCACGCAAGCCGGTGCCGGTTGTCGAGGCCCGCAAGCCGCCTTGCGCTAAGGTGGCAAGCGCGGCAGAGGTCTCTTCGAGGGAGATACCGGCGCTATGGGCGGTCGACGCCGCATAGCTCAACGCGAGCCCGAGCCCGCTGACATTGGCGCGGGATTCATTCGCCGCAAACGCGATGACATCGGCAATCCGGCCCGTCTCGCTCGCCGGACGATTGAAGGCAAACAGCGTCGCAATGGTAAAGTCCGCAGCTTCCTTAAAACTCGTTTGCCCGGCAATGGCGAGATCCATAATCGGGTTCAGCGCCGCCATAATCTCTGTGGCTTTCATGCCGGCCCGGGCGAGTTCCTCGGCGCCCTGCGCGGCTTCCGTGGCGGAAAACACACTGGTTGCCCCGATGCGGCGGAATTGCGCCACCAGCTGCGTCATTTCGCCGGTGGTTGTGCTGTTAATCACCGCTCGGACGGCAGCCACCGCCTTGTCAAACTGCGCAATATCCTCGACGACATTGCCAAGGAACCGCATGGCGGCAAAGCCCAGGATCAGCGTGCGGAAATTCATCAGGGCCATGGTCGCGGCCCCCAGGCTGGTATTCAATGAGGTGCCCAATTGGAGAAAACCAGACCCGGCGGCAGCGGCATACCCCCGTAAGCGTTGCGTCAGCGTCGCCACCTGCGTCAGCTGCGGAATGACGGTCGGCGAGAGGGGAGGGATCATCGGCCCCGTCGGCGCGGGTGGCACAGGCGCGGCAGGTTGAAAAAACGGCAGTTTCCCTGGGGTAATCGTCGGAGCGATGACTTGCCCGAGCGCTTGGACGCTCTGCCTGGTCAGCCGGTGGAGTTCATCACGGAGATGGTCAATCGTCCTTTCAGCGGTCTTTGCGGCACGCAGAAACACGCTGATGTCTAACTGCATCTGGCTGTAGAGGCTACCCAGATCAATCGTCGCCATGCGTTATCCCATTCGTTGGGGCTGCCGTGGTACCTATGCTCCGCAGACGTGCCCAGCCATCGTCGCGCTCGGCGCTCGTGACGCCGTAACGCCGTTGCCGTTCGTAGCCAGCCTGGCGATGCAGGGTATCCTGAATCTTCTTACGCTGGTTTTTCCCCGTGACGTGTGGATACGTCAACACCGGCAACCAACTCAGTAAGCGCCGGGCTTCAATCGTGGGAATGCGCTGATAGAACTTACAGAACCACGTCACTTCCATTTCTAAGATTTCTGACCATGGCTGCCCATAAAACTGCATGACCTCGGCGAGCATCGTGGGCCAGTCTATGAGGATAAAGCTACCGTCGTCGCTTCTGGCCCGGTCGGCGATAGCCCGTTGCCGTTTTTTTCCGCGTTGTCCTGCCCCTGACTATTGACCCACGCCGTCAGGGCATTAAGCTGATTCATATCAAGTGTTTCGAGCAGCACGCGCGGGCAATCCGGAACCGTATCAGCCAGCGTGTCGACCAGGGTTGTGAGGTCGCCGCTGGGGATACCCGTGGTGGGCGTGGCCTGCATGTTGATGAGCTGGTGAATCTTGAGCGGCCAGACTTTATACTTCTTGCCAGCAAGTTTAAATTCGCCGATCGGCTGGCGGACCGTGTCGAGGTCAAGATATTTCACGTTTGCCATAGTCCTACCTCTTCAGTGTTGCACTCGTATAATATCATAACTCATTGAATATTATGGGGTGGCAGCAGGATCGCCGAACACGCCGATGGCAAAATTCTGTGTACTGTCTGGGTACGCGGTAAATTCCACCTCCCAGACGCGCTGGTCCTCAATCGAGAACGCGAACTCCAATTCTCCGCTGGGCGCGGCCTTAAAGAACCGGAACTGGTCGGTCAAGTCGGTACTCGCCGTATTCCCAATTGCCTTAATGAGCAGGAGGGCCTGCGCCACACTCGCCACCAGGTCCGAGCCAATCGGCGTGTTGACGATCACCTTTTTCTTGGTGGCCGTCACGGCATCGGTGACCAGGGAGGCCCCCGGAATAAGCTTGCTCATCAAGGTCAGGTCCGTCTCCGCAAAGGGCACGGTGATCGTGGCGTTACGGCCCACGAGGATCTGCTTCATGATGACGGAGCCAAACTGGTCAGTGGTTACGTCTGCGACTTCAGTCTCGATCGTCACCGTCACGCCGCCCATCGTGAAGCCCAGGTCGACTTCGCTGCCAGAGACACCGTACTTAACAATACACGGACCCAACTCAAGATTGTCAATTGTGCCCATATGCAGGCCTTTCCTATGTTATATTGAATAACAAAGTACCGATTTTAGTTGTATCATCCCTCTCTGTCGGTGTATACTGTGCGTGTCAAACATCGTATACCCTATTACCAGAAAGGGATGACTATGGGTCGCCCACGCCTCCCCCGTCAGACACGTCAATGCCAGAATCCAGCCTGCGGCTACACGTTTGAAGAAAAACACGCCGGAAGGGAAAGTGTGTATTGCAGTAATGCCTGTAAACTGCAAGCCTTGGCGGCACACAATACGCAGTATCCGCAAAGCGTTGAGCGTATCTGTGAATTTTGCCAGAATCCCTTCCAGGCAAGTCATAAGGCCATGCGACAAGGCAAAGCACGATTTTGTTCGCAGTCGTGCAAATCGCGCGCGATCAATCTTCAGCCTGTTGAGGATCGTCTGTCGGAATACACGGTGCTCCCTGATGACCCTGACAATCCTGATTTGTGTTGGTTGTGGACAGGGCATCATATTCAAGGCTATGCGGTCATGAGTATCAATGGTACGCAGGAACGTTTGAGCCGATATCTGTTTATGCAAGAACATGGACCGCTTCCTGATGATATTATGGTCAGGCATACATGCGATAACCGAGGCTGTATCCGCTTATCGCATCTTGTCCCTGGCACAGCATTGCAAAACGTCCATGATAAATTTCGGACCAATAGCCAAGCGAAAAAGCTTACGCCGCCTGATATCATCGTTATTCGAGAACTCGCAACATGCGGGTATTCGCATGCCGCTATTGCTGAAAGACTGCATGTATCCAAACATACGATTGGGGAAATCCTTCGTGGACATTATTGGACACATATCCCCTAGCGTTGCCATAGTGCCGTCAAGGAGCTTCCCTTGACGGCACCGCCCCCCCTGCTACGGTGTAAACGGCGTCTTGACGCACACGAACTTATACCGCCCGATCTTGCGATAGAGTTTCACGGTATCGTCATAGGTCTCCAGACAATGAATCCTTTTCATATGGACCACGTTGCGCTCCCCAAACCTCCGACTATTCTGCCCCGCGATCCGCCAATGGTACAACCCGTCGAGGATGTCGATCACATCCTCGCCAATGCTGAGCGTCGTGGCCCAGATATGAAAATCCATATACACATTCTCTGCGATCGTGTCCCAGAGGATGACCGACTGTTCCTCGTAAAAGATCAGCCATCCCTCCGAGGCGTTGTTGCCAGAGAGAGCTGGGTTAATCTGGGGGTAGCCCGAATAGATTCTATGGTTGCGCTCTGTGACCGGTCCTAAAAGCGCCAAAAGGCTCGCGTTGCCGCTCAAATCTGCGTAGATGTCCTTCTTAATCTGCAACCGGCTCACGCGTCGATTTCCTCCGGCGACATCCCTGTGGTGATGGTATGTACCGTGCGCGTGTAGTGCTCCAGAACGCGCGTGTAGTCCTCGATCGCCTCACTTAGTCGGCGTCCCTGCCGCTCCAGTTGCCGTTGATGAGCTTCTACCACGCGGGCTAAGCGCACGAGCACCCAGACAACAAGCGTTAGAATACAGACAAGCAGGATGTCGTAGCTTATCACGGGGTAAATTTTCTATACTCCGCTCGCATGGACCGCCCCAGGACGTTCTGTCCTGCGATATAGACCATGGTGGGCCAGATGAAGGGCCGTGGACTCCGGCGCGCTGTCCCGAGTTCAATCAGCGGGCCGTATTCATTCGACGGCATCTCCCACCCCGTACGTCCTGGCTGCGCATCATTGGCTCCTGCCGTGAGTGCCCCGACCACCAGCCGGTCATTTTCCTCCAGCACACCGCCCCGAATTGACGCCCGTAGACGCCCTGTGACGTTGTGGAAGGCGGTGGTACGCCGACCCTGGGCCTGGGCTTCCTGCATGGTGCTCTCCATCGCATGCGCTACCAGTGCCGGAAGCGCCGCGGCAAGGGCGCGTAGGCTCTTTGCAGGATCACGATGCCGTGGCATACCCTACTAGGCTCCTATCGCCATGCTGATAATTGCACTGTCACCCGATGAGTTGGCGAAATGCAACCCGGTCGGGCCAGAAATGCCGCTGCCCATGTGCGCCCAGATGTCCTTGAATTGCCATCCAGCGCTGGCCGCGCTCACATAACTGGCGTGGCCCGAGTAATTGATACGACAGATGGACGTCGCCGTAACAAAGATCGTATTGGCCAAACTCAGTTGGGTATTCGAAATGACCACCTCGCTCACGCCGTTGGCCAGCACAAGTTGCTGCACATGCCACTGCGAGACGGTCACGGTGGCGTCAAACGCCTTGTTGAAGATGTTGCCCTGATTGCTGATGCGGAAGGCACCGGAGAGAATGGCAGAGGCCATAGGACAGCTCCTTTACGGGGAAGACGCACAGAGAGTGCGCCCGGCTGTCCTGCCCAGCAGGCCGGGGAAGAACGTGATGCAGTTGTTATGTCTTCAGTATAGCAAAAATCAGGTAAACGTATGGGCTAGAGGGGGGGGGTCAATGACGCATCGGCACCAGGATAACGGGATCGTGTGAGGTATATTAGCAACACTCCAATCCTACGGCTTGTCCTTGAAGGACGGCCCACGCTGTCTCAAGCCGCTGGCGATGCACCGGCGCAAAGGGCTCCGGCAGCGACGCTTGGCACGTCTCCCAAGGAAACCAGTACAGGGCAAGGCTCTCCTCTGAAGCTCGCAGGTGCGTTACCGACGCCTCCCAGTCTGCTATCCATGCCAGTACGGTCAGGCACACATAGTGCACGGTGTTGCCATCGGGATACGAGAATACCGCTCCGGTCGCAGGAGCACTGTGCACGCTCACGATGCCACGTACTTCAAAGCCGTTCAGGCCAGTCTCCTCTGCCATCTCCCGGCGCACGGCCTGCTCAACCGATTCCTCATATTCCACGGCACCGCCTGGGAGCCCCCACAAATGATTGTCGGCTCGCAAATGCAGCAGGACGTCCGCACCACTGGTGCCCGGTCGGAAGAGGGCCACGCAGACGGAGGGGATGGGATGCCGTGCTATGATCTGTGTCGCATTCTCTCGGAGGGTGTGCCGTTTAGATGGACCCTCGCGGAGTTCCTCCCAGGTCTTCCCCAGGACTGGAATGTTGAGATCAGCAGAAAGCAGTGGGGGTTGTTCAGCCAGACGAATCGGCTGCGAGCCCTCGATTATAAGGCGTTGCTCATCCTCGCTGAGCGAGGCCGTGGGAGGCAGATGTGGAAAACACTCAGCAAGCAGCTCATGCTCGGGGTTGAGAGAGAAGGGCGGCTGTTCTGGCATATGGAGGCTCCTTAGACTTCATCGGTCTTGGCGGATGTCAATACCTCGCGCAGCGCCAGCCGCACGGCGGTCAAGCACTCATAGCAGACGGGGGCATGGTCCTTGAAATCGCCTGAGCGAAAGACTGCACAACGCACATGCCCCTGTTGGCAGCAACAGCACTGGGTCTTCTGGATCTCAATATCGCGCCAAGCAGGCTTATTCGGTATCCTTGTACCCCTCATACCACATGCTCGCACTCACGCCTCCGTCAAGCACCAACTCATGCCCGTTGATGGCTGGATTGCGCGCCAGAAAGAGCACGGCATCGGCGATATCCTCGGGGGCAATGAGCCGCCGCATGGGTGAGCGCTGGCGGTAGAGTTCCTCCAAGTCTTCCCCTGTCGCCTCTCGGCGGGCCGTGATGAAACTCTCCGTACGTGGCCCAGAGACTTGCCACGGAAGCACCGCGTTGGTTCTCACCCCATACGGCCCCCACTCCACAGCGAGTGACCGGACGAGGCCGCTGATCGCACTCTTGGCCATGCTATACGGCAGGCGCTCGGGATAGGTCTGCCGTGCGTGGAGGCTGGAGACAAGGGCAATACTGCCGCGCTGCTGTCCAAGCATATACGGCCCGACTAGGTGACACAGTCCTATCGTCCCGAACACATCAATGTCTATCACATCGCGGGCGGTCTGGAGTGTCTGGACCGCTGGAGCAATCATGGGAGCAGCTCCGTGGCAACAAACCAGTAGGGTCAACTGGTCGTCTAATAACGTACGGCACCGGGCTAACGCCTCTGCATCACGGACGTCAAGGGGATGAGCATACGCATCCCTCCCGGCGCATGGATGCAAACGAAACCACGTATTAAGACTCGCGCATTTTGCCGGTGTGTGCCCCAGTGCCACTACAGAGTATCCCTCCTGCCACAAACGCTCCACGACGGCGCGGCCAATACCGCCGGTAGCACCGCTAACGAGGGCGAGCGCCGAGGACATTATCGAACCTCCACCCCTGCCGCCAGCGCCTCAGCAGCCGTATGCGCCCGCTGCCAAGCGCCGTCATACGTCGAGGCATGCGCCAGTACAAAACCTGATCGAGCGCCGTTATGCTGGGCCGGTGTAATAGCGTCGTCGGGTTGAATGGCCCATATAACGGAGTGTGTGCTGCCAGACAAGAGATTCGGATTGAGCTTTACGGAATGCAGTGTATGGACTGTTCCCGATACCTGCGGCAAGATAGCCGCACACGCTGCGTAGCCCTGCGCCGGCTTCCACGTAAGCGGCGCATCCACGGGTAGGCCACATGCGAGCTGGAGAAGCGCCCGCATGGGATGGCGGCCGGTGAGCGGCGACGTGCCTTGGCAGTCCCAGCCGCCGCTCAGGCGTGCCGTGCACTCTAGAACTTTGGGAGCACCGTCGGACGTGAGAAGCGCGTCGATCTTGAATGGCCCCCAAGTAACGCCGAGCGCATGGGCAACATCAACCAGCATCGTCTGCAAGACTTCCCATTGGATGGGGACGAGGGCACTCGGGTTGACATGCCCTGTCTCGATCGGCACGCCACTGCTATAGTCAAAAAAGCGGTCTACAGTATTGAACCACAGTAGAGAGCCATCGTTGTCGAAGATGCCCTCGACGCTGTGCTCGGTGCCGTAGAGTTGTTCTTCAATAAGATACGATGGCCCATATTCAAACGCTTTTCGTATCGCAGCAGCTAGATCATGATAGGATGGAACAATACTTACTCCTCGAGAAGCTCTCTCTGCAGCAGGCTTCACTACGCACGGATACCCGCAGGCGGCATCCACCATTGTTTCAAGATGTTGTGTGCATGTTTCATTGAGATAGAGCCATTCGGGCTGGTATTGACCTAATTCGAGAGTCTCAAGTGCTATCCGGACATCGGGCTTGCGATGCGTCCGCTCTGCTACCTCCAGCGGAATTCCCGGCGTGCCCGCAACCGCGGCGGCTGCGGCAACGGTCGGCGCGACATCCGCCCCTGCTGTGCATACGCCTCGTACTGTGTACATCCGTATCAGGTCGCGCATCAGTTCTGCGTGTCCAGGGATATCATATGTGTCAAGGACAAACGGCTGCACGCCGGGGAGCTTAAACGCCGGCGCATGCGGGTTCTGGTCCGTCACCAGAGGAAGCAGGCCGAGTGCCAAGGTTTCCCGCACGAGCGGCTCTTGTAGCAGACCCCCGCCGACGATTAGCACCGCATCAGGCTTGTTCATACGCTCCCTCCAGCACTTGTTGCGCAGGACGATCCTCCGGGTCTCCTGTAACCATACCCGTTCCTTCCAGCGATAGACCTTTCAGTAAGGCCACAGGGACGGCAGGGCCATAACAGAGAAACCGGGTCTGATTGCCCGTCCGTGCCAGGTAATAATCTTGATAGATAAGGCTCCAACGCTGCCGAATGGCCGCCGTCAATCCCTCGATATCGACGGGATGGTGCACGGTTCCGTCTGCCTGGACATCGTTGATCAGATTGATGAGCACAATATTTCCCAGGCTCGCCAGATGCTCCAAAAAAGGCACATGCTCGACTGGCGGCAGATGCTCAATCACGTCCATGGCCCAAACAAACGTGTGCTGTGGTACATTCGGCGTCAGCGGCACCTCATAGACGGGCGCACCAAAATACCACCGTTGGCGCAGGCGCCAGCGTAAGAACTCCAGGGATGGGCTCGGGACATCGGCAAAGGACACGTCATAGCCGGCATCGAGGAACCACAGGCCGTCACAGCCGACGCCGCAGCCATAATCAAGCACCGAGCATCGCATATTCCCTGTGCTCTGGAGGAGCCACGCATGCGCCGGGCGTTTGTAGCCTTCGAGCCAATAGCCGAGGAGATGATAGAGATAGACTTCGGATTCCCGATAAAAGGCCTCTGCGGAGGGATAGTGCGCAAATTCCGCCTGGACAATACTATCACTGGAGGTACACCAGTCACTGCGGAAGCGCTTGCCGAGATAGCAGGCGAGTTCCAGCCACACGGGATGGAGAGGTTTCTCGGTCGGCAGTTGAAAGACGGTGCCATCGGGGGTCGTAATACTCGGGCGGACATCGACGCCTGGGAGTTGCTGAATCAACATGCCGGACATCCCTCGCGTTTCTGATAGTACCGTGTGATCATGCCCCCCAGGAGCACATCCAAGGCCTGTTGTTCTGCGGACGATAATGCCCGATAGGCGGCGTAGGCGGTTGCATCGACGGGGATATCGATGCTGTCCTGCTCCAGTTCTTCCTCAAAGCGGGAGGCGATAGCAATAAAATGCCCTAACACCGGGGCCGTAGGCGGTATGGCCATAATAGCATGGATGGAAAAACCACTCTGTTGCATTTCGTTCAGTGTTTGCTCAAGCATATTTACCAAGACCTCCGTAAAGCCTCTGGCTTCAGCCATGGGGATATAAGGAGGTTGGCGGCAAAGCCGCCACAGCCTTT
>ERZ1292644.1566-Hain-H14-01um-R2-1566-length-11674-cov-6_pt1 | contig 11674 bp, 12 predicted proteins | sample MGYA00564402_ERZ1292644 | MGnify/ENA primary metagenome ERZ1292644 (study PRJEB36523, sample SAMEA6512644) | groundwater metagenome | collected 2019-01-09 | study: AquaDiva: Metagenomics assemblies of 32 groundwater samples | reverse complement strand
GAATAGGAATAACCCAACAACTTCTTTTCGTAAAAATAATTGGCAAGTTTTTCGCTTTTAGAGTTTTGTAGGTAGATTTGTTTATACGGTTCGTATTTTTTACGTATTGTCTCGAATCGTTTTTCTGAAATAATGGGTTTACCTTTTTCATCTTTAATCTTTTCTTTTAAATCTAGGATAATTTTCAATAGATCGAAATTATAATCCGCGCCGAGTTGAAGAGCATATTTTTTCTCTTTTTGAGTTAAAAGTTTGTAAACACATGATTCTAATGTTACCTTACTCCTTGACTGCGTGAAGCCTTCCAGAGATCCTGCTTGGATCATCGGTGTAATTACAGAAAGAGGTATCTGCGCATCTTCCGCTCCAGCAAATATTTCGAATTTATTTGAATATTGATCACGAAAATTACTCAATCTTTCGATTGTTTTTTCAGCTATGCCCTTTATACTACCAAGCCCAAACCTAATATCCGCGCCTTCAATACTAAAATCTAAATCTGATTTAATAATATGTGGCGGGAGAAGTTTAATTCCAAAATGATTCATTTCTTGTTGTATGGCTGCTATTTCTTGGATAGGTTCGCTTTCAAATTTGGACATTTTTAGGAGGGAAAGGAAAAATTCTTTAGTGTAAAGTGCTTTAAGCCAACATGTTATAGCGGTTAAGTACGAGTACGAAAATCCGTGACTTTTATTAAAAAGATAATTTCCACTATCCTCAAACGTTTGCCAAATATCTTCTACCATCCCTCTTTCAAAACCGTTCTTTATGCTACCTTCAATAAATTTTTCTTTATATTCTTTGACTTTTGCTACAATTTTTTTCCCAATCCCGCGCCTTAAACCGTCTGCTTCTTGAGGTGTAAAACGGGCCATTTTCCTAGATAACTGCATAATTTGTTCCTGCCAGATTATAACAAAATTGCTTTGTGCAAGGATATCACTAATTCGATTGTCAACCTTTTTAATTTCTATTCCTTTTTTGTGATTTATGTATTCATCAATAAAACGATAACTCCCAGGCCGCGCGATACTAACAGAAGCAGCAATATCATCAATTTTGGTTGGTTCAATTTTTTGCAGTACCCGCTTCCCTAAGCCTTCCTCTACCTGGAAAATTCCATGATAGTACTCCTTATGTAAGGCCAAGAATTGATATATAGAAAGATCATTTACATCAATATCATCCATCTTTTTACCAACTAAATTAAGACAAGTATTAACAATTCCTAAGTTTTTAAGACCTAAATTATCAACTTTTACGCCATGCATTTGTGCGAATTCCATGTCATAGCCAACAACTATTTGCTTATCCGCGTTTAATTCCAGCGGCATATTTTCAAGTAATTCGTCATTCGATATAATTATCCCACTGGCATGTGTTGACTTGTTACGAATTAAACCGTGTAATTTTTTAGCAATTCTAATTGTTTCAATATGATTTTCCGCCCAAGACTTGAATTCTTCATTAGCTTCGATAGCATCATCAATCGTTTCTACCTTCCCGAAATGAGCCTCAATTAAATCTGCTACGGGTTTTGTTTCAGAATCTTTATAGTTCTCTACTACTTTAAGACATTCTTTTATAAGAATTTTGGACTGAAATGTGCCATACGTAGAAATCGGCGCGGACTTATTAGGGAATTTCTCGCTAATATATTCATTGATTTTATATTTCAATGCTCTATCTGAATCAATGTCCACATCAGGCAAGGATGATGAAGCAATATAGGTTTCACCATTAATCTGTTTTACCTCTGTTCTAGCACTAGAAATAAACCTCTCGAAAAGCAAATCGTGTTTCATGGGGTCAACCTTAGTAACCCCTAAAACATACAAAAGTAAGGAACCAACACAACTCCCGCGCCCCGGAGAATTTAAAATGTCATTCTGCTTACAAAAATCAATAATTTGATATATAAGAAGAATATAATCTGTAAATTGAAGTCTAATAATTTCATTTAACTCAAACTCTAATCTTTCTTGGTATTCCTTAAGTTTGTCGGGCGGAATTATGTAACTATGTAATTTTAGGTTGAAGTTCCGCGCGGCGAGTGCTCTTAGAACGTTTTCTGACGTTGCCCCTTCATCTAAATTAACATTTTTTAGTTGTTCTGTGCTAATAAAAAGAGACGGCATTTTTATAAATCCAAGATTTGGAAACTCTATTTTTTGAAACTGATCTATAAAATTCAACATAAATTAAGTCTTTTCTTAGCAACTTCAAAATAATTTTCATCTTTTTCTATTCCAATATATTGCCTTTTTAGGTTTTTCGCCGCAAGACAGGTTGTGCCTGAACCCATAGTATTATCCAAAACTATGTCGTTTTCGTTAGTATAGGTTTTTATTAAATACTCAAATAATGCTATTGGTTTAATGGTTGGATGTAATCCGCTAGTATCTGTATTAAATTTTTGCCAACTAGACGGAACTCTTAATTCTCCCTGTTTTGTTGCTTCTCTACCTTCAAATTCTCTATAGTTCTCAGATTTACTTCTTTGGTTTAAATCATATTTAACACGATCTTTCCCAGCACCCGTTCTTTCTTGCATTTGTTTATTATAGGTCCACTTTCCCTTAGAAAAGACCTGAACCGTTTCGTGTTCTTTGAACGGCTCTCTGACTGTATTAGCAAAATTACCGCCGCGATTTTTAATCCAAACCCATTCATGTCTCCATATTTCTATAGCCGAACACACAAGTTTAGAAGTAAATGGCTGACTAGACGTGAATGCAAAAATAGCATTGTTCTTACCTACCCTTAGATATTGTTGCCATAATAAATCTAATGGGATTTCAGAATCCCACTTATTAGAAGTAATACCATATGGTAAATCACATAAAACCATACTAATAGATTTATCTGGTATTTCTGTCATAATTTGCAAGCAATCACCCAAAAATATGTTACTTGGCTCTAACATAAATCTTTATTTAAAATTTAACCGCGCGTTTGAACCTAAAGAATCTTTAGCAACTTTATCATATGCTAATGCAGCATCTATTTCTTTATTGAACAATTTAAATAGAATTAGTTTTTTGTTAATTTTAAAATAGGCATACCATTTTCCTGTTATTTTATGAAAACAAACCCCGCGATATTTTGATGATTTGTTATTTTTTCTATTTTTCATTTCATTAATAAATATTTTAAATTTATCCCTTTTTCTTTTTAAACAAAACCTACAATTCTTATATATTAAATTATAAAAGTCAATAATATCATCTTGTTGTGAAATTAAAAATAATGAAAAATTTTTATATTTAATTATATATCCAAAATCTTTCCTAAATTTCATATCTAAATATTTTTTAATCATTACGCAAACATATTCTGTGTCTGCTATCCTAATACTTCCTTGAAGTTTGAATTTGATATTTCTACAGATACTACCATCAGCTTCAAACTCCCCACGAATAAAATCTGGCATATATTTTTTAGGTATTATCGGAGTTAATTTGAGTTTGCTTTTACACGGAAGAAAATTTAATTTCGCTAAATGCTGTGTCATTTTTCCAGACGAAACTTTCAGTCTTGATTGTTTATACTTGATATTAGCGGGAGACTCAGAATAATAATCTTCTATTTTATATTCTGATTTAATATCTTTTTTTAATTCTTCTAATATATATTTATCTCTCTCTTGTAAGTTTATTGAAATTATATTATTGTATACATTACCATCGCCCCATAACCAACCCAACCAGTATGCTTTTCTTTTTAAATTAATTGTTCTAAAATAATTTTCATTAAATTTATATTTTCTATTAGATTCTTGAACTCCTTTGATATGAATATTGTTCTTTTTTAAAATTAACGATATTAATCCAATTGATCTTTTAATTATTTTACTAATCTTAAACATTGAATAACCAATTTTATACAATTCAAGAATTTTAACTTTTTCTTCTGGGGTAGCGTTTTTAAATTTATTATTTATCATTTTTAAATTTGAATTTTATACTTAATTTTATTCCAAACCGCAATATTTAACTTTAAATCATCTAATGCAGAGTGAAGTCTATTAGGGTCATATTCAATTCCAAACTCATCAGCCAAAAGACTTAACCGACTTTTCACTCCTTTTACAACGTTGTGATAGATTTTATATTGATATTCTGTCAAATTATCCCCCGATTTAAAAGGAATGTTCATTTTAATTCCCCGCGCCAAACTATTAGTATCAATTACTTTTTTCACTAAATGTTTCCACGGTTTTCCAAAAATCTGATACCACTGTACTATAAAATTCAAATCAAAACCAATAATATTGTGTCCAGCTATAAAATCCGCACTTTCCATTTTCTCGTAAACATCCTTGAAAACAGTCTCTTGGTCTATAGATAATTCATCATATTTCTTTTGATCGAAACCCGTTACTTTTGCAGCCTCCGCGCCGACTTTGATTGGTTTATCCCATTTTACATAATATTGTTGTTGTTTTATTATTTCTTTACCTTTAACTAAAATATAAGCGATTTCCCAAAAGCGATTAAGTTTTAGGTTTAAACAAAGGTTTTCTGTTTCGACATCAATGAACAAAAGAGTTTTGTTTTCGTCAAATCGTAGTAGTTGGCTGTTCATTTAATTTTATTAAAATATTCTTCTAAACAAAAACTATCCGAACTCATGTGATCAATATTAGGTTTTTCAAGCGTGGTTCTCTTATTGATACAACGGAAAGTTAAGTATGCTTTAAAATCTCCTCGTTTATTGTAATAAATTGAATGCGTATTTTGAACCTCGTATTCGTTGGCCGCCGCGAACTCTAAAACTTTTTCTTTAATTAGTGCGTCAAACGGAAGATTTTGATCCTCGACAAAGAATGTTGGCGTAATCTGTGAAAAGTCGGGGATGCACGTCGATATCCTAATGGAGTTATTAAAGACGAACGAATCATAAAACGGAATCGCCAATAATAGATTTTCGGTCCAAAGTTCATTTAATATTTTGTAATCAAGGCGCGGTTCGTAGTAAAAACCGTCGGTTGCGGCTTTTGAGTAGATTTTAAGTAAATTTTTATATCCATTTGTGTTTTTAATAAATATTATTATTTTGCTGGTCTTTTCCCATGATTCATCTGTTTTGTCTGCTATATCGTTACAAATATTAACTTTAAGGCCAAAAATATATTTCAAATTAGCTTCCTTAGCGTTAACGTAGCCTTGTAAAAACCCGGACATATTATCATCAACCAACACAATTTCTTTTAAATTATTAGCTACAGCTAAACTAATAATACTATCCGGCCCGCCATCTATTACATCTTTGGGTTTCTCTAGTGTTAAAATCGACCGCCCGATTGAGTAATGACTTTTCCATAACGGAACCATAATTAAATAATAACTCTTTTATTTGACTAGTGCAAATTAAAATAAACTATTTTTCAGATCTCATTTGTTTAATTGCTCCTAATAACACAAAAATTGCTTCATCTATCTTTTTTTTGTTTTTAATATGGTAAAATACTTCGGCATTTGTTTTATCTTTACCATATTTAAGGGTAATTAATACATAATCAAACTTATCTTTTTCTAGGTTTTCAATTAATTGGTGTTTCACGTTCATGATTAAAAATCAAAATCATCATCCAAATTCTCGACCGGGCGGGAATTGCCGTGTTGTTTGTAATATTCTAACATTAAAACAACCTCTTTCCTCTTATAGTCAACTTCATGTTTTTTAATAGTTTCAGTCTTTTTGTTTATATGGAATATTGAAAGGTCATCCACCCAAAACCCTTGATTATCAAGCATATACGCATACAAACTTAATTGAAGTTGATATAAATTGAAATTACAATCATCAAGATATTCTATAGGGGGCAGCATTTTATTCTTCCAAAACGAATATTTATCTAATTTCTTATTACTTTTCCAATCGTGCAGATATAAGGAGTTTGTTTTTGGATAGTATTCGACCAAATCACAAGTGCCAGCTAGACCAAATTCTTCATCAAAAATAATGACTTCGGAATAAAGTTGCCCGCCGAATTTGAGTTTCGAGAATTCGCTTAGTATTTGTTTATATTTGGTGTTGCGGACTTCTTTGTTCTTGATATAATGCTCAATCTCGGTGTGGAGTCCTGTCCCAAAATTACATGCGTCTTGCTTGGTTTTCTCCCATTCTGCTTTTAGTTCTTCGTGCGGAATTCCTTTTTTTGAAGCGCAACGTTTTAAGATTTCCCCGTCTGGATCAAAAGGGTTTTTAAATAGAGAAATAAATTTAGAGACAGAAATCAGGTCTTTATTGCCAATACTATACAAATGTTTTTCGACATTAAATTTTATTCTTTCATTTGCTTTGTTTAGTATGTCAATCACAATGTTTTAGCCCAGTCTTTGATAATTTGGGGGTCTTTTTTAAGACATTCATTCCAGTCTTTAAGCGGTGGTAGGTGTGTTCTAAGCTGCCGAAAATCAAAGTATCGAGCAAGCTTATTGTAAATATCATCTGCCGCGCGGCTTCCAACCGTATCGCTATTTATAGAAACTATTATTTGATCTGGATCTAGCCTTAATAAAGCATTAAGCACAGATAAAGACATCTTAATCCCAAATAAACAAAGAAAATTCTTAATACCACACTCCCACAACGATAATCCACATCCGATACTTTCTACCAAAATTACCTTTTTCTCCTGTTTTATTACTTCTTTATTAAGATGAATACACCACAAAAAATTTGATTTCGGCGACAAAATTTTCCATCTTATGCTTGATTTTCCTGTAATATCCCGCCCAGCAAATCCAATTATTTCATTATATTCGTTAAAAATTGGTGTTACGTACCGCCCTTTAAGCATCCCTTTATTCGCCAATCCGCCGCGAAAAACACTTATTGTTTCTAAACTTATACCTCTATTTAACCAATAACTATGATCTGGTATTAATTCATTTAATATTTCAGGCGGATAAATTTTAGGTATTTTAATAATAGGTTTTTCGGTTCTTTCTATATCATTGGCTGAAAAGTTGTTTTTTTCTAGAAATTTATCTATTTCTTCGGGTTTATGTATGTTAAGAGTTAGTTCTATAAGTTTACGGAACCCGCCTGTAGTGCCCTCAACGAAATCGCAAAAACTACCATTTTCAAAAATCTTTAACGCCGAATTATTATTGCCGCCCCGGTATAATGCATTTGTTCGCCAACCATTCTTATCTTCAACTAAAGAGTATCCAAGCTCTATTAAAATATCTTTTACGCTACTCATTATTCAGTATTGATTTGGACAAATTAAAATATTGCTTTTCTTTTTCTATAAGTAAATAAGCGCGTTTTAATTCTCGCGCGGCTATCCCTGTCGTTCCAGACCCGGCAAAAAAATCTAAAACCGTTTCTCCTTCATTACTACTTGCTGAAATAATTCGTTTTATTAGTTTTACAGGCTTTTGGGATGGATGAATTAAAGTCCGATTCATTCCGCCATCTAATTGAGCTTCAGGTATATCAATCCAAATATTACCACATGCGAGACCAACGCCGGTTTCTTTGAACCTTTTTTGACTTGTAGACGATAAACCAGCCTCGTTTATATATTGTTTGGTAAAAGTTTTTGGTTTTTGTCCTTTAATAAAAAAAGCAATATCTTCGCGGCAATCACCCCAATTATTATGTAATCCTTTGTAACCCTTCGGGCGGAACCGTTTCCAATTAATATAAGAACAAAAAGTATATTTCTTGGATATTTCCTGAACATAATTCCAAAAAATAAACCCATTCTTGTTCCCTATCCCGCCGAAACAATAAAACGCACCGCCATCTTTTAAAACTCTGAAAGCCTCTTCCGACCAAGTATAACACCAATTTAGATATTGCTCTTCAGACTCAAACTTATCCCAATTCTCTTTACAAACATTAAAATACGGCGGGTCAACAACACAAAGATCAATTGTTTCATCGTTTATTTCTTTCAATAAATTTATACAATCACCTAAATATATTTGATTAAGTCTTAACATTACTGCTATTTAAATTATATTAACGAACTATCAAAACTGTTATCGTCTTGGACGTGGTGAATATTAGCCTGACTTTTTAAAATATCGCGAAGCCCGCCGAGTTCGGTAACTTTGAAGTTTTTGACATCGTAATTTAAGAAATTTTTTACATACTTAAATTTACCACTTCCATTAGGAACTCTAATTAGATCTTGGTGTCCCTGTGAATCGCGACCCTGAAATCGCGTTTTAAGTGGAATTAGTTTATGAGAACCCCATGCGGGACCATCATCTAAGATTTCTTCTACTGTTTTTCTCCTAAATATCGCTACGAAAGAAGCGTACCACAAAAGACGATCACTTAAAGCTATTGCAGATGAATCATCAATCCCTTGTTCAGCACTCCGGTTGAGTTGGCAGGCAGTCAGAATAGGAATATTTAGACTAGAACTCAATTCTTTCAAACTGTTAACTTTATTCCCAATAATTTCCCATTCTTTTCCTCCATTAGCTTCACCCGTTAATTTTATGTAATCATATACTACAATAGCTGGCGAACCGCGCCCACACTTCCCGTAATACCATTTTCTTACAATACTTTCGATTTCCGAAATTTTCTTTGCAGGTACATGTATATGATCAATTAAGCCTCGAAATTTTTTAAATTGTTCCTTTTTGTCTTCTAAACTTTTACGATATTGTTCGTTCTCTGTATAGCGCCCAGTTTCCAAGTACCAAGTGGGGATATCTGTAAGAGCCGAAGCTAAACGAAACTTAACGTCCAATGAATTCATTTCTGTGTCAAGCACCAGCGCACGACAACTGTTGTTTATAACGCAGACTTGAAAAGCTAGATCATTTAAAATTGTCGATTTACCCACGCCCGCGCGACTAACAAAAGCGTAAATATTTTGCGCCCTAATCCCACCAAACAATCTATTAAATTCTTTATAGGGAGTGACCAAGCCCGTCTCCACAACCGGATTTCGCCCTCTTTCTTCAATTATATCAGGCATCCCCGCAAATAAATCCTCTGATTGATTATCAGAAACAAACTTAGTGATTTTTTCGTTATAAATTTGGTCACATTCACTTATTAAAACATCTATACTTTCTCCGTTAAATTCTTTCGTTTTCGTTTGAATTTTTGCGGCAACATCGTAGATTTCGCGCCGTATTCTCAATGTTGATAATTGCTTGCCTGCATTAATCGCCCCATCTTTTGTAATTTGCGTGAAGAATAAATCTTCAATATAACTAAAAATCTCTAAATCATCATCGAATCTTATGTTTAAATTTTTTATCTTTTGAGCCAAACTAACCTTATCGAACTTCTCATGTTTCAAGAAACATCCTCGAACAACGCAAAAAATGGTCGAATGTAGTAAATTAAAAAAATCAAACTCTGAAATAGTTGAATCAATTTCAGGGAAAACTTCAGGGAATTTTAATATTCCGCCTAAGAAATGTCGTTCTGTACGTAATGAATAAAAATTATTTTCCATATTTTTTAACAATCTCTATTAGGTTTTTAACTGTTTTTCTCGAAACCTCTCCTAAATCTGAATAAATAAATAGCTCTTTGTAAATATCATAATCAATTTGTATAACTATTTCTTTTAACATTTTGATGATTTTTGTATTACTCATATCAAAATTTAATCCATTTCGTAGATGGAATATTAATCCTTCTAAATATAACAACACACGAAGGAAAAGGGGCGGGCGAAATTAAAAAATTACCATCCTCTTTCCACGAAGGTAAAGAACGATTAACAAACTTCAATCTCCCCCTAATAAAACGAATTTCTCCTTTTGAACAAAATTCATAAAAATAAGATGTATCTACCCGTGCAGGAATTAATAGAATAACTGTACAACAGTTTTCAGCTTCTCGAAACGCTTTAGCTACAAATTTACCTATTAATCTCCCATAAGGAGGATTACAAAACACATTAGGACCGTATTGACTCCAATTTTTACTTAAAGCATCGTTTTCCTTGGTAAAATAATTCTTGCATTTAAAGTTTTGGTCTGTTGCAGCAGCATCTAAATCAAACTGAAATTCTTCATTTAATTGGTTAAAAACATGAATAGGCGTCTCCCACTCATCACTTGCAGAACTAAAATGGACCTGCATTTTATCGCTCATATAATACTTATTCCAAATTTTTCCTCAAAAAACTTTAGATTCAGTTCCGCGACTTCATTTTCGTTTATTTCTATAACAACAAAATTGTTTTGTTCTAGCCATTGTAATTTCTGGAAATCGCGGCGGATAGAGAAAAAGTAGTTATTTCTGTTTTTATGGAAGAATTTATTAAACTCTTCATGTTGTGAGCCGTTTACTTCGATGCTAATTTTTTTGTTTAAGTTTAAGAAGTCGCAGCGCAGAAGTGATCCCGGCACCCTGAACTGAGAAAGAATAATATAGTTTTTCCAGTAAGGTTTCAAAAAATCTTTTACGGCGGTTTCTAGCTTTGATGCACATGGCTTGTCCCAATTGATGATATATTTGTTTATATTGACCCAAACTTGTTTATCTGAATTTAATTTAGTAAACCTCACTGTATTAATACTTTACCCTTTTTTTCAATAACGTACTCTACTAATTCAGAATTCAAGCAGAAACTCTCTCTCATTTGTTTTTCTCCGTGAAAATTAGCATCGAATTGGATGTTGTTTTCTGCTAATTCTTGAGCGAAAGATTCCTCAATTTTGAAATGCGCCCCGGATTTCTTCCAAAAATTCCAAGCTTGAGCTATCATCATCCCTTCATAGCTTCGCCAAATACCACCTTTTAAACCGTATTTGATTGGGACTTTAACAATTTGACCTGTTGTTTCGTTATAGGTTTTAAGCAATTTAATCTCAGCTAACCGACCAATAATTTTGGATTTGGTATCCGAAGGGTTTTCGTAAATATATGTATCGGTCCACGGTTTTTGAATTTGACCAATTAAAGAACTATAGAAACCCGGCGCGTTTCCTCCCGAAGCCGATTTACCACCACTCCCATGCCCACCCGTAGTAATTTTATCTCTAACTTGACTAGATAAAAAAAGAAAATGTCCGCCTTTCCTATCAAACATAAGACTTAAACGCTTTCCAGCAGCACTAGCGATTGTTGCCCCGCCGCCAATTTTATCAGCTTCCCCTAGGTTTTTCTCAATATCAATTGAACGTTGGCAACTATCCGTTGAATCAATTATAATAAAATACTTTTTATCATCTACGTTGTTATTTATTAACCTTTCAACAATAGTATAAATCGTATCGGCGTTATTACTGTCAATGATCCTGAATTTTTCTCTTGCTATGCTTATTCCGGTTCGTTCCAACAAATCACGAGTAATCCTTCCTTCCGCATTAAAGTAAACGACAAAACCTTGTTCTGGATAAAAATTTTGCCAATTTCGGCCCCAACATAGAGCTTTACTGGTCTTGCCTCCTTCTGGCTCGCTCATAAACCTAGCCCAGCTACCCGCGCGGAAACCGCCGCCGATAGTTAAATCAAACCAAAAAGACGAAGTACTAATAATATCTTGCTTTGTAATTTCATCGCCGCTCCTACTACCGTAATGTAAACCTTTGAATTCCTTGCTTTCCAATATTGAATCAATAGGATCAAGGTTTTCATTTTCTTTTGTTTGTCCTTCTCCATCTTCTGGTAAGTATTCTTTTTTATGTTTTGCCATAGTTTTATTTAATTTGCTCTGTTTGGGGCG
>ERZ1292644.356-Hain-H14-01um-R2-356-length-33042-cov-6_pt3 | contig 11680 bp, 24 predicted proteins | sample MGYA00564402_ERZ1292644 | MGnify/ENA primary metagenome ERZ1292644 (study PRJEB36523, sample SAMEA6512644) | groundwater metagenome | collected 2019-01-09 | study: AquaDiva: Metagenomics assemblies of 32 groundwater samples | reverse complement strand
GAACATTTCGACAACTCTCACTTCGCCACCTCCTGAAACGAACCCCTCAAAAATCTTCCAGTTTGGGGGTCATGATTTACCTTATGAATTTTATCCAAAGTTCTATAATGTAATTTTTGGTGGCAACTATTGCATAAAAATAATATATTTTCTTTGTAATTATTGAAATTTGTAGCTTTCCAATAATCCTTATGATTTAATTTTTCTTTATGATGTATTTCCACATTTCTTTGTGTGTTACAATATTCGCAACTATGTGATCCAAATTTTATTTCTTTCCTTAATTTCATATATAAAGCAGATTGCCCATTTTTATAATTAGATTTATATTGGCAATTTTTGTTGATATTAAATAATTTATTTTTGTTGGATGCATATTTTTTGATTGTTGGCGCACTAACTTTTAATATATTTGCTATTTCGCTTGATGATTTATTTTGATTAACATAATTATCTACCTCAGTGGTAAATTGTTTTTTACTCATGCCCAACCTTACTCTTATATTGCCTTCTATTCTTTTTTTTCGTGTCGTGATATTTTTCCACGTCTTGATATTACTTAAAGTTGTCATTTTATATTCCCTCCTTCTTGTTAATATTGTTTATTATATCTTTTCTGAAGGTGATTTTTTGCATGCGATTCCAATCCTTCCACTCATTAGCAATTTTATACAATAATGCTATTTGTCTTTCAGATGGTTTAAATTCATTTGTAATTGCATCTTGTAAACTATCTAAAAAGTCTATTGTAGATTGTTGTAATTTATTTTTTTTCAACTCTTCTATAACATCTTCAATTTCTTTTTTTGTCATACTTATTTCAACCATTTTTCTTTTTCCTTTTCTTTTTATTTTTAATATTATCTTCAATTGAACCACGAGTTCCACCACACATTTTACATTTAAACAATGTAGAATGGTTATTTACATTTTCCAAATTTGGTTCAGGACAATAACAAACCCCGTCTACATCTGGAGATTTCAAATCACCTTGTTTTGTATATTCATTTAATTTACTCATTTTCTTCATACTCCGCGTAACTATTTTCTGTCTCCCAAACTCTAACTTTTTGTACTTGCGGGAAATGCGGTTTTAATGTATCGTAAAATAATTTTGACATATTTTCAGCAGTTGTCAAACCAACCATTACATCATTAACAAATCTGTGATCGAATTTATCTATAATTTCTCTTTGTGCTATTTTTTCAATATCGGTAAAATTAACTAACATACCATTCCTTAATTCGTTTCCCTCTAACGTTATAAAAACTTGATAACTATGACCATGACTGGGTGAATTTGCACACTTCCCAAAAAATTTATAGTTATCCTCATCTGATAATATATTATCCCATAATCTATGGCTTGATTCAAATTTCAATCTTTTACATATTCTATACATTTATGATTTTCTCCTATATTTGTTATATAATTTTTTACATCTTATACATCTACTTATTAAATCTTTTAAAGCTATTTTTTTATTTATTTTTCCCTCTCTAATTTCTTTATCTAAATAATTTAATTTCTTTTGATTAAATTTTAATGGGGTATGATGTTTATATCCTCTTTTTTTCATTTCTCTAACTAACTCGTTATGTCGTTTAAACAGAGATAACGGTTCCATAAGATTATGTCTTACATATCCGACAACATTTCTTTGATGATTCATCAAACTACTAGCAATCATATGCCCCTCTCTATGCTCCCCTAACAAATGTTGCCTACACATTAATTTTGCGGGAACATTCCACTGTCTCATTCTTCCACCTCCAAATTAATATCTTTCGTTGCATTATCAAAAACCCTCTCAACGAAATTTCTTAATGTAACACTTAATATTGCGGCTTTAGCTTTTATTTTTTGATGTAATTTTTTATCTATTGTAACATTTAAAATCGACTCTTCTTGCAATTCCATAAATTTCATAGATTTATTAGATATTTAAAGCTTATTATGTCTCGATATATATCATTTTATATATAAGATTAAAATATTAAACTTTATAAAAATTATGAAATTAATAACTTTATATTATTATTAATTTTTCACGAAACCTCCAGAAAATATTGTGAAACAGGAAATCAAACAAATATAAAAGTTAACATCATATAATTCATAATATATATCAAATAATATATATTATAGTATTTATATTAATTTTAATAAATCTATATAAACTGAATAATATTTTATATAGCATGTTAAAAAAGAAGTGGTTAGAAAATGAATAATCAAATTTCTTTTCCAAATTTTATAAAAGATTTATTTAATAAATATCCCGAAACAAGAGTTACAAGAATAGACAACCTTAATCCAATTTCCACATGGAAAAATTGGAAGGAATGGAAATATTGTAATGATGTTGATAAAAATGAAATTAATTTAAGAAATATTTTCCCCAATGAAATTATTATAGATATTGATAAAGATGTGGACATTGAAAATATTAAATTAAAATTATTAGATGTATTTTTTTATCTATATCATACGGGAAGTAGGGGGTATCATATACATTTATTTTACAGTGATTTAACAAAATATGATAAAGAAACAAGAAACAGAATTAGAAAAATGATAATTAGAGAATTTAATGCTGATGAAGCTAAAAGTAGTGAAAGTGGAGTTATTGCGTTGGAAAATACTTTTCATTTTAAAACTGGGAAATTAAAAACGTTACTGGAGAAGAGAGAGGGAGAGAATATTATTAATGAGATTATTATAAAAAAAGCGGAAGAAGAATTGAAAAGAGAACACGAATTATTATCTAAAATTAATATTAAAAAAGAAGATTTTAAAGATTATCATTTAAAAGATAAATTTTTTAGTTATTTTAAAGATGGAAATATAAAGGATAATCAATATAGGAATAATATTGTATTCAAAAATATTGCTGTGGCATTAGTTCATGAAGGATTAAATATAAATGAAATAGAGAATTTAATCACTCCAATATTAAAAGAACATTATAAAGATAAAAAATGGGGCGAATTTAGAGGTTGGGTAAATAAAGCATTAAACAGTGATTTAGATTATTACAATATATACGAAATAAATAATTGGGCAAAGGTATATAACCACCCACAATTTTATGAAGAAATTAAAGGGGTTGAGGATATTGGTAATTTGTTAAATATTGAACAATTATGGAATGCTGTTTGGGATGAATATATAACCGATCAACCTATATGGAGAAAACTTTGTTTGTATAATCTCATATCCACTGTTTTAAACGAGAAGGATACGGATGATTTAAGAATTCATGTGATATTCAGTAGTTATACAAGTACGGGGAAAGATGAGGGTGTTAAACTAGTAGAGAAGGTATTATTAGAGATGGGATGTGTCGCAGAATCATATTCTTCTATAACTGATAGGACTTTGATAGGTGCGGTAAACAATATTATTAAAGAAGAAAACAATAAACATGGGTTATTAATCCCAGGAGATAGTATATCAATAAGAGGGAAGGAGATATTTTATAGAAATCCAGTTGAATTTGGTATTTTGGTTTCGCATAACTGGATTGGATTTCCGGAAGGTGAAACAGTATTATCACCAAGAAATTATAATCAAAATTTACAACTATTATTAAGACAAGCGATGGATAAAAAGAGAACTATTGGGAAGGGGGTTGGTGGTGCAACTATTAAATTACACACCAACACATCATTTTTAATATGTACATACCCAATCCCTCAAGTTATAACTAAAATACTGGATAATGGATTATTTCAAAGAGTGTTATATTATAATGCGCCTTTAACACAATCATTACACGATAATATTATTGAGAAGACTTTAACTAATATTAATATTAAAAGTTTGGGGGCGAATGTGAGTGTATATTTCTCTCGTTTAATTAGGAAATTAAACGAGTTAAAATTATGGTGGAGTATAAATAAAAATGATTTATATGACGAATTTGATAATAGAAGTATTATTGATTATTTTAAAGAGAAGATATTTAAGTTAGATGATGTTTATGGGTTTTTAGATCAGGATAAAAAAAATATATTACAAGCTATAATAAGGAGAGGCGTGGAACATATGAGAAGATTAATTATTTTGAATATGTTAATAAGTGATAAAAAATTAAAAAAAATTGATGTAGATAAAGCTGTTGAATTGTTTAAAATATGTTTAATCAGTATAAAAGATATATTTTTAGCTCATAGTAAAAGAAGTTATGTTGAAGAAGAAGATAAAAGAGATTCAAATATTATTGCTATGAAAAATTTGATTAAGAAATACGGGCATGAAAACAAGATTGATCTAAGTTATTTTAATGTTTTATTAGATGAACATTTAAATATGAAATCCCCAAATACACAAGTTAAATGGGTAAAGAGATTAATCAATGAAGGATTGGCGAATATAGTTAATGAGAAATTTAACAAAAAATATATAGTTTTAAAAAGAATGGAGGAGGAGATTGATAATTTTGATGGGCATTTATAATAATATGATATTTGATGAATTAATATTACTAACACCTGCTCACATATTAAAATATATGTGGATAATGAGAGATAGGGAATTGTATTATCAAAAATTACAATGTATTATTGATTGTACATATTCCCATTTGAGAAAGATTATTAATATGTTAATTATTTTAGAGTTTGTTAAAGTTGAGAAGAGGGGGAAGAAAAATATTATTACTTTAACTAATAAAGGCGGGGGGATAGGGAGGATGTTTGTCAATATGAGTGAAATATTATAAAAGTAGTAGTTTTATAGTTTTTTAAGATATAATAAATTTTGTATATAAAACTATAAAACATTAAAACTAAGGTTTTTAAGGGTTAATAAGATAGTTTATTATATATTTATATTAGTTTTATAGTATTATAGATTTATAATATATATATTTATTTTATTCTACTATACATATTAGATATTATCTAATAAAATCATATTAGATATTATCTAATAAAATCATATTAAAACAAAATAACGCTAAAACGGTAGAAAAATAACTATAAAACTATAAAACCTATAAAACTACGTTATAAACCCTTAAAAACACGTTTTAAAAAAATTACAACTATAAAACAAGTTATAAAACTATAAAACTACGGTAATGGCTCAGACTTTTAACAATTATGTTAGAGAATATAATATATCATTTCATAATATTAAATATCATAGATTTATAATATATATAATGTAGTATTAGATATTATATAATATATTTTTCAACATAATATTATTTAAATACTTTAGAAATCATAAAAATATATGGTTATAAATTCTAAGAAAATAAATCCAATAATAGATAAGGAAACTTGGGAACCAGAACAAAAATTCAGATGGTTAGATGAACACGCTTGTTCATTTTGTGGTAGTTTCGAATGTGATGGATTTCATGGGGGTGAAGATGAATAAATTTATTACAATTATCAAAAAATGGGGTGATAGTAAAGCGATTATAATACCTAAAAACGTATTATTATACTTGAATATAAACAAAGGGGTTGAGGTTGAAGTTATAATTAATAAAATTAATAAAACAATATCTATACAATGTAACAAATGTAAGGATATATTTACCTCACCAAAAAAAGATGTTTATGATTGTCCGCATTGTGATAATACTTTTTTATCACATGAAGACGGTCTACTTTTACAATTGAAAGGAGGATATGAATATGACAAATAATATTAAAGTCGAGGATTTAACTCCGGTAAAATCAATGCCATTAATTGATGTTAGAAAATATGAAGGGAAGAGGGCAAAAATTGCTATTGTTGAAGTTGTTGATGACACAACAAATTATAATAAAGAAGGGAAATGGGTTGAGGGATTAAACCGCCCGGTTAAGAAATTGCGTGTAGCAACTGAAATTTTAGAAGTTATTAAAAGGGATGATTCACCTGATATTGAATTAAGAGCTGAAAAAAAATTCAGTTTAAAACAAAGGAAAGATGGCAGTTGGGGATGGCCTGATAATGAAAAAAGTAACTTGTATAAGTTTATGAGAAGACAAAAAGTTTCTTTACCAATAGAATTAAAAGGGACTGATGTTTTATTAACCACAACACCTTCAAAAAATCCCGACGATGATAGGGAATGGTTGGATTTTTTAGTTTAATCAAAAATATTAATATTATTTTTTTTTAATTTTTATATTATATAAAACTATTATAATGAAATAAAAATTACAAATTACGAAGAGGGAGAAGAGGAAAAATGTAAACGAAGTTCGATATGAAAAATTAAAAGAAATTGGTTGAAGAAATAAATAATATTATTTATAAGAAGATATTAAAAATATTATTTTAATTGAAAAAAATAATAATAATGTTTATAAACAACAAAATATATATTATTTATGATGATTATTATCGTAAATCTTGAAAGGAGTATGACAAAATGAATACATTAGGATTACGTATTAAAAAATATAGGAAGAAATTCTAAAGGATAATAATAAACTTGTTTATATGAGAAAGAAAATTCTAACACACAAAAAGTTAAGTTTACTTTTTTGGAGCAAGGTTAAAAAAATACAAAACAGTGAGTGGATGAGAAAATATTTGATTAGGCAGTATGGTGAAGAAATAACTGGTGACTCAGAAGTCTATGGGGCGTGGATGAAAGCTGTGGGGGTAAATAACGAACGGAATGCGGAAAATTTTGTATATAAATATGTTAGCGGATATGTTAACGGTAATGACGATATTAAAGCTATTTATAAAAAATATAGAGTGAGTGAGGCAGGATAATAAGTTATATTATTTTTTTTCAAATATTCTATCAAATTCTTCGTAATAAGGACTTTCGTTTGCTAACCACATTCTCTCAAAATATTCTTCAACATCTTCAATCTTATTCTGTGAATGAATCCCATCTTCATTAAACCATTGAACAGTGGTAATCTCCACAGAACCTTTAGGAGTATTTATCTGCATTGAAAATTCCCAGAACCTTAATTGTTCACTGTTTTGTGTAAAGAAATAATATTTACAATTAATAAAATATTTCTTTCCTTTATTGTCATCAAATCTTTTCTGAAAAAATCTATCTCCAAATTCTGCATTTTTTTCTTGGTATTCAGTATACCCTTTTTCTTTCAATATTTCTGCTGAAATTGTTTCTTCTTTCATTCTTTCAATTCTTTCTCTTTTACTAATTTAGTTGCATTCATAACCCTCCAATATCCTCTTTTATCTTTAAATTTCAAAGATCCATCAAAATCTATCTTTAACAATTTCAATAATTTAGCGAAATGGTCTCCACCATATTTATGCCAGTCGTATGGTATTGTGCTTCTATTTTGATGCCAATTTATATCATGAGCTAATTTTCCAAATTCTTCTCTAATTTCATCTATCGGAAAAAATTCTTCTGATACCCCTGTCAATCCATTATCAAAATTTTCAACATTTTCTTTATTTTTTACCATTTTTATATACCTCCCGATTTCTTCTCTTTATTCTATCTCCATATTTATATCTTTTATTAATTTCATCCTGTTTACAATATGGACAACCATTTGGATAAGCTGATTTAGAATAATGAAAATCATGCTCCTTGCAATAGTTTAATGTTTCATTTGTCATTTTTAAAATACTCATACTTTAATTCTATTAATCCTAAAATAAGAAATGTAACTGCATATGTGGATAAAGATTTAGCGGTAGCCCAAGCCACAGGAGAAGAAAACTTTAAAGCTAAGATAAATGCAATAACCTCTAAAACAAGAAATCCATTCCCTATTAAAAAATAAACCTTGCCTTTACGCATCTGGATTATCCCCAAATTTATTTATTCTTTGTAAAACTTTCCATAACACCCATTCATAACCACATTTTTTACATGTGAAATAAATCCATTGTTTTTTATCTTTTCCCTCGACAAAATCACCCCCATCATGTTCATACATTTCAGCTTTATTTAATTTACACAATTCCCCCCCAGTTTTATAACATTCACAATTATGATTTCTTCTTATATTCTCCAATATTTCATTTGTATAAATTATTTGTTCCGTCATTGTTTATTTATTACTCTTCCATCAACGATAATATAATTTCCACACATCCACGCAGGATAGTAATTTTTGGTATGAGAACCAGTAGTTTTATATACAGTTTTAATAGAACAAACCCTATCAAGCCATCCTTCTGTTAATTGATTTTTATTTATTATAAATGAACAGAATATTTTCTCTGGTGGGCAAATTCCCCCTGCGATAGAAAGTGCTATATCTGGTTCTATCTCTCCAGTTATAAGTAAAACTTCAGTGGGAATTTCTTCATATTCTGTATATATTAACTCAATGTTTTCAGTTTGTTGGATATAACATTGATCATCTAATATACAAAATTTTTCATAAATCTTAAACTCTTCTCTTTCATAAGTTTCAGGATTAAGAACTCCAAAATGCGCAAGAACTGCAATTGCAATAATTGCCGCTAATATAGCCCAGCCATAGGTCATTAAAAACTCCATAATTGCCTGTCCTTGTTTTATCATTTTATTATTTAACCTCCCCAATATTTAATAATTTTCTATCATCTTTATTTAAATTTTCAAGATAGCTATTTAACATCTCAATATCTTTTTTATTTAAATAATTTTTATATCCTCCAACTTCGCCTTTTCTCATTTTAAAAGATTCTGTATCATTGACATCTTTTGTTTTAAATCTGTTAACATTGAAGACATTTTCTTTTTCCATTTTTTGCATATTTTCAAATGAACTTTTTTGCATGGAATTAATAATTTCTTCATCTTTTATATTATATACTTTTAGAAAATTGAGAATTTTTTTTATTTCTTCAAGGGGATTTTTTGATAAATTTTCATATGTAATTTTTAAGAAATTTTTATGTTTTGAATATTTATTCCATATGTTAAAATATTCAATTATTGTGTGAAACCCACCTATTGGAATTCCTAAAAAATCTGAAATATTTCCTTCATATTTTCCTTTTCTATTTTTCATATGAAAATACCACGAAACAATAACATCTCTTGGATCTCTGATTAAAAATATTATTTTTTTCTTTTCCAACAATTTCTTTTTAGAGATTGTTAATTCTATTGGCGTTTTTAATTGTGGATTATCTTCATGAATTAAAGATATTTTTGGTAATTGATTAGATTTATAAGTTAATTTTTCCAGACTAATTATATCTTTTTTATCTAAATTATATTTCTCTTGGAATAATGTTGCTAGAATCATAGATAACCAAGTCCTCCCAGTTTTTGGATAAGAAACAATTAAAACATTAGATAATTTCATGTTAATATAATCCACAGCCCTTTTCAAAATATAAAGATCATTATCATTTGATAACAAATCCCTAGCTTCATCAAATTCACACCATTTAAATTCACTATGTTCATCTGATAATTTTGTTAATTTTTCAGGAGATTTTAGCAAGAAATATGTAACAGTTTTGTCTCTCACAACTCCATCTTTTTCAAATTGATAATATATATTTTCTTCAAATCCTTTCTCAAATATATAAACACTTAATCCAGTTTCTTCGTAAATTTCTCTTTTCGCACATTCTAAAATTGTCTCTTTTTCATTAATCTTACCTTTCGGAAATCCCCAGTGAACATCTGTTTTTATATGTTTCAATAATAGATAATACACAACATTATTTTCAATATAATAAATTACAGCTCCCGCAGATTTTACTATTATAATGTTTTTATTTTTCATAATCAAGTAACCTCCTTAAAATTGTATAAATCTTTTGAGATATGTCCTCTTTTGGTAAACATGCATCAATTTTTATTATATTCGAAAATCTGCTTGAAATGTTATCTAAAGATAAAGAAAAACATTTCAAATATTTAAGAAAATTATCCGTTATCTCTTCTTTTCGTCTTTGTTTCACAACTTGTCCAATATCTCTGTTAATTCTTAATAAACAATGAAGATCTTCAACAGGGAAGCATTTAACATTTTGATTTTGTCTTGTCACATACCGATTTGCTTCATGAAAATCCCAATCTTCTCTTTGCATACAATAAGCAATACATGAAGAATAGGAAGATATGTAACCTCTATCTTGAATTATTACACCATCGTTTATAGAATCTATAATCTTCGCTTTTTCCCTTGAAGATTGCAATCTTGCAAATATTACATCATCTAAGTTACCCTGTTCATACCATTTTTTCCTTTCTTCAAAATTTCTTGGAACTTTGGGATTTAATAACAAGGTTTTTGGAATTATTTGCGGATTAAACCCATTTAAACTCAATATTTCCATTAACCTATTAGTTTGTGTTGTCTTTCCAGATGTATCAATTCCGCAAATTTCAATGACTTTTTTCATTTTCTTTCTCCTTGTTTTTTAAATAGTATTGTTTCTGATATTGCTTTTTACAAATAGGTTTTCCACAAGTTACATTATCTTTTCTCTTTGAATTATAAATCTCTTGGCAATATTTACATGTCTTTTTCATTTTGAAATCCACATCCTTTTTTTGGGGTATAACATGGTTATAATCGTGGCAGTTGTTATACCTCCAGATATTGTTATAGCAATTATAACCATTAATATAATATTATCGGGATAATAGTCATATAAAATAAGAGGTATTAATATAATTATTCCCATAATTACTTCAAAAACAACAAAAATTATTAAAAATATTTTCTGTTCCTCATTCATTATTTTTCACCTCTTTTATTGATAATTTTCATTATTTCCTTTGCAGTTGTATTAATTTCTTCATTATTTATTAAATCAATTTTATATTTTTTAGCTTCTGAAATCAAATAATCTTGGATAATTCTTGCATAAGGAAATCTTTTTTTATACTTTTCCATTCTTTTTCCTCTGAATTCTTCTCTTCTTCTTTTTAGATTTTCCCAGTGATTTTCTTCACTTGCTTTTAAAATTATTAAATAAACATTTCTTCTTTTTGTGTAATTTTTGTATAATTTTGGTATGATGTGAACACCTTCAATAATAGTATCTTTTCCCATTAATTTTGCCACTTTAATTATTCTTCTTACATGTGGAAGCATAATTTTACAGTATTTTTCGTAACCTTGAGTTAAATCTTTTTTTGTCATTTCTTTTGTTGTATATTGCCAAGCAGTTGTTGAACAATAGTGTAAATATGGAGATTGTTTTTTTGATAATTCTCCCCTTAATACATCTCTTATTGTATCAATGTCAACAATTTGTTTAATATTTAGTGTAAATCCAAGTTGTAAACTAATTGTTGACTTCCCAATATATGAAGTTCCTCCTATTAAGATTATTTTTGGGTTGTTATTCATCTTCAGTTTCTCTCCCACTTTCAAACTTAATCTTACAATTTTCACAATAGTCTTCTTGATCATCATATCCAAATATTTTATCTCCATCTTTCAATAAGACACTGCAAAAACTACATCTTCTTTCTTTATTTTTTTTCATTTTCTTTCTCCTTGTTTTTTAAATAATATTGTTTCTGATATTGTTTATATTTATCAGATTTCTGATATTGTTTTTGATATTGTTTCTGATATTGTTTATATTTATCAGATTTTCGATATTGTTTCAGATATTGTTTCTGATATTGTTTATATTTATCAGATTTCAGATATTGTTTCTGATATTGTTTATATTTATCAGATTTCTGATATTGTTTCTTATACTGTTTATATTTATCAGATTTCTGATATTGTTTTTTATATTGTTTATATTTATCAG
>ERZ1292644.1563-Hain-H14-01um-R2-1563-length-11682-cov-3_pt1 | contig 11682 bp, 15 predicted proteins | sample MGYA00564402_ERZ1292644 | MGnify/ENA primary metagenome ERZ1292644 (study PRJEB36523, sample SAMEA6512644) | groundwater metagenome | collected 2019-01-09 | study: AquaDiva: Metagenomics assemblies of 32 groundwater samples | reverse complement strand
CCAAACGGAGATAATTCTTTCTTTTCCTTCTTACTTTCTTTCTTCTCTTCTTTCTTTTCCTTCTTACTTTCTTTATTATCTTCTTTATTTTCCTTCTTACTTTCTTTTTTCGGCAATTCCATCCCCAATTTCTCCAATACTGCAATTGTCTCATTTTTTAACTTTGGCATATCAGAAGATTGCAATAATTTTGCTGCTTCTGCTAAGTCTAAACGCATTTGAGATTTATTCCCTGTCTCAATTTTCGGATCAAGAGACATTACTTTGGTTACATCGTCGCACGCCATTATTAATTTTTCTGCCTTGCCCATTTTAAATTCTCCTTTTTGTTTTAAGTTTTAAAAATATAAATAATTTGTCTATCTATCTACCTATTAAAAATTTATTTTATATTCATTGTTAACCCTCCTTTCGTAAAAACAATCAATTTTATTTTTCAAAATTTTTAAATTAATATACTATATTATAATTCAATCCTTCGTTTTTTTTATAAAATTCAAAGATTATTTTTCTTTCTTAAATAAGAATCCAGATATGGCCTTCCTATACGATAGGAATACAAAACAATTGCTTCATTCAAAAGGGAATAATCATCGCTTCTTAACTTAGAGGTTGAAACTCGCATGATGCCTCTTTCTTTTTCTTCTGGAAATTGATTTAAAGTTATTGATAAGTCAGAAAGATGTAATCCGGTTATATCTTCCGCCCAATTCCCTTGCCCGACATCCCCTCTCGTCCTCACCGTGTTCCCTTGATGTCCTGAAATTGCAAGCAATCTTCTTTTTTGAGCAAGCATCTTATGTCCCTCCCAAACCTCGCTAATATCAAATCTTTTTTGCTCATGTTTTTCGTTGGGAGCAAAATGCTTTACATAATCAGTCACAAGGACATCAGGAATAAAACCTTCATAATATTCCATATTATCCATATAGGTTTCTAATTTTCTCATAGACAATGTTTTCATGGGAAAATGAACGAGCCTAAAATTGTCTGGCAAAAAATTCAATTTTTTTATCTTCTCAATCTTTTTTGAAATTTCTTTCATAGAAAGCTCTGTCTTTTCTATCTTCTTAAACCACGTCGTCATTTGGAAAGCCTTATTGTCTTTATATCGACACCGACTGCAAGGAACATATCTCCTTGAAACGTTCTTAAATTCAGGCAATAACTTATCTCCAGTCGCCTTGATACCCTCATTGCATATTCTATAATCAAGAGAGCAGAAATTATCCTGATTCGATTCGCAATCAAAGACAGGGAGAAGAATATCTTCTTCGTATCTTTTTGCAATTCCAGCATTCATATATTGCTGGATTCGCTTAATAATTTCATTCTGCGACATTTCCAGAGTGACAAACAAAACATTAAATCCCGCCAATGCCGCCTTATTCGCAAGATACATTAACCACCAGGTCTTTCCTATCCCTGGATTTGCCACAATAGAGACCAGCCATTCTCGTTGAAGTGAACCGATCATCTTTCCTAATTCTCCAGGCAAAGAAAACATATTATTACTTGTATCGTGGGAAAATGCTTCTCTAATCGCTTTCAAATCAAGCATAGGATTTATTCCTGTGGTTGATTGTCTTGCGGGTCGTTTATAATTGGAGCATAACTTTTCTCCTTCCTCAATATCTCCCCTTGAAACAAATTCTTTCATCTTTTGCGAAATCACTTGAAGTGAAACAATTCTAAAATATTGCTCTGCATTATCAAGAGCATAATCAACATTGTAGTTCTTCGCTCGTCGATATTCCTCAGAAATACTTTCCAGAAAAGCAGCAATCATATCTCCTTTTTCTTGATTCAAGGTATTTTTGAAAGTAAGAAAGATAGACTCAATATTTTTTTGAGGAGCAATCTTATATCTCTTATAATAATCAAGGCACCATTCAGCAACAGTTTTTGCAAATTTAAGTTGAAAAATATCTAATTGCAAAATGGGTTGGATCTCTTTCAGAAACCTGGTCGAAACAATCATCCCAGTAATTATACTACGTTCAACACGACTATCTATAATTGGCGATTTAATCTTCCTTTTTTAGCTCTTTTTATCATTTTTATTAAATTTAAAATACTTGAATAAATTTCCAGATAAATTATTTATTTTCCAAGCACTTTTCCCTTTATACTCACTGCATAATTTTGTCTTTGGAATTTTTATCGCAAAAATCAACTTTTTATTTGTTTTTATCCTTCTATTTCTTGACTCCCCTCCATCAATCTTCTTTCCTAAAAGCTTTGCGCTTCCAGCAGTTTCTCCCAAAAAAAACCAATTGTCTGCTTTATACATTGCTCCTTTTCGATTTTCTTGTTCAATAACAAAAGTTTCAAATCCATGAACCTTTACTCTATACCTTAATTCCCAATCTATTGCAATTTGTTTTCTCCACATTGATAAAATTTGAGTTCCTAAATTTTTCTTATGGCATTCCAATCGAAAAACAACATTATTTATAATTGAATTTAGTGCAATTTTTTTATTGTCTTTATTTAATCCAAAAAAAACATCTCTTGCTTTAACGGCATATACCGCTGATGCGCCACTAATAATTCCTATTATTTTATGTTCTAAATAAATCAAATAGTGCACTTGCTGACCAATACAACCATGATTGGCAACATAATGTCGATTTCTTATTAATTGGTAATTCAGATTAGACGACTTACATTGTACAATTTTAATTCTTTTTTGTGACAAGGTGAATTTTTCTTGAAATAAATCCCATCTATCTTTCATTTTTTATCCTTTTCGCCACTTTTTATTAAATTTACTCTTAAACTACTCTTTCGACCCATTGAATTTATCAATAGGAAGCTCGCTGGCGTGTTTTAACATTGTTTTTAAGTATTTATACATAGAATACAATCAACATAGCCTACAGGGCTTTATAGAGCGTTTTTTAAAAATGCACTAATTATCATAATGATCATCGTCAGAAACAGGATTATTTCTTCGATACTCTTTCTTTCTTTCTAAATCTGCTATGTCTTTCTCTTCCAATAGCCATTTTTTTATCTGATTGAATGAACCGGAATCAGAACCACAAACTCTTTTCCATTGCCACGACCAAGGGGAAAAAGCAATTAACTCAATCTTATCCAAATTCAAATATTGTAACTGATCATAATAAGCACGGATAAAATCTTCAAGTCCAGGATTATAATAGTTATCCTCTTTTGGAATTGAACTAAGCCTCTCTTCTATTTTAGAAAATACCTTATTGAATTGTTTTTTATCCACGACAGACATTTTATCATAATCAATGCACATTCTACGATCTTCGATCTTTTTAAACTTCTCCGCTAATTTTGGATATTTACATTTAACTTCGATCGATTCTGAGACAGGATTCGCCCCCCCTTTTATTAAAGCAAGCGCGAACATGCTCACGAAAGGGGATTCTTCATTGTAAAACATGAGAGACAATGTTTTAGAATAGCCTTGTTTTTTTATAAAATTTCCTTCCTTACAATACGAAACGAGGGATTTAATTATTTCTATTATTTCTTTCTTTCTAAAAGAACGATCAAGCACATCCTTAATCTGCTGTGAAGTTATCTTATTTATGTCACAAAACAAATCAAAGTAACTTCCTGTCCAGTTATGTCTTTTATAGAACGTCCCTTTTCTTAATTGATTTAATGAAAAATGAATACTTTTCCAAATCAAGCTTGGAAATCTATGCTGCGGCGTGATTGGTGCGAAACTATTCCAAAAATTTATTACTTTCATGGTAAATTTACAATTTCTTATTTTATCTTCGTCTTTTTGGGAAAGTTTTCTTCTTTCTTTTTTATTGGAGATTTTTTGTTTGTTTGAATTATCTCCCAATGCCATTTGTTTCTTTAAAGAATTTTTATGTGAATCGTCAGATTCACTATAAGTATTTAATTTATTAAATACTTCTTTAGTATCTTTATTAGTATCTTGTATTGGTACTATCAACTTGATACTCTCATGGTATCGTTTTGATAGTATGGTCATATCATTTTGATATTTGGTATAATCTATTGTATACCATTTTGTTTTATCTATCTTTAATTTATTAAAATTTGCGCTGATTAATATTTTATCTTCTTCGAGAGAAAGAATTATTCTTCTGATAGTCTGTATGTCCCAAAAAGGGAATTGCTCTTGCCATTTTGTATATGATTGATAACACCAAATTTTTCCATTTTTTGTTGCAGATTCATTTTGTTCGTTTTTGAGCAGCCAGTAATGAACTTGTTGTAATACAATCGCTTTGTTCAATCCAATTAATTTTGCAAGGGTAGGCAATACAAGAAGTGGATATTCGTCGAGTAAATATTTATTTTCCATAGCTGTTAAGGTATGCTCCGATTTCATTAATGTTAAATGCTTTCCCATTAACATACGGGAGAATTAATTTTTCTTTAATTCCTTTTTTAATAACATGCCAAGAAACGCCATGAAAGATTTTTTTGAATTGACAACGAGAGATATAAATGGAATTTGGCGGTAGTTTAAAATTATATTTTGGATTAAATTTTAAAATATAATTAGCTTCAATCTCATCTAGGTTTTTAGACGAGGAGAGAGGGATAATGTAAAAGGAATTAAATTTTATATTATTCTTTTTAATGTGTTTTGAGATTCTTGTGGCAAAATTAATTCTTGTTTGTCCGACATAAACAATTTTATTTATATTGATTAGAAAGTAGATGCCAGAAGAAAGAAAAATATCAGAAAGATTATTTTTCTTTTGAATAATTTCTTTTTCTTTAAGAAGTTTCATATTGATTTATCCTTTATAAATAAAATGAGCCTCGCCAAACTGGTTGGAGCAGTCTGACAAGGCTCATGGCGTACTGGAAAGTAAGAAGGCGCTTTCCGTACAAACAACTTTTAATATTTTTTGCATTCTCCAACAATGCTTTTCCTTTCTGAACTAAAAATGAATTATATTTATATTATAACGAAAAATTAAATATTTTTTATAAAATTTTGAGGCAATTAAATAAATTAAATATTCTTTATTCTGAGAAGACCTCGATGAATTCTTGTCTTCTCAGGTGAAACCAGAATTCGACTTCGCCTTTGAAGCACATAAGGGCGATCTCGTTTTGTTTAGGTCGACAAGGAAGATTCTCCCCATAACACCAACCCACACCATACAACTTTAAAATTAATTTACCTCTTGTGGAAGTTATGTCTGAGTATCTACATTTCAGGTCAAGGTCGTGGATGCTTCCGGCTTTCCAATTTAACCAGGTGAAAAGAGAACTATCAAGTTTAGGAATTATTATTATCTTTTCTAAATTCTTCATATTTGTTGTTATAGGTACGACAAACATCAAGGCAGTTGTTTCTGCAAATTTTATCTTTATAGCAATTGTGGGTAAGATACCACCATTGTCTTTGCTCTCTTATTTCAGAAAGATGAGATAAATTTCCAATTGGATCGCCTTGTTCCCTAAGATAAATGATGCAAGGATAATGGTAGTTTCCAGCGATTGCAATATCGTCGAGAACTAAAGGACAAGTTTTATTATCAATACTTGTTAGTCCTCGAATATTGATTCCTGAATTATGATTGTCTAATCTGTATTTAAGAATTGGAAACTTGTTAATAAAATCGAATTGCAATTTTGTTAAAATCGCTTCTTGGTTATATTGCGCAGAAGGTATAATTCGTATATCTGAAACTCCTAAATCATTTGCTAATTGAATAACTCCATTTAGTTGAGATATATTTTTCTCGTCAAAAACAATTCCAACGGTGACATAAGTTAGTTTGGCGAGTTCTCTGATATTGTTGATGATTGTGTTATAATATCCTTGTTTTCCTGCCATGATATTTGCCGTTGAGGCGCAGCAAGCATCGAGAGAAATTGAAAAATCGCTTACTCCTAGATTTATTAATTCTTTGTAGTAAGGCAGAATGGCAGATCCATTTGTGGATATGGCGATTCGGCTTACATTATTCCATGTGCACAACGCAACTAAGTCATGCAGAGATTTATACAAGGTTGGTTCTCCGCCTGAGAATCTGATATTTTTTATATTTTCTTGAAATAAATAAGTTAAAATTTCTATAGCCTTGTCTAAAGGAAGGTCGTTTTGAATTTCTGATTTAATTCCTCTGCAATAGGGGCATTTGAAATTGCATCTATCTGTGAGCAATACCTCTGCTCTCCAGATAGGGGAATTTGCAGAGGCATTTTTACAGCGGTCGTCGGATAAGGTGTAGAATCCAATTTTTTCTAGTTTCATTTTATTCTCTTTTCTTAATTTTTGACGATGTTTTTCTTTATACAAGATTTATTTTTTTAGGGAACATTGTATGTCCATTCCATGCGCATTTTGGACATTCTTTTTTGTGTAGTGCTTCTATTTTGTCATTATAAATTTTTCGTGTTTTATTAAGATTATATTTTTTATTTTGTAAGTTCTTTAATGCTTTAAAAAAGGAAATTTTGTTGGCATTATTTATTATTGTATCGTTGGTTTGTGTTGATTTGAGATAAATTTTATATGTTGCAGTTGAAGTTTTTTGGGCATTGATATAAGCTTTTTCTGCTTTAAGATAAATTTTTGGCAATTTACCTTTAACTGGCCGTAAAAGCTTTAAGCGAATTGCTATTTCATTGTAAGGCTTATTGTATTTTATGTCAGCTCTTCTTTTTCTGATATTATTCGATAATTCCATTAATACATCGTGATGTATATGCCAATAATTTTTCATTCCATCCCATCTTTCTTTTTTCTTAATATAGTCACTTAGCATTTCTTATTCTCCTTTTCATTTTAATTTTTAATGATGTTTTTCTTTATGCAAGACTTGTTTTTCTTGGGGCTGAAATTAGGACTCTCGTTGATGTCAGTGACACGATTCCTGTTCGCTTGTTTCTTACAAGCAGGACAATAGAAGTTGTACTTGCTTTTCTTCCAGAATTTCTTTTTGCATTTTTTACATATTCCTCTTTGAGATTTCAGATAAGATTTCTCGTTGCTCATTTTTTTAATCTCTCTTGAATTTGTTCTTGATTAATTTTGGATAGAATGGATCAATGTTATAGCTTTGATAGATGATTCTTGTCCCGCAAATTGCGGATTTGACAATGCTGATTCTTTTTCCTTCTGTTGTCCAGCAACATCTATCTAATTTATTCAAGATGCCTTTCCCAGCAGATAAATCAAAATCGTTCCAGTTTATTAGTTCGCTTCCAAGAAGATTTCTTTTCTGGAGTCTTCTGATCTTTGTTAGCATTCTGTCGGAAGAAACATTAATTATTTTTAATGGTTCTCCTCCGGCAGAAAAAGTAGTAAATGCACAGTTGATCATGTTATTTTCCTTTCTTTTTGAGAACGATAATTGTCAAGAAGATAAGCCAAAGGATTACGGTTGATGAGAATGGTATCGCGATTTTGTAAACAATATACATAAAGATTGTCATGTCTGTCAGAAATGTGTTAATGGATTCTTTCCATTTTTCTAAATCTGTTAGATAGTTGGTTGTTTCGTTTATCCATTTATTAAGGTTATTAATCATTTTTCTTTCTCCTTCTCAAAGAGATTTCATAATCGGCTAGGACGTCCTAGCCGTTATTTCATTTTTAAATTCTGCGATGCATCCATAGTGTTTCATTTTTTCCCCTTCTCCCAGAGTTATCTCCCCGCCGAACTGGCAGGGGAGAAGGACTACTTAAAAAAATCTAATATCGCTTTTTTTTCTTCTTCCCAATTGTCTGCCCTAAATACTTGTGTATAATTTGCGCAAGGAATAGGATTGTTGGTCGTTTCCCATAACTGATCACCGCCCCTTTGTTTTAATATTTCGATAGCTTCTTTTTCCCCTGCGTATGTATCTTCAGGATTTTTAAAGGCTGCAAGTTTTCTTCCCATCCTCAATCGCAATCTATATGCTGGTTCTGTTTTATATAATCTGATTTCTCCGTTATAACTTCGGAAGGCTTTTACCTTATGTGGATTTATTTTAGTTGATTTTAAAAAATCAACGACTTTTTCTCTAAAGTCCTTTATTTCTTTTTTGGTGCATTTATCTTTATGGTATCTACTCATACTCGTTCTCCCAGTTTATCTCCCCGCCGAACTGGCAGGGGAGAAGGGTTAGATAGCCTCGCCAGGGGACTGATTCCCCTGCGATCTTTTTGCCAGCATACTTTTCTGCTATCAGTGTTGCTGTTCTCTACCTATCTCTATTTTATAATATGAAGTAATGTTATAATCTTGTAGTTATTTGAGGTTACATACTCGCTAGCCTCTTTGTAAGAGGTAAAATATTTTATTACTATATTTCCCTTATTTGTTTCCATTTTATATGCTCTCATTTTTTTCTCTCCTTCTCAAAGTTTTACTGAATTAAATTTATACTATTATTATAGCATGATTTATTTAATTTTTAAACAAAAAAATAAAAATATATTTTATAAAGATTATTAAGATTATTTAATTTATTTTAAAAGTTCTTTCGATATAAATCTTGCTTTCTCGTCGGATAATTCCCCTGGATCTTCTACCCCTTCTTTTGAGATGTCTATTATTTTTGCGTCTATCCCAAATCCTGAGAGTTGGCAAGACAACTTTTCTGCCTGCTCTTGCGCATGTTCTTCAGGGTCGAACATGATGAAGGCTGTTTTGATTTGTCGTTGTGCAAGAAATAGGACTTGTTGAGCCATATAATCTATTCCAAAGGTGGCGACTGTGCCGGCACCAAGTCTCCATGCGCTTGTCACTCCTTCGACTATGATGCATCGGTTTTTGTGCTTTGTTTCTTGAAGCTTATCGAATCCATAGACAATATATTTTCGATGGATTATTTCTATGTTTGTGTGACATGCTTTATATCTCATTTGAGATTTTCCAGTGATGTCTCTTCCTTCAAAGCTGACTATCTTGCCGTCCAGAATAATAGGAATTATTATTCTCAGCTTGTATTCTCCATGATGATTCGTGCCTAGCAGCCCCCATTCTCGTTCTAGTTTGTATGAGTCAAACTTTCTTTTTTCCAGATATTGCCTATGTCTGTGGGTCATTTCTTTGCAATAGGAAGGGAGGGAAAAAAGGTTTTTAGTGATTGCTTCTTTCTCCTCTTCTGAGATTGACTCTCCTTGATATTTTTTGAGGATTATTTTTATTTGTCTTGTTGGAATATTCAGGATAATAGAAAGAATGTTTTTTAGTGAATGCCAGCCGCATTTCCAGCAATTGTAATATCCTTCTTTCAGGTTGAACCCTCCATGCTTTTTTGTTCCAGTGGTGGAGGAGATGCAAAAAGGGCATTGGACTTGTATCCAATCCTCGGTGATTTTTTTTGCGTCAATGTTGTAGTCAGAAAGTAGTTGCTCAAAATTAATCATTTTCTTATCTTTTTTTTAATTATTATTATTGAAATTTTGAGACTCGAAAGGTGTTCTTTTTTTGTTTAATCCTATAAATATTCCATCTTGTACTTCGCCCTTTATTAAGGCTAATCCGGCCTTCCAGCATTTTAAATGAACATAGAATTTTTTATAGTGGCCTGCTGAATCTATTATGTGGATTATTCTTTTGGCAATTTGTTTTATATCGTCAAAATCGTACATTTGATGATCACAGAATTTACATTTAAAAGGGCATTTGCATCCTTTATATTTTTTTAAATTTTTAATTTTCTTCATAATGATTTTTCCTTTCTTTTTTTTTGATTATAGATATTTGTCCTTGGATATTTCTTCAGGGAGTAATTCAAGAACTGGTTCTTTCTTTGATTTTTCGTTTATTCGCTCTATCATTTCTTGTGCTCGTTCTCTGAGATTTTGATTTGCGACAATGCCTCCGGTAGATTCGCATTGAATCCAGAGTTTGCGAGTTACTGGTTTTCGTTTGAATTTATTTGTGCTTGTTTTTTTAAGCATAAACTTGTTCCAATTCTTCATTGCTTTGAGGGATATTCGTTTGCTTTTGCCTTTTTTGTGTTCCTTGGTTGATGGGATTTTTCTTTTAAATTTCATTTAAGATTTTCCTTCCATTAAGATATTTTTAGAAATTTCAATTATTGAAATTTTAGGGATGTATATTGAATGATTATTTAAGTCGGTGATTTTTATTAATTCGGAATCATGAAAATTGCTGATTTCTTTTATTAAAAAATATTCTTGAATTGTTTGCTTATTTATCCTTTTGTAAGTAGTTTTCATTTATCTCTCCTTTCGTAGTTCATTTAATAATTCTGATAAGATAGAGTTTTCGTCAACATCTTTTCCGTCGAGGATTGCGGTTATTGTTTTTCGTTTTGAGTCAAGAAGTTTGAGAATAGCCTCTTCAATTGTTTTCTCGCCGATGAAATAATAATAGTTACAGCCTTTAATTTGTCCTATTCTGTGAATTCTGTCTTCTCGTTGGTCAAGGCTTCCAGGCGTCCAGGGCAATTCGATTATGGCCATCATGCTTGCGGCAGTGAGAGTTATTGCTTCTTCTGCCGCAGAACTTCCAATGAATACTTTAATGGATTTGTCTGTTTGAAATTTTTCTTCTGCTTCTTTTCTTTCTACATCGTTTGATCCTCCAACAAGTTTAACATATTTAATTTCATTTTTTTCTAGCCATAAACAGAGTTCTTTGATTATTTCTTTGTGGTGAGCCATTACTACAAGTTTTTCTCCTTGCTCAATAACGTCTTCTATCCAGTCGAGGATTTCATCAAGTTTGCCTTTTGCTGCAATTTGCTTGAGGTATTCAATTTGGGTTAAGGCTTCTGTTGAGGGGCAAATTTTGCCCTTCGTTTCGAGTAGCCATTCTGAGAATGAACGTTCTGCGAATTTATATTCCTCCATATTATTAATTTTGATTGGAATAATGGTTCTTGTTTTTTCGGGAAGGTCTTGCAAGACATCTTTTTTAAGTCGTCTTATCATACAGGTTGAAGTAAGTATTTCATGTAGTTCTTGTGTGTTGCTCGATCCTGTGAAATCCCATCCCCATTTAGATTGCTTTGCGTTGCAATATCGTTTTGCAAATTGGAAAAAATTAGGAAAGAGTGTTGGGCTGATTAATGAGATAGCATTATATATTTCAAGTGGGCGGCTTTGAATTGGCGTTCCGGTTAAACCAATGATTTTTTCTGTTTTCTTTCCTATTATTTGAGCAGCCATTGTTCTTTGTGTTTTCCTGGATTTAATTCGATGGATTTCATCAAGGATGATAAGTTCAAAAGGTAGGTCAAGCAGCGCATCTATCCAGGAAGATAAAATATCATAATTGATGATATAGATATTTGCTTGTGGAATATTTTTGATCGTTTTCCCATTTAAGATATGTATTTGTTTATCGTCGGACATACACTCATCGATTTCTCTTTCCCATGTCCCGATTGCTGACTTGGGACATATCACGAGGACAGGGCGTATTTTTTGATTTGCTTGTAAGTAAGCGACCGCTTGTACTGTCTTGCCGAGCCCCATTTCATCCCCGATCAGCCCTCTTCCATTTTTTTCTGTGAGGAAGGCAACTCCTTGTTTTTGAAACGGCATTAAAGTTTTTTTGAATCCAGGGACTTCAATTTCTTTATAGGTTTTTTCTTTTTTTGGAATGGTAAGATTAAGAATTCCATCGTCAAGGTCAAATCCCCATTTAGCTAGTTTTTCTATGTTTTGTTTTATTGGTACACATTCCCAGCGTTTAAAGTCGGGCTTCCATCTCCTGTTGTCCAGGCTCC
>ERZ1292644.1560-Hain-H14-01um-R2-1560-length-11705-cov-4_pt1 | contig 11705 bp, 8 predicted proteins | sample MGYA00564402_ERZ1292644 | MGnify/ENA primary metagenome ERZ1292644 (study PRJEB36523, sample SAMEA6512644) | groundwater metagenome | collected 2019-01-09 | study: AquaDiva: Metagenomics assemblies of 32 groundwater samples | reverse complement strand
TCTTCCGCAGATCGGCCAGCGTCCGCCACACCCGCTCCACCTGATCCCCCGGCAGCCGCCGCTCCAGCACCTCCTGCTCCATCAACTCCTGGTCCGCCGCCACTGGCCCCTGGCTCGTCACCACGCCCAGTGCGGACACCACCCGCTTGATAGAGTTGGGTGCCACCCCGATCCCGATCACCTCACCCTCCGGCAGCGTCACCGTGTAGGCGCTGAAGTTCTGCTGCTGCCCGATTTTGAGTTGGTCCCACAGCGGCAGCACCGCCCCCGAGAGCAGGTGCTGCCGCACCTTTGCCCCATCGGCCCGCGTCGCCTCCAAGCGGTAGTACACCGGCGTCGCCCCCGTCACCGGATGCGCCGGCAGCGTCACCCGCTCCAGCAGCCGGTGCTCCGCGTGCGGCAGCGCCCGCGCCCCCACATCCACCTTGCCCCGCTCGATCGCATACGCCTTCGCCTGCTCGAACCGGCTGAAGAACGCCGCCGCCAGCGCGTTCTGCGGCCCGATCTCCAACCCCATCAGCCGGTTCAGGAACTGCTTCACGTTCTGCTGGTCGCTCGTCGTCGCTTTGGCGAGCCCCATGTCCGCGAGCGCCGCCTTAGGGTTCGCCAACCCCTCAACTGGCGCTCCCCGCTTGATGGCCGATACGAGCGCCTCCAGCGCACTTCGACCCAGGTCGTTGTCCACGTCATATTGCGCCAGGTTCCCCCCGCCGGTGGCTGCCCGCTCCCCCCGCGTAATCGCCCCCAACGCACTCAACCGCCGCGCCACCGTCGCACTGAACCGTGTCTCCCCGGCCGCATCGGTCGTCACCATCCGGTACAGCGGCGCCGAGGTCTGGTCCGTCCGGTGGGTGCGCCCCATCCGCTGGATCTCGTCATCGGCCGACCAGTTCAACTCCACCAGGTACTGCACCCGCCGCCCCTGGTTTCCGGCTTTCCTGGCCGCGTGCAGCGAGAATCCAGTGCTTGCCGCCTTCGTGATGACCGCGGCCTGCTTCTCGCCCTCCATGAATGCTTGGCGCTCTTCCCGGTTGGCACTGCCGGCCCGCGCCACCCGCTCCATCTCACCCACGGCGTTCGGCTCGCGCCGGCTCTTCCGCCCGGATAACTCCGCCACGTTCTCATGGCCCAACGCCAGCAGAATCTCATCGATCGGGTTCTGCGGCAGTCGGCTACCCAGCGTCTCACCCAACTCGGCCGTCAGCGCTTTCGCCCGCGCCACCCCCTCTTCCGTCTCCTGCGGGAGCTGCGTCGCAATGAAGTTGGTGATGATCTCCGCCGGGCTGAAGTCCAACTCCTCGAGCGCCGCCCCGCTCGCCAGCGCCTGCTTCGCGAGCCGCATGTCCCGCGACTCCCCTGTCTGCAACAGCGAGATCACCGGTGCCCGCCCCGCCGCGATGTCTGCCTGTGCTGCTGCCACGACGGTCGGTACTTTGAACGCCGTCAGCAACTCGCGGAAGAAGCGCTGGTGGTTCGCCCAGTACTGCTGCCGCACCCCCCGCGCCTCGCCCTCCTCGAGGTTCGCCGCTTCGATCCCCGCATCCAGCTCTTCCCGCAGCCGCCGCCAGAACAACGCACTCTGACTGTAGAGTGCTCGCTGCTCCAGCGAAAGCTGGTGGTGGAGCGGCTCGTATTCCGTCCCCTCGAAGCTGATCTCCCGCGAGAGATACGCCCCCTGCGCCTTCAGGTCCCGCCCGATCAACTCCAGCATCGTCGTGCCGCCCGGCGCCATCTCCTTGGCGAACTCTTCGTGCTTCCGCCACGCCGTCCCCTGTCCCCACAGCCCCAGCCGGGTCATGTAGCCCATGTCGCCCAGATCCGAAGCCGCCGTCGCCGACGAGTACACCACCCGCAAACCCGGCAGGGCCTGCTGGAGCTTCAACGCCGCCGCCGCCCGCTGGCTCGGCTTCCCCGCACCTTTCGCCATCGACCGCTTCAGGAGATGCGATTCATCCCATATCGCCACCGCGTCGCTGCCGTTGGAAGCATGGCCCAGCCAGCGCTGCAACTGCGCGCGGCGCTCCTGCTGCTTGAACGTCCCGCCGTCTGGCCCTTTCAACACCAGCGAGTTGTAAGTACAGAACACGATCCCCTCGAACTCATTCGGGATCGCCTCCCCCGCTTTGAACTTCTGCACCAGCCGCACGGGAATATTGTCGTAGCCGATCGCCTTCAACTCGGCCGCCGCCTCCGCCGCGAGGTCCGGCGAGGTCGAGAACCACACTGCTCTTTTCCGGCCACGCTCCCAGTTGTCCGCGATCACTGCCGCTATCGTTGCGGTTTTCCCCCCCCCTGTGCTGTCTCCCAGGAGGAAGCCGGCCCGGGCTCCATCGCCCAGCAGTTGCTCGTGCCGCGCCAACGCCGTCGCCGCCGCGTCCAACTGCAAACTGGAAAGTCGCCCCGACTGGATCGCCGCCTCTGCTTGGGGCAGCAGCAGCACGTGCGTCCCCACCGGGCGCTCCACGGCGGCCAGGGAGCGCGTCTCCACCATCGGCGCGGGGTGTGGCCTGCCCCCCACGTCCGTGGGCGCTCGGTACGGCGCGTACAGGCCCTCACGGGCTAACGCAGACTGTTCCGCTGCCGGTACACCGCGAACAGGTTGCTCACGCTGTATTGCGGCACCGCGCTCGGGTCCAGCCGCTTCACGGCCGACAGTAGCCACTTCGGGTCCCGCTTCGCCACCTGTCCCAGCCACAGCAGCGCGTCCTGAACCTCCGAGGGTGGCACCCCCGCGGCGCGGGCCTCTGATTCGAGTTCGTCGTTGTCCTCGCTCGACAGTTTCGCCGCCTGCGCCAAGAGCGCGCTCGCCTTCTGCCTGGCTTCCTGCACGTCCCGGGGCGACGGCCCCCCCGGCACGCTCCCCAGCGGCCCCGCGCTCGGGGGCTGGTAGAACTCCTCTGGGTTCGGTGGGGGAGATATCGAACCTAATGGGCCCTTCACCGGCTGCGGCAACTTCGCCGAGCCCGACCCCTTCTGCGGGGGAAACGGCGCGTTCGGGTTCTTGGCCAACGGGCACCTCCGCTGCGAAAGATGGCACCCCAGCCGGGGCAGTATGCAGTAGAGTTTCCGGCTGGGGCGCTGCCGCCGGGGCGAGGACAGGTTGCCCCGGCGACACTTGCTTTTCTTGTGGCGCCCCGGCCGGCTCTGGCGAAACGACCGGCCGGGGCGCTGCCACCGGTCCAGCGGCTACCCGCAAAGCGGGTGATGACTCTTCCGGCGACACTTGAGGAACAGTAGCAGCCCCGGCCGGTGCCTCCTCAGTAACCGGCCGGGGCGCTGCCGCCGTAACTTCCGGCGACACCTTGAGAGCGGGAATGTTGGAATACGTCGCGGCGGCAACCTGGCTCGCCTGCTCGAACTGCTGCTGTGCCCCCTGCTGCAGCTTGCCGGCAGGCACTCCGGTCTGATGGATATCGTAGGCCCCCGGCGAAGTAGGGTCGATCACCCGCTGCGAGTTGCTGATGTCCTGCACCAAGAGCGCCCCGTGTGCTCCCGGCCCGATCTGCTGCAACTCCTCAGGCGTGAAGCCCCGGTAGGGCGCTGCCAGCACCGGCGGCAACAGTTGCGGCGCGTTGGGGTTCTGATGGTTCCCGTAGTCGAACAGGTAGTCCCGCTGCACCTCCTGGGCCGCCTGGTGCAGCTTCTCGGCCAACTCCGGCTGTCCCCGCTTCTCCATCGCTTTGGCGGCCCGCTCCAGCTCCTGGTACTGCTTCGCCGCCGGGATCTGCCCCCGCTTCCACAACGCCGACACCCGCTTGTCCGAAAACGGCACCGCCGGCGTGGCCCGCTGCTGCTCATACGCCTGCAGGTCCCGGGCCAGCGCCTGCACCACCGCCGCGTCCCCCGCCTGCTCCGGCGCCAGCGTCCCCGCCGCAATCGCCGCCGCAAACCGCGCCGCCAACTGGTTCACCCCGGCAGGTGAAAGGGTGCGATAGGGGATAGGTTGGCCTTCCAGCCCCCTCACCGTCGTCCCGACCTCCGCAGTCGGAAGGGGTCGCTCCGGCGGCAGGCGGAGTTCTTCCAGATCCGTCGCCAGCCGCGTGCCCAGCCGCGTTCGGATCTGTGGCCCGGCCGCCCCGGTCGCTGTTTCAGGGGCAGCGGCCGGCCGGGGGATGGCTGATCCCGCGCCGGCCGCGCCTTCGCCCAGCAGCGCCCACTGCCGCGCCGGGTCACTGATCCGCATGGTGAGCGCCGGTAGTTCAGCAATGGCGTGTGTCGGCCGCACGATCCACGCCCCGCCCGGCTCCACCGCCTCCAGCGTATAAGAGAGCCCCTCCGGCGATACCAACTCGGTGCCGGCGGCTGGCGGACGCGGCGGCAGCAGTTTCAGTTCACCACCACCTGCTCCTCCTGGCGGCACTTCTTCGGGCGCTCCCCCGGTTGGTCCTCGCGGCTCGGAAGCCGGTGGCAACGCCCGCTGCGGTCCGGCGCCTCCCCGCGCAGCGGCGAGTTCTTCCGCCGCCCCGAGGGCCGGTCCCAGCACGGCCGATGCACCAGCGCCCACCACAAAGCCCGCCGGCATCGACTCGACCCCCAGCATCACCGCCTTCGGGATCGGCGCTCCCATCAGGCCCGCCCCCAGCGTCGTCGTCGTTCCCGTCGCCACCGCCCCAGCCGGCCCACCCAACGCCGCGTGGTAGCCCGACCGGGCGAGGATGGCCCGCGCGCCCGCATTCAGACCCCGCCCGAAGATCGGCCCCCGGATCAGTGCCTGAACGGCCGGCGGGAGGCGGCTCAACAGCGGTCCCGCGAGCGCCCCGCCGGCCATCGAGCCCGCCGCCATCCCCCCGGCCAGGGCGTAGGAGCCGTACTCGAACGCCTTGGGCGTGCCGGCCAGCGTCAGCGCCTTCTGCCAGCCCGCGTACTGCTGCCGCGTCACGTCCAGGATCGAGCGCTGGTAGGGCGTCAGGTTCGCGAGTCGCTGCTGCACGTCGCGGACGCGAATCGGGTTCTCCTTCGGGTTCTTGGTGACATCGAACTCGTGACCGACGAGCCCCCACAGCGCGTTCTTTTCCTGCGTGAACCGGTCGCGCCGATCCGCCGTCAGCGGCCCCGGTGGCAAGGGCGTCGCCGGGTACTCGCCCGTCTTCTGCATCCCGCCCACGATCTGCCGTGCCTGGCTGATTGCCGCCGGCAGCAGCGGCGTCGCGTGCGTGAACAGCCACTCCAGTACCCCCTGTTTCGGTGTCCCGTCCTCGTTCAGCTCCCACGGGAAGTACTGGCCGTGGTGGATCCACTTGCCTTGCGTCTGCCTGTCCCACTTCTTGAGCGCCGCGTCCACCCGCCGCAGCTCGGCCAGCTTCAAGTCCGCCGCCGTCGCCGTCTGCTTCAGGCGCACCAACTGCTGGCCCAGGAGCGTCACGGTCGCGGGCGTCAGCTTCCCCGCTTCCGCCTGCTTCTTCAGCCGCGCCAGCTCCGGCCCCACCAGGTTGATCTGCCGCACCAGCGCATCGTGCTCAGCCACCTGCCGCTGCATCTCCTGCGCCTGCCCCACCCGCGCCTGGTTCAGCGCGATCTCCGCCTGCCGGCGCCGCTCCGGCGGGGCGTTCTTCGGGATCTTGTCCAGCAGGTTCTGGTAGTTGCCCACAACGCTGAAAGCATGCGGGGTGGTCGGCGTGTAGGCCGGCGCGGTGGGAACGGTGCCCGCCGGGAGTTTCTGAAGCCGCGCGAAGTTCTGCTGCCAGTTCGTCTCGTCGGCAATCTGCTGGAGCCGCACCTGCTCGTAGGCGTCGAACTTCGCCTTCACCTGCGCCTCGCGCTCCGGCCCGAACTCAAAGGGCCGCGTGCGCCGCAGTTCGTTGGCGATCTCCAGCTCCTTCGATTGCTGCGCGAGCCGTGCCCGACCCGCCGTCAGCCGCTTCGCCTCCGCGTCCAGGTTCTGTCGCATCGTCGCGAGCTGTGCCGGCTGGGGTGCGGGGGTAAAGAATTGGGCGCCGCGGCCCGGGGCACCGACCGGCGAGGGAACCGGTGCTCCAGGACCGCGCGCACCTGCGCCACCCCGAGGGGCGAGGTTGCTCGGGATGACGGGGGGGGCGGAGCGCATCGCATCCAGCGTCCGCGAAACGTCGTCTACCGGCGCGGCCGGTGCGGCAGGCGCGCCGCCCCGCATCGCCGCCAGTGTCCGGGCCACGTCGTCCTGCCCGCCCTCAGGTGCGGCACCCGGCCGGCGGTAGACAAAATGGATCGGATCGCCCTTGGGGTTCGGCCGGTAGAAGCCTCCCTTCTCCATCTCGGAGACGAAGAACGGATCGTTGATATCGTTGGTCTTGCCCGTAACGGACAGATCGAAAGCCAAACCCTGCTCGTGGAGGCTCTTACCCACGGGGGCGACCGGATAGCCCTGCGGATGGTCTACCAGGCTCTGCTGCTGTGCCGCCGTGCGGTAAGCGGTGCGCGGCCCGCTGGTGTGGAAGTAGTAGCCCTGGTCCCGCAAGGCACGTTGGCGGGTGATATAGGCGTCCAGTACGTCGTCGGGCACTTGCCCGAAGTCGCCCTGGTCTTGCGGTATCTTACTTCCCGCCAATTCATTCCTCCAGGCACCACCGGCCGTTCACCTGCCGCCCGCAGCACTGGCACCGCCGCCCGTCGCACCGCTCCCACTTCCCCCGGCCGCCATCGGCCGCCCACCGCCGCCGCGCCACCGCAACCATCGGCGCGCCGCACGCCTCGCAGCCGCTGCCTACGGCCGGTAGCCCTGGCTCCGCAGAAATTGCTGCGTCCGCTCGTTCGTCCATTTCTGCCGCAGTGCCTCACGCAAAATCGGCGTTACGTCCACCAGGTTGTTGCTCGGCCCCCGCATCATCACCTTGTTCGCCCCGCCCGCCGGCCGCTGCTCCGTAATGCTCGTCCCCCCGCCCCCGCCCGGCGGCGCCGGCTCTCCCCGCTGCTTCGCCGACCGCTTGATATGATCGATCACCGCGTTACTCGCCGCCTTCTGCGCCTCCTCCAGCCGCCACAGCTTTCGCGGCACGTCCGAGCCGGTGATCCCCTCCTGGCTCTTGGCTGGTATCTTGACCGAGCCATCCGGGTTCCTGTTCGCCGGATCAGCCCTCCACTCCAGATACTGGGAGACGCCCGGCTGGGCCTTTGTGGGCTTCATCGCCGCCTTAGCGTTCTCGCGGGCCTGATTCTCCTCGCGAATAAGCTGCCTCAGTATCTCGTCCTGTCTCTGTTTCCCCTTGCCCGGGCCAGGATGCTCCTGGAACCAGTTGCGCCACTCCAGGCTCGCCCGCTGGAGGTCCACCGCCTCCCCCTGCAGTTCGATCCGCGCCTGGCCTTGGGCAAGCTGCTGCCGCTGTTGGGGCGTCAACTGCCGCTCCCACTTCGCGTCCACCTGGATCGGCTTCTCGCCCAGAATCTTGCCCATCCCGTTCATCCGGGCGATCACGTTGCTCCGCTCGCCGGGAGGAATGCTTTCCCAATTCTTGAACTGACCCAGCAGCAGGTTCCGCCCCTTCTCCGCCGCCGCTCCCTGTAAGAGGCCGATCATATTCCCCGCATCCGCCTCGCTGAACACCCCGGGCATCAGCCGCTGCGCCAGGGCCAGCCACTCGTGCCCGGTCAGTGATCCCACCCCGGCTTTGCCCGCGAGTTGCAGCAGCATCCCCATCCGCCCCGTCATCGTCTTCTCATCCAGCCCGCCCTTCAGCCGCAGCGTCACCTGCGTGGCTATTCGGTTCGCCCGCTCCGTGTTGCCCGCCTCCTGCGCCTTCCGCATCGCCTTGAAGTCATCGCCCGTGGCGAGCGGGTTCGCCCCCCACTCCTTGCGGAACAGGTCCGACTGCTGGATCAGGTAATCGGCGCTGCCCGGCGTCTTGGCCTCGTCCCGCCACTGCTTCTCATCCTTGATCCGCTGCGCCCGCTCCTGGATGCTCTTGCCCGAGACGATCCCCAGCAGACTCTGATAATCCTGCCCCAACTCGTCCAGCTCGGCGGCATTGCGTGGCCGCCGGACGTGGCGAGCGGCGATCTTCTGCGCCTCCGTCAGGTCTTTGCCTTCCAGGTTGAACTGTCCAATCGTGCTGACCAGCTTCTGGAAATTGCTCCAGGGAACGGCGATGTCCTGCGGATCGAACTCCGAGAGCGGCGACTTGATCCCAAACAGATCCAGCGTGGCCTCGGAGTGCGGCTGCGCCATCCCCTGCCCCGGCGCCACCCCTTGCGTCATCCCCGTCGGCGTCACTACCGGCGGCGGCTGTGGCGCGGTCAACATTCCCCCCGGATGCCCCATCGCTGCCGGCGGCGCGATGCCCGCACCCGGTAGCCGGCCAGGACTGCCGGTAGCAGGGGGGCCGGGTGAACCCGATGGCGCTGCCTGCGCCCCAACCGCCTCTGCCACCTGCGGTCGCACCTGGTGCGCCGCGTTCTGCGCCATCACCGCCCGGAAGATCGCCGTCATTCCCGGCGGCATTGCCCATCCCCCCATCACCTGGCTCACCGCATCCAGCACTGGATCAGGAACCGGCCCTCCCATGCCAAACGGTGCGGGCTGTCCCGCCGGCCCGGCGGCTGCTGGTGTCGGCACCGCCGTTGGGGCACCAGCCGGTGCCGGCTGCGCCGGTGCCTGCCCAAGCCCCGTCATCCGCCCTGGCATCTGCAGTCCGGCAGGTGGCGCAGGCGGTTGGCCCGCCACAGGAGCGCCCGCCTCAATGGGTGGCTGCACCGCTAGTTGCGAGGGCTGCGAGCCTGGCGCCACACCCGCCGCCGGCGTAGGATTGAGCCCGTTGGGAAACGTCGTCCCAGCCGGTACCTGATAGCCGGTCGTGCCGAGGCCCTGAAACGCCCCGGGGCCAAAAGCGGAGGGGGCTCCAGCGATCTTGCCGTAGGCTCCAAGACCCTTCGTCAGGAACTCGGCCCGCGGCGCGCCCGCCTGAACCTGTCCCGCGTAGCCCAATCCCAACTCGGCCCCGTGCAGTGCCTCCCGGCGCCGGTCGCTTTCCTGGCCGGCGGCGAACTGAAGCTGCTGCATCTGCCGCTGCGCCAACTGCTGCGCCCGCTGCTGCCGCAACTGCTCCGCCTCCAGCCCGCCCTCGATCTCCCCCTGCGCGACCGACGACGCGGTGCGGAGGAACTCACTCAAGTTGAAGCGCACCTTGCTTAGTCCTCAACCCATCGGTATATTTTGCGTGTCCCAATTTGCCAGATAGCCATTTTGGTCACCTTTAGGCGTTTCGAAAAATCAGCAGCGTCCACTGGTTCGCCCTGGTCATAGGCGTTCCTGATCTCCTTGATATCCTGGACCGTCAACCTTCCTCGCCACTCTCGACCCTTCTGACGCTTATCCTCATCATTCTGCTTTTGCGTTCCAAGGAAAAGATGCCGCACATTACAGCATGGCGGATTGTCACATGAGTGCAGAACGAAAAGGCCCCCCGCAATGGGGCCGTTCGTCACTATCCAGATGAACCGATGGGCTCCTACGTTCCGCCCCGCAACCTGCCACTGTCCATAGCCATTAGGAAATGGCCTTCCCCTCCACGGATGACAGGCATCCTCTCCGCCGCTCGTATCGATCTTGCTCAAGAATCTACGGACGTTCTTCTCATACAGGTGCTGCTTCATCTCTCGCCTCCGAGATGAAGTTCGACACCTGTAATAAATCCCCCATCTTATTCGCATAACTCCAAATCAGACAAGGCGAGCTAAGGCAAGCGCCGCAAACAGCCCCCCCTCCAGCACCGGCATCCGTCCCAGGATCATCAACAGCAGCGCCAGAATCAGGACGATGATCGCGATGACCGAACCAATGGTCCATCCACCCGCAACGTTGATCGTCACCTTTTTCTCCTCAGCCAATGAATTGCCTCCGCCGCGGATCGGCAAAATTCCAGCCCATCTGTCCGGCGTTCGAGCCCTGGCTGCCGCCGAGGGGCGGCTGCTGCACTGCTGCCGGCCCCACGTTATTCCACGATCCTGGCAGTTGCAGCCCCCCCACCTGCGCCACCGGGTTGAACGTCCGCTCTGCCCCCTGCGTCGTCGCCGGGGCCGGCGGTCCCAGCGGCGTGGGCGATACGGAAGGGGCAGGCGTCGCCCCGATGAAGTTTGACAGGTTCTGATCGTACTGACCTTGCTGCATCCCCCGCTGCATCGCGATCGCCCGCGCCAACCCCCCAAAGGTCCCCGCCAGGTCCGTCTGCGGCTGCTGCTGGTAGCTCACCGCCCCCGCCGCGTTCGCCGCCATCCCGCTCGCCTGCGAGAGCGCCTGCCGCCGCTGCTGATAGGCCGAGAGCAGCGCCTGCGCCTGCAAGTTCATCTGCTGGCCGATCTGCTGGTTCCCCAGATTCAGCAGTTGGTTCGGCGCGTTCCGCCCCATCGTCAGCGGGTTATAGAGGCTCCCCAACTGCTCCCGCTGCTGCGTCAACTGCTCGCCCAGCTCGCCCCGCGCCTGCCCCAGGTACGCCTGCTCCTCGGGCGTCGATAAGGGGGTGCTCTGCGCGAACCGCCGCTGCTGGTCCGCCAACTGCATCTGGAACTTGTAGATCCGCCGCAGCTCCTTCGGGATCTTCGGCTTGCCCCCGCCACCAAACAAGCCGCCAAGCAAGGCACCTCCGAATTGCAAAGCCGGTCCTGCCCAACTCATAGCAGTTTCGCTTCCTCTCTACCGGCGTAAACGAACGAGACGAGCCAGGAGGGGTTCCACAACTTGCGCTCGACGCGATCGAGGACGTTGCTGACATTGCCAGCCCTCATCCCGAGTTCAGCCGCAATCTCCTGGTTTCGATCTTCCCGCAGGCGGCGAATAATCACCTGCCATTCCATTTCGCTCAGGCAATGCTGCCACTCGCCCACTTGTACCGCATCAAGCTCATGCTGTCTCACATCTCATCCTCCCCGCCTTCGCTCCTCCGCCCGCTCCGTCCTCCCCGCCTCGAATACCCGCATCATCGCCCCCAGCGCGTCATCCATCTTCTCGTGGAATTCTGGCCCCTCCAGGTCCAGCCACGCCTCCGGGATGCTGATCGCCACCGTGTAGCTCGCCTCCGCCTCGTTCCGCACCACGCGGCACTGCGGGCGAAGCAAACGGCCCCTGGTCACGCGCTCTCACCCCTTTCGCCTATCTCGATTCTAGTTTTAGCCATCAAGAGCCCACCCCCAGCAGCGCCAGAAAACGACGAATCGCGCCGATGAGCGCCGCCAGATGTCTCGTCGTTTGCCCCCGGATGTCCGGCGGCCGGCGGTAAACCCAGCGCGCCATCAACCGATCTCCCTGTACCCGATGCCAAACGTCCAGTTCGCACTCGTTGGCGCCGCAGGGAACTTCAAGGCGATGATGCCGCTCGGCGGCACGAAAACCCGCTCCTCGGGAACCGGCAACCAGAGCCAGCCGGAGAGGATATTGAAGGCGTCATCCATATAGATCACCCCGTCGGTGCCCTCAGCCGTCGCTTTCCATTTCACCGTCACCCCCGAGGCGGCCTGACCCACCTGCGCCGGCACCGGGGTCGGCGGTGAAGCCGTCCCGGTGATCGTCGCCGTTTTTCGCAGCAGTTGCACTCGGGCCATGGCGCTCGTCGTCGAGGAGGACTGGGATAGCCAGGCCCGGACGATCTCCAGCGATCCGGAGGAAGGCGCCGTGACCTCCAGCACCGTGATCGCCGTCGAGACTGCCTGGGCGTCGCCGTGAACCGAGTAGAATCCCGAACTTGCCGCCATCTCCCCTCCTCACTACATCCGCAGCAGCGTGTCCGTGTACGGCGACTCCAGGA